>Ga0194125_10005260_pt1 | contig 19761 bp, 17 predicted proteins | sample TA2KigC250mmetaG_FD_148626 | JGI IMG/M metagenome (GOLD analysis project Ga0194125, IMG submission 148626) | Freshwater microbial communities from Lake Tanganyika, Tanzania - TA2015034 Kigoma Deep Cast 250m | ecosystem: Environmental > Aquatic > Freshwater > Lake | place: Tanzania: Lake...
CGACCCGGGGCCACCCGACACAGCCCCTCGGCCAACCCGCAACCCGAGCGCGGCCCCCGCCCCTCCCCAACACCATCGGCCCGTCATCGCCCTGAGCTCAGATGACTTTGGGGACGGGCTGATCCTGCCGGCCGCTGTGGCCCGGTGGTGGGCCATTGCCTCTGGTGGCAGAGGTCCCTCCCCTGGGCCCTGAGAATGCCCTCCCCGACGGTGCGCATCCTCCGACGCGAAGTAGGTGACTCCCATGTCCAGCGACCAGTGCGAGTGCAAGTGCAGCCGTTGCATCCCTCCCTACGCCGGCGACGTGGATCGTCGGCAGTTCCTGAGGACCGTGGGCGTGGGCGCGCTCGGCGCGTCGTTGGTGGCCGGGCCGTTGGCGTTCGCCGCGGAGCTGGCGCCCCCCAGTGCGCCCCGGCTCGGGAAGCTGCGGCGCTTCGAGATGACGCCGCCTCGCGTGTACTCCGGCGAGCACCTGTCGGCGGTGGCGATGCCCATCGGCGGCATCGGCGCGGGGAGCGTGTGGCTGGACGGACGAGGGAAGCTGAGCATCTGGCAGGTCTTCAACAACCTGAATGAGACCGGCATCCCCGACAGCTTCCTTGCGGTGCGCGCGCAGCCGGATGACGCGGAGCCGGTGACGCGCGTCCTGCAGACGGTCGGCGAGAAGGGGTTCGAGCCGGTGCAGGCGCTGACGTTCGAGGGCGGCTACCCCATCGCGCGACTGGAGTTCCACGATGAGGCCTTGCCCGTCGAACTGCAACTCGCTGCGTTCAACCCGCTGATCCCCACGGATGCCGCGAACTCGGCGCTGCCGTGCGCTGTTCTCCGCGTGACTGCGCGCAATACGCAGCCGAAGCCGGTCACCGTGAGCCTCCTGGGGACGCTACAGAACGCGGTCGGCAGCCGGGGCCGGGGTGGGATCGAGGGAGTGAGGTTCGGGGACTACGGCGCCAATGAGAACCGTCTGGTCCGCGAGCGCGGGATGGCGGCCGCGTCTCTGACCCGCAGCGTCGAGCCACCGCCGCCTGGCCTGGTGCGAGTCAAGGGGAAGGACGGCTTCGTCGAGGCACCGAGGATGCTCTGGCTGTCCGAACTCGGCGGCCTCACGGAGACGGCGCAGTCCGGGCCGACGGCGACGGCGGCGGTCGGGCTGATGGCCGACATGGCGGCGAACGGCGGCGTCATCGTGATCGGCAACGCGCGGCCGGAGTTCTTCCAGGCGATCCTGGATGTACGCAAGGAGATGGCCGGCTGGGACCAACTGCACGTCTTCGAGGACTTCGAGGATGGCACGTATGACGGTTGGACGGTGAAGGGTGAGGCCTTCGGGAAGGCGCCGCACACCGGCACCTCGCCGGGGCAGCAAGAGGTCAGCGGCTTCATGGGCAAGCGCCTGGTCAACAGCTTCGTGCCCCACGACGGGCCGCAGGGCGAGTTGATCAGCGAGCCGTTCAAGATCGAGCACAAGTACATCGGCTTCCTCATCGGCGGGGGCGACCACCCGAACGAGACGTGCATGAACCTCGTGGTGGATGGGAAGACCGTCCGCACCGCGACGGGGAAGAACAACGAGCGTCTGGAGCCGGCGTCGTGGGAGGTCTCTGAGTTCATCGGCAAGACGGCGACGCTGGAGATCATCGACCACCACAGCGGCGGGTGGGGGCACATCAACATTGACCACATCATCTTCGCGGACGCGCCGCCGGATGACCTCCTCGCGCTGCGTGGACCGATCCAGATGATTGCGCAGGAGCTGCGGCTCACCTTCGATGGCGTGCGAGCTGAGAAGCTCGACCCGCCTACGTTCGGCGACTGGAAGATCGGGCCCCCGCCGACGGGCGAGTGGCGCGTGAGCGAGGTCGTGCAATTGGAAAACCCGCGAACGCCGCCCGACACGCCGTCGGCGGCGGCGATCATCCTCGACAGTGGCGGGCGCAACCTGCTCCTCGCGACGCGTCTGGGCAAGGCGACGATCCTGCTATCGCTCGCGCCCGGCATGCCATGGGAATGGGCGAAGCAGTGCTTCGTCAGCGCGCTGGGGCGCGACCTCGCCGAGGGCGAGGAGATCGTGACGACCGACCCCGGCTACGGCAGCATGGCCCTCGCAACGACGACCGACAATGCGACGTGCGATCTCGCCTGGACCGATGGCGAGGCTCTGGCGAAGGCGTTCGCTGAGAGCGGCAAGCTGAGCGGGCCTGAGCAAGCCGGGCCGACGGCGAGGGGCGAGACCGCGAACTCGGCGTTGTGCGCGACGTTCCGCCTGCAGCCGGGTCAGGAGCGCACGACGAGCTTCGTCATCGCCTGGCACTTCCCGAACGTAGACCGCTTCGGCCACTGGGGCAACCAGTACGCGCGGCGCTTCGGCGATGCGCTCGGGGTCGCGCGGTATGTCTGCGAGAACCTCGAGACGCTCTGGGAGCGCACCGAGCTGTACCACCAGACGGTGTACGAGTCGAACATACCCGAAGAGTTCCTCGATGCGATGACCTCGCAGTCGGTGATCTTCCGCGGGCCGACGGTCTGGTGGGACGAGCAGGACTACTTCGCGGGCTTCGAGGGGTCATACGGTTGCTGCCCGCTGAACTGCACGCACGTGTGGAACTACGCGCAGAGCCATGCGCGGCTGTTCCCCGAGATCGACCGCAACATGCGGCGCTCCGATCTCATCACCTTCCTGCATGAGAACGGCGAGACGTCGCACCGCCAGCACGCACCGCACAACGCCTTCATCGACGGTCACTGCGCCGCGATTGAGGCCGCCTTGCGCGCGCATCAGATGAGCGCGGACGATAGCTTCCTGGCGCTGATCTGGCCGAACCTGACGAAGGCCGTGGACTGGCTCATCGAGGCCATCGACAAACAGCACGAGGGTGTGCCGACCGGCCATCAGTGGAACACCTACGACTGCGCCGTGTCGGGCCCGAACACGTTCATCGGGTCGCAGTATCTGTCGGCGCTCGCGGCAGCGGAGGAACTGGCCCACGCGATGGGCGACAAGGAGGCGGCGCTGCGTTGGCTCACCGTGCGGATCGCAGGCACGAAGAACCAGGACGCGCGCCTGTGGAACGGCGAGTACTACATCCAGACCCCCGACCAACCGCCGGCGCAGGACTACAACACCGGCTGCCACAGCGACCAGCTTCTCGGCCAGTGGTGGGCGCACATGCTGAACGTGGGCTACCTGTACCCGGCGGAGCACGTCCGCACGGCGCTGGCGTCGATCGACACGCACAACTTCCGCGAGCGCTTCGCCGGCTTCGAGCAACGGCCGCGCCGCTACATCCCGGACGACGAGGGCGGCCTGCTGATGTGCACCTGGCCGAAGGGCGGGCGGCCCGATCCGTTCACCATCTACTCGGACGAGGTGTGGACCGGCATCGAATACTCGACCGCGGGGCTGATGATCTTCGAGGGGATGATCGAGCAGGCGCGCCGCATCGTGCGCACCGCGCGCAGCCGCTACGACGGCCGACTGCGCGACGGGCTGAACTCCGGTCCGGGCGGCAACCCATTCAACGAGCTGGAGTGCGGCAGGTTCTACGCGCGGGCGATGAGTTCGTGGGGCCTGCTGATCGCGAGCCAGGGCTTGGTGCTCGACGGGCCGGCCGGAGTCATCGGCTTCAAGCCGCGCTGGCAGCCGGAAGACCACCGCTCGTTCTTCACCGCGCCGGAGGGCTGGGGCCTCTTCACCCAGCAGCGCACCGCGACGACGCAGACCGAGGAGATTCAGGTGCGGCACGGCAGGCTGTCGGTGCAGGAGTTGGTCTTCGAGTTCGGCGGGAAGGCTCCCACGAAGGCGCGCGTCACCGTCGATGGGAAGCCAACCAAGGCCTCGATGGCCGTGGACGGCGGGGAGGTCCGGGTGAGACTGGCCGACCGCACGACGGTGCAGGAGGGCAGCTCCATCACCGTGGTTCTGACGTCCTGATGCCGACTGTGGACGCGCCTTCGGCCGGGCTGCCAGGAGGTGGCCCGGCCGTTTGGCTTGGCGCCGAGCCGCAAGCACGCCATCTGACCTTAGTTCAGTTCTACTTGACCGTTCAGTATTATCAGTATATAATACTCCTGTCTAATGATATGGTGGAGGTGATTCCCCATGACGCCCACGCGAGACGTGACCACTCCAGAGGAGATGGTAGCCATCCTTGGCGACCTGCGACGCACGAGGATCCTGCAGATCCTCACGGAGCAGCAGGCCTCGGTCAAGGAGCTGTCGGAGATGATCGGGGAGACCCCGCAGGTCACCCACTACCACACCAAACGGCTGGAGGCGGTTGGGCTGGTTCGGATCGTGGACAGGCGCGAGGTGCGCGGCACGCTGGAGAAGTTCTACCGAGCGGTCGCGGACCGGTTCGTCGTGACGAAGGCCGTGGGCGCGCACTTAGGCCGGAGCCTCGCCAGCGGCATGCAGCTCGCGACGGAGTGGCTGCAGATGGGACAGCAGCACCTCGACCCGGACAGCCCGCGAGTCGGCATGGTGGGGGTGGAGATGGTCGAGTCCACGCGCGACCGGGTCAATACCTTCCGGGAACGCATGGAGGCCCTCCAGTCCGACTTCGCGCCCTGCGAGCAGGGCGGCACGGGCGAGCGCTACGTCCTGGTGATGGCCCTCTTCCCCTTCCCCAGGCACCTGGCGCTACCTGACGACACTTCGACCTTCCTGCAAGTCGCAGGCGACTGGCAGCAAGAACCTCCCTCCTGACCGGCCGGTATAGCCATCAGTAGAGGCGCACGGCTTTGCGGAGCCCGCGATGTACTTGGACCTCAGCGATGAAGAGCTGATGGAACTTGTGGCCGAGGGCGATGAGATGGCATTCCAGGAGTTGGCGGTACGCGCGCGGCCAGGGGTCAAGGCGTTCCTGTCGCGACTGGGGTGCGGCGTGGCCGAGGGCGATGACCTCGCGCAGGAGGCGCTGATCCGGCTGTGGCTGCACCGAGGGTCGTATGTAGCGGGAAAGCCCCTGCGACCGTACCTGCTGACGATCGCGAAGAACGCCTACCTTTCGCACTGTGAGCGACGGGCGACCCGCGCGGAGACGGTGCCCCTCTCGGCAGAGCCCTCGGACCTGGACCGCCTGCTGCTGCGGGCCGGCTGGCAGGTCGAGGGGCCGGAGGCGGAGGTGATGGGGCGGTACCGCGAGTACCGTCTCGCGCGGGCGGTTGCCGATCTGCCGACGGGCGAGCGGCTGGTCTTCGTGCTGAAGCACCACGAGGGGATGCGGTACGCGGACATCGCGGCGATGCTTGGAATCGCCGAGGGCACGGTGAAGTCGCGGATGTTCCGCGCCGTTCGTCTGCTTCGCAAGGCACTGCCCGACCTGGACCCGGACGGTCATCAGGAGGAGGTCTAGCCATGGAGTGCAAGGAGTGCTACGGTCTGTTGGTCGCGTACGTGAAGGGCGAGCTTCCGGAACCAGACGCGAAGCTCGTCGAGCAGCACATCGCGGGCTGCGAGAGTTGCCAGTGGAACGAGCAGGCAGCGCGCCGGATGCTGGAGGAGATGCGCGAGGCCGAAGGGGGACCCATCAAGAGCTTCGCGCGGACCATCATCGAACGGGCCATCCAAGAGCGGGCCAGCGACATTCACATCGAGCCCGATGCCGAGCCGAAGCCCCCAACCGATAACCTGGGAGATCCGTTTCTGGACGCGGAGGCCAACACATCCGTCCGCATCCGCTTCCGGATCGATGGCGTGCTGCACGATATCTTCCGCCTGCCTCGGTACGTCTGCTCCCCGCTGGCGACCCACTTCATGGTCCTGTCGGAGATGAACCCCTTCGAGCGCCGCATCCCGCAGTCCGGCCGCATCCACATCCGGCACGCAAAGAGAGACTATGACCTGCGCGCCCAGACCGTGCCGACGACGCGGGGCATGAGGGTCGTGCTGCGTATCTTCGACAAGAGCTTCGTGTTGCTGGATCTGGGGCAGCTCGGCCTGTCTGAGACCAACCTGGCGCGTGTGCAGGAGGCGAGCGTGCGGCCGTACGGGCTCTTCCTGATCGCCGGGCCGGCGGGCGGCGGGAGAACCACCTTCGCCTACTCGATGCTGAGCGCCCTGACAAGGCCCGCGATCTCCATCCTCACGATCGAGGACCCGGTGGAGGTCCAACTGCCGGGGGTCAGCCAGACCCACGTGAACCGAAAGGCGGGCATGGACTACGCCGAGGCACTCAAGGCGATGATGCGCCAGGACCCCGACATCATCTTGTGTGCCGACGTGCCGGACACAACCGTCGCGAACCTGCTAGGGCACATCGCGGTGACCGGTCACCTCGTGCTCGCCCCGGTCATTGGGAACGATGCGGCGGATGGGCTGAAGCGGTTCCTCGACCTGACCACCGAACCGCTCACCACCGGCAAGGCCCTCATCGGGGTCGCCGGGATGAGACTCGTGCGGAAGGTCTGCGGGGACTGTGCACAGGACGCCGACCCCTCCGCCGCGGACGTGGAGTTCCTCCGCCGTGCAGGGATCGAGGAGGCCCCGGCGAAGCTGAAGCGCAACGTGGGTTGCGGTACGTGCCGCCAGACGGGCTACCGCGGGCGCATCGGCATCCACGAGGTACTGCTCATCGACGAGGAGCTGCGGGAGAAGATCCGTCAGAGCCGAGTTGAGGAGACGGACATCCGTGCGGCGATCAGCCCGTCGATGCTGCGGGACGCGGGGGAGAAGGTGATCGCCGGGATCACAACCGCCGAGGAGGCAGAGAGGGTCGCGTCCGCGGCCTCGATCGGGTGACAGATGGGGGCTAGCGTCGCTGCGCCTCGCCGGTCATTGGGACGAAGCGCACCGGCAGGACGGACTGCTGCTCGACCTTGCCCGCGCGCTTGGTGAGGATGTAGAGGTTCTGATCCCACAGCTCGCCGAAGGGAATGACCATGACGCCACCCTCTTTGAGCTGGTCGACGAGCGGCTGCGGCGGGTGAGTGGGCGCGCAGGTCACGATGACCTTGTCGAAGGGCGCGTGCTCTGCCCAGCCCTGATAGCCGTCGCCAACGCGCACGGTGACGTTGCCGTAGCCGAGGCGCTTCAGACGTTCTTCGGCGGACTTCCCGAGTGATTCGACGATCTCGATCGTGTAGACGTGCTTCACGAGCGGCGACAGCACCGCCGCCTGATAGCCGCTGCCGGTGCCGACCTCGAGGACCGAGTCGGTAGGCTTCGGCGCGAGCTTCCAGGTCATGAACGCGACGATGTAGGGGGCGGAGATCGTCTGGTCTTCGCCGATCGGCAGCGGCTCATCGTCGTACGCGAACGCACGCTGATCCGCCGGCACGAACTCGTGGCGCGGCACCCTCAGCATCACTTCAAGGACCTTCTCGTCCCCGATGCCCTCTGCGCGCAGCCGCTCGACCATCGCCTGGCGGGCCTTGGCGAAGTCGTCCGGAGGCTGCGTCTGCGCAGGCCGCGGCGGCTCGCGCCTGCATGAGGTTGGTAGGGCGGCCAGCACCAAGGCGAAGGGAACTACAGCGGCCCATAACCCGCCGAGCAGTCGCAACATCCTACTCACCTCCCCGTCAGTCCTACCTTCGCTGCGAGGTCCGAGGTCTCCTACTGGGCATCCCAACGGACGACGCGCACGTGGGGGTGTCGCTCGGTGGGGAGCAGGAGCTTCAGGAGCAGGATACCGACAATGAAACCCGCCGCGTGGGCGCCGAAGGCCACGCCGAGACTTCCGGTCGCCGGAATGGGGCCGAGCGTGTAGAGCGCGTTCACGGACTGCAGGATGAACCAGATTCCTATGAAGATGATCGCCGGAATCTCGATGAGGAAGGGGATCACGAAGACGATGAGAAGCGAGCGAATCCATGCCGTCCGGAACAGCATGAAGTAGGCTCCCAGCACCCCCGCGATTGCGCCGCTGGCCCCGAGCATCGGCACGTCCGGGAACCACGACAGGACGCTCTGCGCGAGGCCGGCCGCGATGCCGCACAGCAGGTAGAACACCAGGAAGCGCCCATGCCCCAGCCGGTCCTCCACGTTGTCCCCGAACACCCACAGGAAGAGCAGATTGGACGCCAGATGCAGGATGTCGGCGTGGAGGAACTGGGAGGTGACGAGGGAGCCGATGACGTGGATGGGGCCGAAGTGCAGCCAGGCGTGGAGGCTGACAAGGTGGCTGGGCACGAGCGCCCACTCGACGAGGCGGGTCGGTGAGGCGTACTGGAGCAGGTGGACGAGGACGCAGACGCCGATGATCGAGTAAGAGACGTAGGGCGTAGTGCGGGACGGGATGCTGTCGCGGAGGGGTATCATTGGGTCACGGACGGAATCCGGGGAATTCGGGGACACGATCCCAATTCGCCGACGACGCGAATTGGGTCATGTCCCCGAATTCCGGTCATGTCCCCGAACTGCGGAAGGCTACATCGGCGGCATGCCGCCCATTCCGCCGTGGTGTCCGCCACCCGGCGGCATGGGAGGCGGGGGCTCGGGGATCTCGGCCACGGCCGCTTCGGTGGTCAGGAGCATGCCGGCGATGCTTGCCGCGTTCTCCAGCGCCGACCGCACGACCTTGGCGGGATCGATGATCCCGGCCGCCATCATGTCCGTCACCTTGCCTGCGAGGACGTCGTAGGCGAGCTTGTCCTTCTTCTCGCCCTCGATCTGCCCGACGATGACCTCGCCCTTCAGCCCTGCGTTGTTGATGATGTGCACCATCGGTTGGGCCAGAGCCTCATTGACGATGTCGATGCCGATCTGGACATCGCCCGTGGCCTTCTGCTTGGCGACCGCCTTGCGCGCGCTGAGCAGCGCGGCGCCGCCGCCGGGCACGATGCCCTCCTCGACCGCGGCCCGCGTGGCGGAGAGCGCGTCCTCGTAGCGGTGCTTGCGCTCCTTCAGCTCGATCTCGGTCGGCGCGCCCACCTCGATCACGGCCACGCCGCCGGCGAGCTTCGCCAGGCGCTCCTCCAGCTTCTCGCGGTCGTAGTTTGAGTCGGTCTCCTCGATCTGCGCGCGCAGCTGGCTGATGCGCCCGCGGATCGCCTCGGGGCTGCCCGCGCCCTCGACGATAGTGGTCTCGTCCTTGGTGACCACGACGCGGCGGGCGCTCCCGAAATGCTCCTGGGTCACGTTCTCGAGCTTGATGCCGAGGTCCTCACTGAGGAACGTGCCGGCGGTGAGGACCGCCATGTCCTCCAGCATCGCCTTGCGACGATCGCCGAAGCCGGGGGCCTTCACCGCGACCGAGAGCAACACGCCGCGGAGCCGATTGAGCACCATGGTCGCGAGGGCCTCGCCCTCGATGTCCTCGGCGATGATGACCAGCGGACGACCCGCGCGCACCGTGACCTCGAGGACCGGAACGAGGTCGGCCACGGAGCCGATCTTCTTCTCGTAGAGCAGGATCAGCGGCTCCTCGAGGATGCTCTCCATCGTCTCGGCGTTTGTCACGAAGTACGGGGAGAGGTAGCCCTTGTCGAACTGCATCCCCTCCACGAGCTTCAGCTCCGTGACGGTGCCCTTGGACTCCTCAACCGTGATGACGCCGTCCTTGCCGACCTCCGACATCGCATCGGCCACGACCTTGCCGATGGCCCTGCTGTTGCCGGCGATGGAGGCGACGGCCGCCATCTCCTCCTCGGTCTTCACGTCCACGGCGATCTTCTTGATGTGCTTGACCGCCGCCTCGACGGCCTGGTCGATCCCCTGCTTGATCTGCATGGGGTTTGCGCCCGAGGCCACCGACTTCAGGCCGGTCCGGAAGACGGCCTGCGCCAGCACCGTGGCGGTCGTGGTGCCGTCGCCGGCCACGTCGTTCGTCTTGGAGGCGGCCTCCTTCAGGAGCTGGGCGCCCATGTTCTCGAAGTGGTTCTCCAGCTCGATCTCCTTGGCCACCGTCACGCCGTCCTTGGTGATCGTCGGCGCCCCGAACTTCTTGTCGATCAGCACGTTCCGCCCGGCCGGGCCGAGCGTCACCTTCACCGCCTCCGCCACCAGGTTCGCGCCCTTCTCCAGGGCGCCGCGAGCCTTCTCATCGTACGCGATCTTCTTGGCTGCCATCGTTTCCCTCTTCTCCTCCCGTCCAGAAAGCGGTCGCGCGGGAAGCGGCGCCGCTCCAGTCTGAACTCAGGGTCTCCTCTCCTAAGCGTTCTTGGCGTACAGATCCGAGGAGCTGAGGACCATGTACTCTTCGCCCCCGTCCTCGATCTCGGTGCCGCCGTACTTGGAGAAGATGACGCGGTCCCCCACCTGCACGGGCGGAGGCACGATCTTCCCGTCATCGAGCCGGCGTCCTTCGCCGACCGCGACGACGGTCCCGCGCTGCGGCTTCTCCTTGGCCGTGTCCGGCAGCAGAATGCCGCCCCGGCTCTCCTCCTCCGGATCGGGCTTCACGAGCACGCGATCGCCGAGCACCTTCAAGGCCATCTGGTGAACCTCCCTTCTTCGTTGGCCGGCACGCAACGCACGGCCTGCATGTGGCTGTCATACCGGCCGACCTTACGAGGTAACGTCGGCCGGGTCGATTCCGCTCCCAGGTGAACGGCCGCTCGAACGCAGCCCGTCAGGCTACAGGGCCGCTCAGAGCCTCCAGCAGATCCGCCGCTTCCCGGCGGAGCACAGGCAGATCCGTCTCCAGGATGCTCCAGACCATCTGGTCAGAGACGAACGCGTAGCCATGGATGAGGCGGTTGCGAAAGGCGACGATCTGCTTCGCATGCGAGATGCGGCCCCGCAATCCCGGATCGACCGCGAGCGCCTGGTTGAGGGCCTCGCCGATGATCTCGAACTGCCGCTCGACGGCAGAGCGCAGCATGGCATCCGCTACGTAGCTCGCGAAGTCTCGATCCTTCGCGAACTCCGCGAGCAGATCGCACGCCTCCAGGATGTCGTACAGGTAGGCCTGAACGCTACGCTGCCTCATACAGCGAGACCCGTGTGTCCTCGATTGCTTGCCTGATGTACGGGTTGCGGATGGCCGGCTGCTCGATCAAGTCAACCTGTCTGCCGAACAGCTCCTGGAGAGCATCCAGGAGCGCGAAGTAGTTCCCCGCGTACTCGCGGACCGGCATCGGGTGGAAATCCACCACCAGGTCGATGTCGCTCGCATGCGAGTCGAACTCGTCGGTGGCCGCCGAGCCGAACAAGAGCAGCCGCCGCACACGGTGGGTGCGACATATCTCCGGTAGCGCCCCGAGCTGCTCGCGAACGACAGGGTGCATGACGACCTCTTCCGCGCCTTATGTCGCAGCCTGCGCCTCGTCCACCAGCAGGCTCAGCTTGACCGATCCGTTCTCCGCATCCAAGACGATGGTGTCGCCGTCCGCGAACTCGCCACGGAGAATGGCGCTGGAGGCGGGGTTTTCGACAAGCTTCTGAATGGTCCTCCTTAGCGGACGGGCGCCGAACTCGGGGTTGTAGCCCTGCACGGCCAGGAGCTGCTTCGCGGCGTCGGTGACCTCCAGGCCGATGTGCCGAGCAGCCAGCGCAGCGCGCACGCGGCTGAGCATCAGGTCCACGATCTGCCCGATCTCGTCCTCGGTCAGCGGATGGAACACGATGATCTCGTCGATGCGGTTCAGCAGCTCGGGCCGGAAGGCCATCTGCAGCTCGCCGAAGACCGCAGCGCTCATCTCCGAGTAGTGCGCAGCCCGCTCGTCGGGCGTCGCCCCGCGCGGGGGCGGCTGGATGAGATGGCTACCGATGTTGCTGGTCATGATGAGGACGCAGTTGGCGAAGCTGACCACGCGGCCCGCGTTGTCCGTGAGCCGCCCGTCCTCCAGGATCTGCAGCAGGATGTTGAAGACATCCGGGTGAGCCTTCTCGATCTCGTCGAGCAGGACCACGCGATAGGGTCGGCGGCGGACGGCCTCGGTGAGCTGCCCGCCCTCCTCGTAGCCGATGTACCCGGGAGGCGCACCGATGAGGCGGGACACGGAGTGTTTCTCCATGTACTCGCTCATGTCGATGCGCACCATGGCCTCCTCGTCGTTGAACATGAACTCGGCGAGGGTCTTGGCCAGCTCCGTTTTGCCCACGCCCGTGGGGCCGAGGAAGATGAAGCTGCCGATGGGTCGGCGCGCATCGGAGAGCCCCGCCCGCGAGCGGCGGATGCACTCGCTCACGGCGCGGATCGCCTCGTCCTGGCCCTTGACGCGCTCGTGGAGGCGCTCCTCCATGTGGAGCAGCTTGTCGGCCTCCTCCTCGAACATCCGCATGACAGGGATGCCCGTCCATTGGCTGACGATCTGGGCGATGTCCTCGGCGGCGACGGTGTCGGCAACCTGCCCGCCGTGCTCCGCCCACTTCTGCTCCGAGACCGCGAGCTTCGCGGTCAGCTCGTCGGTCTTGCGCTTCAGCTCCTCGGCGCGCGGGTAGTTGCCCTCGGCCGCCGCGCGGAGGCCCTCCTCGTTCAGACGCTCGATCTCGTCCCGCAGTGCACTCGGTGGCTGGGGCAGCTCGTAGGCCTCGATGCGAAGCTTGCTGCCCGCCTCGTCGATCAGGTCGATGGCCTTGTCGGGCAGGTGGCGCTCAGTGATGTAGCGGTCGGCGAGTTCCGCCGCGGCTTCCAGGGCGTCGTCGCCGATCTTCACGCCGTGGTGGTCCTCGTAGCGGGAGCGGAGGCCCTTGAGAATCTCCACCGTCTCCTCGACGGTCGGCTCGTCCACGAAGACGGGCTGGAAGCGCCGCTCCAGGGCCGGGTCCTTCTCGATGTGCTTGCGGTACTCGTCGAGCGTGGTCGCGCCGATGCACTGCCACTCGCCGCGGGCCAGCGCGGGCTTCAGCATGTTGCCCGCATCCATCGCGCCCTCGGCGGCGCCGGCGCCTACCACCGTGTGCAACTCGTCGATGAAGGCGATGACCATGCCCTGCGAGGCCCGCAGTTCGTCCATCACGCCCTTGAGGCGCTCCTCAAACTCGCCGCGGTACTTCGAGCCCGCCACCATGCCCGCCAAGTCCAGCGCCACGACCTTCTTGTCCCGCAGCGTCTCGGGGACGTTGCCGGCGATGATCGCCTGCGCGAGGCCGTCCACGATCGCCGTCTTGCCGACGCCGGGCTCGCCGATCAGCGCGGGGTTGTTCTTCGTGCGGCGGCTGAGAATCTGGATCACGCGGCGAATCTCGGTCTCGCGGCCGATCACGGGGTCGAGCTTGCCCTCGGCGGCCAGCTCGGTGAGGTCCCGGGAGAAACGCTTCAGCGCCTGGTAGCGCTCGTCACCCTCCTCGTCCGTGACGCTGTGCGAGCCGCGGACCTCCTTGAGCTGCGCGAGCAGCCTCTCGAGCTCCACCCCGTTCTGCTTCAGCAACCGCGCGGAAGCGCTCGTGCCCTCGCGGAGGATGGCGAGCAGGATGTGCTCGCAGCCGGCGAAGGTGTCGCCGAAGCGCTGGGCTTCCTCCAGCGCGAGCCCCAACACGCGCTGGGCCTGCGGGGTGACGTAGATCTGGTCACCGCCTGCGCCGGGCCCGCTGACCTGAGGGCGGCCACCGAGGTCCTTTTCGACGGCCCGCGCGAGGGCCTGACAGTCCACCTTCAGACCATCGAGCACCTGCGGCACCAGGCCGCCCTCCATCTCCAGCATCGCGAGCAGCAGGTGCTCGACATCGAGCTGCGTGTGATGGTAGCGCTGCAGCAGTTGGTGTGCAGCGATGACGGCGCTACGGCCCTTGGAGGTGAACTTGGCGAAGTCCATGGCTGCTATCCGGGACAGGCAAGAACGCCTGTCCTCCCAGTCCTGTTGGATCCGTGGCAGATACCGAAGCAGTGGGGCGGGCATTCTTGCCCGCCACAGGGCCATGGCGGGCAAGAATGCCCGCCCCACTGTTTGTGTGTTACTGATAGGCCCAGTGCGTCACTTGCGGGCACCTTCGGCGCGGATTTCGACGACGTAGGCGGAGGCGCGGGAGGGCGCGGGGTTCAGCGCCTTGCGGTCCCCGGCGAGCTCGCGCTTCAGCCGCTCGATCTCCGCCTGCTGCTGTTCGGCCTTGTCCAGAAGTTCCAGGATGATCTCAACGCCCGCCAGGTTCACTCCCAGGTCCTGCGTGAGCCGCTTGATCATCCGCAGTCGCTCGATGTCCGTATCCGAGTAGAGGCGCAGGTTGCGCTTGGAGCGGAAAGGCGAGACGAGGCCCTCGCGCTCGTAGAGACGCAGCGTCTGGGGATGGCACGCGACCATCCGCGCCGCGACGCTGATCATGTAGACCGGTTCACCCGGTTCGCGTGGCATGGTTGGGTCCTTTCCCCTCCCGGTGGCACGGGCGGCCCCGCCCGTGTTCCGCTCATCGGCGAGCCGCCGATGCCACTACACCGGCAGGTCCTTGCGCGGGTCTTCGGTCCAGTCGGCGGCGACGCGCTCCAGGCATTCCTTCTGCTCGCGGGTGAGCTTGCTGGGCGTCACCAGGACGACCTTCACCAGCTCGTCGCCGCGTCCGCTCGCGCCCATCTTGTCCACACCCATGCCGCGCAGGCGAAGGACCTGCCCGTTCTTCGTGCCCGCGGGGATCTTCAGTTTGGCGGTGCCCCTTACGGAGGGCACGTCGATCTCCGCGCCCAGCGCGGCCTCGGTGAACTTCACCGGCACCTCGATGTGGATGTCAGCGCCGTGGCGCTTGAAGAACGGATGCTCGCCAACCTTCGCGCGCAGGATGAGATCGCCGCGCGGGCCGCCGTCGGCGCCGGCCGCGCCCTCGCCCCGGAGCACGATCCGCTTGCCCGTATCCACGCCAGGCGGGATCCTCACGTTGATCCGTCGGCTGCGAAGCACCTCGCCCGACCCACCGCAGTCCTTGCAGCGGCCGGTCACCTCGCGCCCGGCGCCGTGGCACCGGGGGCAGGCGGCGCTGATGTTGAACACGCCGCCGGACTGGCGGCTCATCCCGCTACCGCCGCACGCGGAGCAGGTCTTCGTCTGCCCCCCGACCCCGTCGCAGGTGGCGCAGCGATCCCTGATCGTCAGGCTGATCGCTCGCTGCGCGCCGGAGATCGCCTCCTCGAAGGGAATCTCCAGCTCGTGCTCGATGCTCTCCCCCTGTCGCGGGCCACGTGTCTGCGCCTGCTGCCGACCGGCGGCCGTCCGACCGAAGAGGTCGCCGAAGATGTCGGAGAAGCTGCCGCCGACCGTGAAGCCCGTGCCGCCCGCTCCGGCGAAGTGGCGCAGGAAGTCGTCGAAGTTGCCGGTCTGCCACTGGCCGGACTGCTGCGCGTGCTGGTAGGCGCGGCCGAACTCGTCGTACTTCCGGCGCTTCTCCGGATCGGTGAGGACGTTGTGCGCCTCGGTGATCTCCTTGAAGCGCCGCTCGGCCTCCTTGTCGCCCGGGTTCACATCGGGGTGGTACTTGCGGGCCAGGCGCTTGTACGCCTTGCGGATGTCCTTCTCCGCAGCGCTGCGTGGGACGCCCAGTACGTCGTAGAAGTCCCGTGCCTGGTCCATGGTGTACCGTCTCTGGTCTCGGGTCTCTGGGGCGCCGAGGTCGTACGAACCCGAGACCTGAGACGTGAGACCTGAGACCTTCCGTCACCCGGTGTCGATGCGGCGGCCGCCGGGCGGGGCGGCCTTGGGAATCCGCAGCGTCAAGACGCCCTGTTCGAGGGTCGCCGTGATCGCGTCGGCATTCGCGCTGCGCGGCAGAGGCACGACCCGGCGGAACGGGCCGGTGAAGCGCTCGAGGCGGCGCGGCTGGGTATCCGGCTCCTCGGCGGCGGGTGCGGGCACCGTTCCCGCGATCTGCAGCGCCCCGTCAACCACCTGAACCTCCACCTCATCGCGCGTGAGGTCGGGCAGGTCCACGCGGATGAGGAAGCTCTCCCGCGTTTCGCTGAAGTCCAGCGCGGGCATCGTAGCCGTTGGCCGCGAGGGGCGCTGCCAGCGCCGAACTACGGGATCGCCCAGCGCTCGCCCGAGCCGCGCGTGCAACTGCAGCAGGTCGCGGGTCGGGCTCCAGATCATCCGCATGGTTGCCCTCCGTCCCGTGGGCCAAACGGAAACCCGCAGTTCTCGTCCCGGCCGTCCTCGTGTAGGGGCGCGATTCATCGCGCCCGACTGCGTAGGGGCGCCATTCATGGCGCCCGAGGTTCCGCAGCGCGGATCCTGATCTAGGCGAGCGGAATCCTGCGCGGCAGGCGCTTCGGCACCGTCAGTGTCAGCACGCCCCGCGCGAGCCGGGCCGAGACGCCGGCCTCATCGACGGGAGTGCGGAAGCTGAAGGCCCGCGCGAACCGGCCCATCCGCCGCTCGCGATAGTGGTGAGTCTCACCCTCGCTCGGCCGTCGCACGCCCCAGACCGACAGGCGGCCCTCCTCGAAGCCGGCGTGTATGTCCTCGCGGGACACGCCGCAGACCTCGATAGTGACGTCAAAGGCCGTCGGCGTCTCGATGATGTCCACCGGCGGGAGCCAGTCCACTGGGCCCTCGGCGAGGGTCGGCACCCGGAGACTGGTGACCTCGACGTCCTGTTCATGCCCAGCCGACATTCCGGCGCCTCCGTCCCTCAGACCGTTGACAGGCAGGATTGTGGCCGGTGGCCTGAGCCGAACTGGCTCAACTGGTCCACGATCCACTGCGGTAGGGGATGGCACGCGTGCGGGTTGAGGATCAGCTTGGCGTCGGGTCGCCACGTCTCTCCCGTATCACTCAACTCGAACGCGGAGCCGAACATGCAGAGGGCACTCACTCGCGTGTTCAGCGCTGGCTGGAACTCCCCGACGACGATGGGTTCCCATGCCGTGCGACCTCCGGGTAGGTTGCTGTCGTGCACCATCAGTATGCCTGGGGCGTCCTGGGGCAGTTGCCCAGACTCCGTCCCGATGAACAGGGCTGCCCTCTCGTCCGCGAAGGCGAGACGCACCGCGATATGCCGCTGGCCACCGCCGCCGGTGATGGCCCTCATTACGGCCACCATTGGCCCTGCGTGTTCACCGGGGTGATCCCTGACGACCATGACACCCGGCGGGTCTCGGTTGAGCAAGAGGAAACCCAGATCGCCAATGCTCTCGCGTTGAGGGCCGCTCTGCCGGCAGAACTCCGGTAACCGTGCCCTGATCTGCCCGAGTTCCTCGGGCGTCGGTGTATGTCTCAGGTAGACCTCCAAGGCGAAGTCGTCCTCGATCTCGCGGACGAGTTCGGCGAGATCGGCCATGACGCCGTTCGCCTCCTTATTCGCCTGCGAGATGTCGGGCCGCGTGACCTCGACATACGTCCACTGAGTGCCACCCGCGGATACCCGGAAGTCGGGAACCTTGGGCCGCCCGCCGACCGCTACTTCGGGCTCAACCTCAATGGCGGTGTCGCTTCGCCCACGGGCCAGCAAGTGAATCGCTAACAGCTCGGCGTGAGCGGAAGGGTTGTGCTGGCGCAACTTCCGGACGAGGCCCTCGATGTTGGCTGCGCCCTGGAGGCTCGCCAGCATCTGCCCCATGCTCACTACGGGCAACACGGTGAGGCTGCCCATGGACCCCCCCTTGCCCGCCAACATCCACTCGCGGCCCACCAAGGCCTCCACTCGGTCGAAGGCTCCCACCACGTCCTCCGGGGGAAACGCCACCCTACTCTCCCCGAGCCACTCCGACTTGATGCGTTCCCAGGTCCACGCCACGGAACCTGTCCCCTCTCTCCCCGCTACGGCGGCAGCAAGGTCGCCGTCGCGAGCGCATACTGCTGCACCTTCTGCACGGGCTGCTACCGCAGTGTGACCGGATCGCCAATGGCGTCAAGATCGCCTGTCCTAGCACGCCTGGACCGTTGACCGCCGTTCCGAGACCTGCCTTACCGCTCGTCCTCGGCCGTGAACTCGGCGTCGATGACCTCTTCCTCGGATGGTGCGCCGGCGCCCGGGCCGGGCTCCTGGCCGTCGCCGCCAGTGCTCGGTTGGGGCTCCTGGGCGGCCTGGTAAATCCGGGCCGAGACCGCCGAGAAGGCCTCCTGCGCCGCTGTGAGCGCGCTGCGGATCGCGGCAGCGTCCTCGCCCTTGGCCGCCTCGCGGAGGGCGGCGATCTTCGCGGTGATGTCGCTCTTCTCGTTCTCCGGCACCTTGTCACCCAACTCGTTGAGCGTGCGCTCGAGCTGCGAGGCCATGCGGTCGGCCTCGTTGCGGGCCTGGGCGACTTCGCGGAAGCGCTCGTCCTCCGCGCGGTGGGACTCCGCCTCGCCGACCATGCGCTTCACGTCGTCGTCGCTGAGCTGGCCCGAGCCGGTGATCGTGATGTTCTGGCGCTTGCCCGTGCCACGGTCCTGCGCGGCGACATTGAGGATGCCGTTGGCGTCGATGTCGAAGGTGACCTCGACCTGCGGCAGGCCCGCCGGCGCGGGCGGGATGCCGTCGAGATGGAAGCGGCCGAGCGACTTGTTCTGGCTCGCATGGGCGCGCTCGCCCTGGAGCACGTGGATCTCCACGCTCGGCTGGAAGTCCGAGGCCGTCGTGTACACCCGCGAGACCTTCGTCGGGATGGCCGTATTGCGCTCAATCAGGGCGTCAAACACATCGCCCTTCGTCTCCACGCCCAGCGTCAGCGGGGTCACGTCCACCAGCACCATCTGGGCGCCGGTGCCCTCGCTGAGGATGTTCGCCTGGATCGCCGCGCCGACGGCCACGACCTCGTCCGGGTTGATTCCACGCTTGGGCTCCTTGCCTAGCGCGCCGCGCACGAGTTCCTGGACGGCGGGGATTCGCGTCGAACCGCCGACGAGGATCACTTCATCGATGTCGTCCCTCGTGAGCTTCGCGTCCTTGAGGGCCTGCTCGATGGAGACCGTGGTCTTGCGGATGAGGTCGCCGATCAGCTCCTCGAACTTGGCGCGCGTGATCGTCAGCTCCAGGTGCTTGGGGCCCTCGCCCTCCACCGAGGTGATGAAGGGGAGGCTCACCTGGGTCTGCACCGTCGTCGAAAGCTCGCACTTGGCCTTCTCCGCCGCCTCGCGGAGGCGCTGGAGGGCCTGGCGGTCGTTGCGCAGGTCGATCCCGGTGTCCTTCTTGAACTCGTCGGCGATGTAGTTGAGCAGACGCTCGTCGAAGTCGTCGCCGCCTAGCTGCGTATCGCCGGAGGTCGCCTTGACCTCGTAGAAGTCGCGCTCCTCGCTCGCCTTGTCCACCTCGACGTCCAGGATCGACACGTCGAAGGTCCCGCCGCCCAAGTCGTAGACCAGGATCGTGGCCTCCTTCTTCTCCACCTGATGACCGTACGCGAGAGCCGCGGCCGTGGGCTCGTTGATGATGCGGAGCACCTCCAGGCCGGCGATCTCGCCCGCCTGTTTGGTCGCGGTGCGCTGGGTGTCGTTGAAGTAGGCGGGCACCGTGATGACCGCCTGCTTGATCGGCTCACCCAGGTAGTTCTCGGCCTCGCGCTTCAGCTTCTCGAGGACCATCGCCGAGATCTGCTCGGGCGTGTAGTCCTTGCCGTCGATGGTGGTCTTGTGCCGGCTGCCCATCTTGCGCTTGATGCTCGCCACCGTGCGCTCGGGGTTGAGCACGGCCTGCCGCTTGGCTGGCTGCCCTACCAGGCGCTCGCCCGTCTTGCTGAACCCGACCACGGAGGGCGTAAGGCGACTGCCCTCTGCGTTCGTGATGACCGTCGGGTCGCCCGCCTGAACCACCGCGACAACGGAGTTCGTCGTTCCCAAGTCAATGCCGATTGCCTTAGCCACCGAAGTTCACCGCCTTTGGTTCTTAGAGCCTATCCCGAAACTCGGAGGACAGTAGGAGGACAGGCATTCCTGTGGTTTGCCAAACCAGCGTAACGCTTGCTCATCATTGAGGCCCGCTCCAGACGTGGAGCATCCCTAGACGCGATGGGTGCGTGAGATGCCCGTTGACATCATCAACGGCAC
>Ga0194125_10005264_pt1 | contig 19756 bp, 13 predicted proteins | sample TA2KigC250mmetaG_FD_148626 | JGI IMG/M metagenome (GOLD analysis project Ga0194125, IMG submission 148626) | Freshwater microbial communities from Lake Tanganyika, Tanzania - TA2015034 Kigoma Deep Cast 250m | ecosystem: Environmental > Aquatic > Freshwater > Lake | place: Tanzania: Lake...
AGGCGAGGAGACCCGGCACGCCCAGTTGCTTCAGGATTGGGCCAACCAGGGTGTTTGCCCCGTGGACGTGAAGTTTCCGCCGGTTGACAAGAACTGGCTGAACAAGGCCCGGGCCAAGATCCGCGAGGCCGTCAAGGCCGAGACGACCGACACCCAGGCCCTGGAACTCGGCCAGGACATGGAACGCAAGGCCATCGCCTTCTACAACGACTGCGGGACGAAGACCGACGACCAGGCCGTCAAGGACCTTTTCGCGCGACTGAGGGCCGAGGAGGACAAGCACCTGGCCCTCCTGACGGACCTGTACGATTACATGGTGAACCCGGAACTCTGGAGCGTGCGCGACCAGAGGAGCCATTTCGACTCGTAAGCGCGTTCTCCCAGAGCCGCGGGCCTGCCTGCCGGCCCGCGGGCAGCCTCCGGCAGGGGGTTGCCGCCGGCCCGGCCAGGCATTGATTTCTCTTGCATGGCTGGCGCGGCCTACTACAATTGCGGGCAAGCCAAGGGCGGTAACGAGTGTCGCCGCTCAAACGGTTCGCACGGCATCAAGGTCCTAGCAAAAGGAGAACTGGAATGAGGTATCTGGCACTGGTTGCGTTGTTGGCGTTCCTGCTGTGTCCGGTGATCGCTGGGTGCGCAAAGGAAGCGCCGAAGCCGGCGCCGACTGCTCCGTCGAAGGACAAGCCGGAAGCCACCCCGCCGGTCGCCCCGGCGCCCCCGGCTGAGCCGGCTCCGGCCCCTCCGGCTCCGCCTGAGAAGAAGTAGGCAGACCGTCCGAGATGCGCGGCAGGTCTCCGCCGGCCATGGCGCCGGCGATGGGTGACCGTCGTGCCCTCGAAGGAATCGAAGCAGGTTGGTGCGAGCGGGCGCCGCTTGCGGGGCGGCGCCCGTTTCGTTATCCTGGGCGGCCATGCGCACCTACGTCGTCACCGGCGGCGCGGGATTCATCGGCTCGAACTTCGTGCGCCTGGCCCTGGCCACGCGGCCGGACCTCCAGGTTGTCAACATCGACCTGCTGACCTACGCGGGGAACCTGGAGAATCTCGAAGGCATTCCCCAGGCCCACCACACGTTCATCCGGGCCGACATCGCCGACGCCGAGGCGATGCGCCGGGCCGTTCCCGAAGGCGCCGACGCCCTCGTCAACTTCGCCGCCGAGACGCACGTTGACCGTTCCATCCTGGGGCCGGTCGCCTTCGTGCGCACTAACGTCCTCGGCGCGCAGGTTCTTCTGGATGCGGCACGCGAAAAGAACGTCCGCCGATTCGTCCAGGTCTCCACCGACGAGGTGTACGGGTCGCTCCGCCCCGGGGAACCGCCGTTCACCGAGGATCGCCTCCTGGCTCCCTCCAGCCCGTATGCCGCGAGCAAGGCCGGGGCGGACCTCCTGGTTCTGGCCGCGCACCGCACTTACGGCCAGGACGCCGTCATCACCCGCTGCTCGAACAACTACGGCCCGTACCAGTTCCCGGAGAAACTCATTCCGCTCATGCTGTCGAACGCCTTGGAAGACAAGCCCCTTCCCGTGTACGGCGACGGGCGGCAGGTGCGCGACTGGATTCACGCCGACGACCACGGCCGGGCCATCCTGGGCGCCGTCGAGCGGGGCCGGCCGGGGCGCATCTACAACATCGGCGCCCGCAGCGAACGCTGCAACATAGACGTGGTGCGCGAAATCCTGCGCCAGGTGGGCAAGCCCGACTCCCTCATCCGCCACGTGACCGACCGGCCCGGCCACGACCGCCGCTACGGCATCGACCCGCGGCGCATCGAGGCGGAACTCGGCTGGCGCCCGCAGGTGCCCTTCGAGGAAGGCCTGGCCCTGACGATTCGCTGGTACCGCGAGCACGCAGACTGGTGGCGGCGAGTGAAGGACGGGTCGTACCGGGGATTCTACGAGAAATGGTACGGGAACCGGTAGGCGCCGTCTTCGCGCCACGGCGGCAGCCGTGCGCCCGCAGCAAGGTCTTCACGTGCGCCGGGCGCAGGCAACGCTTCGAGCCGCGGCTCTGCACAAGGAGGTCTCCCTCATGGCAAAGCCTTGTCACGGATGGCTGGCGGTTGGCGCTGTCGTGGCGCTTGGTCTCGCGCAGGCCGTGCCCGCCGCCGAGGCGCCCAGGACGCTACCCATCGGCGCTGAGGCCCCGGACTTTAAACTCCCGGGCGTGGACGGCAAGGATTACGCCCTGAAGGACTTTGCTGCCGCGAAGGTCCTGGTTGTCGTCTTCACCTGCAACCACTGCCCCACGGCCCAGGCGTATGAGCAGCGCCTCGTCAAGTTGCACGACGATTACAAGGACAAGGGCGTGGCGCTGGTTGCCATTTCGCCGAACGACCCGCAGGCCCTGCGCCTCGACGAACTCGGCTACACCGACGTGGGCGATTCGTTTGAGGATATGAAACTGCGGGCGCGCGAGCGCGGCTTCAAGTTCCCGTACCTGTACGACGGCGACACGCAGTCGGCGTCGCGGGCCTACGGCGTTGCGGCCACGCCGCACGTCTTCATCTTCGACGCCGAGCGCAGGCTGCGTTACGTAGGGCGCATAGATGATTCCGACGTCAAGGAAGTCCGCTCGCACGACGCCCGCAATGCCATCGAGGCCCTCCTGGCAGGCAAGCCCGTGCCCGTCGAGACGACCCGCGCGTTCGGCTGCTCCACCAAGTGGGCCGCCAAGCGCGAGGATGCGCGCCAGGCCCTTGCCCGCTGCGACGCCGAGCCGGTGGACCTGGCCCCCATCGACGCGGCCGGCGTGGCGGCGCTGGCCGCGAACGATTCCAAAAAGTTGCGGCTCATAAGCGTCTGGGCCGCATCGGACGCCGCGTCCGCCACGGTGCTGCGGGAACTCGTCACGGTCAACCGCATGTACCGGAAGCGCGCCTTCGAGATGACTACAATCTGCGTGGACCCGCCCGAGAAGAGAGACGCCGCCCTCGCGCGCTTGAAGGAACTGCACGTCTCGTCGGCGAACACCCACTACGGCGGCGGTTCGCGCGATGCGCTGGCCCAGGCCCTCGACAAGGAGTGGCAGGGCGCCTTGCCGTACACCATCCTGGCGGCCCCCGGCGGCAAGGTTATTTACCGCAAGGCCGGCGAAATCGACCCGCTGGACCTGAGAAGGGCCATCGTGCAGCACCTGGGCCGGACGTATTGATGCCTGCCGCTCCGGCACTCTCCTGACGCGCCGCTGGCAACCGGGCGCCGGGCCATGTATACTCCGGCGGCAGCCATGGCGAAGCCCTTCCTCCATCGGATGGTTACTGCGCTGGCGGCGGCCGCGGTGCTCTGCGGCCGGCCTGCTGTGGCCGTTTGTGCGGACGGCTGGCCCGCGTTCCTGGGGCCTCGGCAGAACGGCACGTCGGCGGAGACGGGGCTGAACCTTGACTGGCCGCCCGCCGGCCCCCCCGTCCTGTGGAGCAAGCAACTGGGGGCGTCGTACAGCCCCCCCGTGGCGGCAAAGGGGCGGCTTATCGTGTTTCATCGCCTGGCCGACGACGAGGTGGTCGAGTGCCTCGATGCGGCAACGGGCAGGTCGCTGTGGAACTTCCGCTATCCCACCCGCTATGCCGACCGGTACCAGTATAACGGCGGTCCGCGCTCATCGCCCGTCATCGATGGCCGGAGCGTTTACACCTACGGGGCCGAGGGCGTCCTGACGTGCCTGGACTTCGAGACCGGCCGCATGGTCTGGCAGCGGCCGCTCAACAAGGAATTGAACGTTCCGAAGAACTTCTTCGGCGTCGGTATCCCGCCGGTCATCGAGACGGACCTCATCCTGCTGAACGCCGGCGGGCCTGACGGTGCGGGGATCGTCGGCATCAACAAGCACACCGGCCGGACTGCCTGGAAAGCCACAAGCCACGGCGCAAGTTACAGCACGCCCGTGACGGCCACCGTGGGCGGCCGGCGCATGGCCTTCTTCTTCACGCGCGAGGGGCTGCTGGTGGTGGCGCCCGAGACAGGCCAGGTCATCCACGAGTTTGCGCTGCGGTCTGTGCTGAACGAATCGGTGAACGCGGCCTCTCCGGTGGTGGTGGACGACGTGGTCTTTCTCTCGGCCGCGTACTCCGTCGGCTCCATCGCCCTGCGCGTGGCGCCCGAGGGGCTTGTGCCGCTCTGGAGCGACAAGAAGAACATGCAGAACCACTGGGCCACGAGCATCTACCACGGCGGCTGCGTGTACGGCGTCCACGGGCGGCACGATAGCGAGGCGGAGATGCGGTGCTTGGACTGGAAGACGGGCCAGGTCCGCTGGGTCGGCCCGCGAGGCCTGGGGCGCACCACGCTGCTGATGGTCCAGGGGCACTTCATCGTCATGGGCGAGCGCGGAGACCTGGCCGTGGTGGAGGTCAACCCCGACCGCTACGTCGAGAAGCGGCGGGTGCACCTGATGGACGGGCCGACCTGGGCCCCCCCAGTCCTGGCCGACGGCCTCCTCTACGTCCGCAACGAGACGTTGCTGCTGGCCCTGGATCTCAGAAGCAGATGAACCGGCACTGGCATGAGAAGCAGCCGCGGGTGGAGGGATGACTATCAGCGGGAGGCGCTCTTGACCATGAACCGCCAACGAGGTGCACGTTCGACATCTCATCAACCTGCGAACCCAACGGCACCCATGTCGGACGCCGTCAAGGCGCGCCTGGCGTGGCGGCGTTTCGCCGCTGTCCTGATGTGCGGCCTTGCCGGACACGCCGCCGCCGGACACGCCGGTGCCGGCCTCCCGCCTGCCGGTGATGATCATCCCGCCGTGCGCGTGACCGTCTCGTCGGAAAGTCCGCGCCCGGCCCGGTCCGTGCCGGTCACGTTCGGCCAGGCGTTCCGCAAAGGGCAGTTCCGCGACGGCGTGCGAGTTTCCGTGGGCGGCCGCGCGCTGCCCGCGCAGGTCGACGTCAAGCGGCGCTACGATGACGGGTCGGTCCGGTTCGCGGTCATCTCGGCCGTGCTCGATGAACTCTCCGTCAAACAGAAACTGGACATGGACCTGGTGCCGGGCGAAGCCGCGCAGGCCGGCGGTGCGGCGGTCTCGGCGGCCGACCTGCTCGCGACGGGCTTCGACGCCGTCGTCACCCTGCGGTTTCCCGACGGCGCGGTCCGCACCGCCAGCGCACGCAAGATGCTCCAGGAGGCCGGGGAGAAGGCGCCGACCTGGCTCCGCGGCCCGGTTGTCACCGAGTGTCTGGTTGGGGCCCCGCCTAAGGACGAACGCGGCAGCCCGGACGAGGACCTTAACGTCCAGTTCCACATCCGGGCCTACCGCGGCGCTTCGCAGGTGCGAGTGTCGGCCGTCGTGGAGAACTGCTGGGACACCTGGGCGGGCAACATCCGCTACGACGCGGCCGTCTCCGCGGATGGCCGCGAGGTCGCGAGCGCGAGGGCTGTTGACCACCGTCCGCTGTCGCGATGGCGCAAGGTGTTCTGGCGGGGCGAAGGCGAACCGCCGGTCAACGTGGAGCATGACCTTGCGTACCTGGCATCAACGGGGGCGGTTCCCAACTACGACCGCGACCTGCCCGCCCCGCCGGCCGCCGGGCGGTCCGACAAACTCCTTGTCATGGAAGGCCCGGACTGGGATGTCATGGGCCGCGGGCCGCTGACGGCCTACATGCCTACTACTGGAGGCCGGCCGGAGATCGCGCCGTATCCGCTTTGGACCGTCCGGTACCTGCTCACAATGGACCCGCGGGCGAAGGCGTTCGTCCTGGCCGCGGGCGACATGGCCGGTTCCTGGCCCATCCACGTCCGCTCGCGGCAGACGGGGCGAATCATGACGATCGACCAGCGTCCCGAGTTCTGGCTGGACGAGCGCGGCAAAGACCGCCCGCAGTGGAAGCCGCCACGCCATGCGCCGGACGCCAAGCAAGTGCGGTTGACGCCCGACTTGGCCCACCAGCCTTCGCTGGCCTTCGTGCCGTACCTGGCCACGGGCGACTACTATTATCTTGAGGAGGCGTATTTCTGGGGCGGCTACTGCCTGCTGGACACGTGGCCTGAGCCGCGGCAGAACGCGCGGGGCATCCTGGCCGGGCAGATCCGCGGCGACGCCTGGGCCCTGCGGAATATCGCCGACGCCGCATGGATTGCGCCGGACGGCGACCCCGAAGCAAGGTACTTCGATGAGAAGTTGCGTAACAACATCGCCCATCGCATCCGCGCGATGTACGGGCCGCCGGAGTACAATAAAATCGGCGCCTGGGGGCTGCGCACCGTCCAGGAGGCCAGAATCCAGAACGCGGCCAACCCGCGATGGATCGTCACCGCGCCGTGGGAGGAGGACTACCTTCTGTGGAGCCTGCACCATCTGGTCGAGCAGGGGTGGAGCGAAGCAGGCCCCCCGCGAGACTTTCTGCTGCGCCTGCGGGTCGCCGCGCTGACGCACGCCCCGGACTTCGATCCGCGGCTGGCCGTCCCGTACCGGATGGTCGTCGGCGAATCAGGCCCCGACGGCAAACCTGCCGTGTATGATGATTGGAAGACGCTCGGCCGCGAGAACGCGCGCCTGAGCAAGCCCGAAGTGCCCAACTACGGGTCCAGTTATGCCTATTCCGCCCGTGCGGCGCTGGTCTGCGGCGTGGACGCGGGCTTCGCCGGCGCCCGCGAGGCGCTGGCGGTCCTCGAAGCCCTGCTGCCCGGCCACCGCCAGGTGATGGCCGGCGATCCGCACTGGGCGATTGCACCGGGCGGCGCAGCGGCCGGGCCGGGCGCGGCAAAGCGCAGGGAGAATGTTCAATATTGAACATTCAATGTTCAACTACGAAGTCAACGGCAACCTCCCGGGGGATGCTTCAACATTGGTTATTGAACATTTAATATTCAACATTCTCCTTTCCACGCATACAGCGGCGCGGGCATGCCACCCGGCCGGGAACGGTCAAGTGAGGGGTTGCGGCACCCGCAGAAGTAATGTTGACGCACTCTCCAGCGCTGTCGCATCAGGCGCGGAGGAGGTCGAGCAAAGGAGTCGGCCGCATGCGCCCGCGATTGTCCCTGCTTCTGAGCATATGCTTGCTGGCCGCCGCCCTCTGCCACGCGGCGCACGCAGACGAGTTGATTCCGCCGGCGGCCGCGATCAAGCCCGACCGGCCGCGGCTGCTCGTGCGGCCGCAGCCCACGCCTTACGCGATCTCGCTGGCCCAACTGCGGTCGATTCCGCGAGACGCCGAGTTTGACCTGATGCTCGGCCAACTCAAGGGCCAGGACAGCGCGGCCGCGCAGGCGATGGTCTGGCTTCTGACGGATGATTCCGCCGCGGCCGACCGGGCGGTGCGCAGGATGCGGGCCTACCGCTACCCCGGCCAGGCGGACACCTTCCACATCTTCGGCCACCTGACGGAGTTGGGCCTTGCGTACGACTGGCTGTACAGCTACCCGGGCTTCACCGGCCAGGTCAAGGCCGAGGTCCGGGCGAACGCGGCCCCGCTGGCGAAGGAAGGAATACGGGTTAGTAATGATCACATGTTTCATAACTACATCTGGATGTCGGCGGGCGGGGCGGCGATGTGGGCCCTGGCGACCGCGGGGGAAGACGGCCCCTCCGACGCGCTCTTCGAGCAGGTCCGGCGGCGCTTCAACCACGGGCTGTATCCGGCGTGGCAGTACCTGGACGGCCTGCCCAGCGAGCCGATGGGTTACTGGGCCTTGTACGTGTTTGCGCCGGGCGTCTGGACGCTGCTGGCGGCCCAGAGCGCGTTCGAGGCGGACCTGGTGGGCGCGGTGCGCACCCGGCAGGGCGCCTGGCTTGACCGCCATTTCGACAACCTCGTCCACAGCACGCTGCCCGACATGCGATACATCCCCTGGGGCGACCTCCAGGGCGGGCCGAACGGGGGCGTGACCCACGAAATGGCCGGCGTCATCGACGGGGCGGCCTGGGCGCTCGGGTCGCCGCAGGGCGTCCGTTTCAGCCGGTGGCTCCGGGACAAACGCGGCGTGCAGCGGTTCTACGGCGAAACCGCTGTATTCTACATGCTTTATACGCGGCAACTGAAGGCCGAGCCGGCGCCGCCGCCCTTGAGTTTCCTGGCCGGCAACCGGCAGAGCGGGCACTTCATCGCGCGCAGCGCGTGGGACGACGGGGCGACGGTCGTGGCCTTTCGATGCACGGACCACTTCGGCGACCATCACCATTACGACCAGGGCGGTTTCATGATCTACCGGCGCGGCCTGCTGGCGGTCGATCCGCCGGTGTACCGCAAGGTCCGCGGGCCGCAGCAGCAGACCGAGTATCACAACACGCTGCTCATCGGCGGCCAGGCGCAGCGCCCGGTCCGCGGCCAGTGGTTCAAGACCGTCGAGGAGTTCCAGGCGAACCTGGGCGGCGGCAGGAAACTTGAGACCGGAGACATCCTCTTTGCGCAGGATGCCGGCCCGTGGGCGGCTGCGGCGGGGCAGTTCGCCCAGGCGTACGGCTGCGAAGCGATGGAAAGTTGCGTCCGCCAGTTGCTTTTCGTGCGGCCGGACAAGGTGGTTATTGTGGACCGGCTGCGCGCCGCTGCCGGAAAGGAACTGCCCGAGGTGCAGTGGCTCCTCCAGTTGCCCGCCTCGCCCACGGAAGAGCGAGAAGGCGTGGTGGCGTCCAACGGCAAGAGTTGGCTGCGATGCCGGCCGATGCTCTCGGGCGAAGCGGCGCCCGTTATCTCGGCCACGCCCGTCAATACACATCGGGTGAGTTTCACCTACCCGGGCAAGGCCGAAGTCGTGCTGGTCCACCTTCTGGAGGTCGGCGACGGGACGACCGCCGGGCCGCCTGTCCGCGCTGCGGCAGTCCAGGCGGGTCGGGAAATTAAGGTTTCCATCCACGGAGTGGACGGGCGGACGTTCGTTTTCGCCGGGGAGCCGCAATACACAGTGACTTCCGGCGGATAACCCTGGGGGCACAGCCCGCCCCTGGCGGGCCACCCGGACATGCAGGCCGGGATGAAGTCCCGGCACGTCAAGTCGGCGTGTTTTGCACGGCGGGTCTCCTGACCCGCCGCGCAAAGAGAACAAGGCGCCGCGAACATCAACAAATATGATGGAGATTGCCCATGAACCTGCTCCGCATGCTGACGGGCATCGCCGTAGTGACCGCCGCCTGCGGCGCTTGCGCCGCAGGTGCCGACCAGATGCGCTCGCGCGCCGGAGGCGACCGGCAGCAAGCCCCGCCCGAGGCGTCCGGCAAGGCGGCCGATGCGTCTCCCTTGCCGGGCACAAGTTCGCTGACGTGGACGGACGACATCGCTTCGCGCATGGTGTCCGGGGCGGACAAGTTCCTCCTGCGCGAGATTGATGCGTCCGTGGAGCGCCGGGCACGGCACTGGCGGCGCGACCTCTCGTCGCCGCAGAAGTACGCCGATTCCGTGGAGCCGAACCGGCAGCGCCTGGCGCACATCCTCGGCGTGCGCGACCCGCGCGTGCCTTTTGAAGCGCCGGAATTGCTCGGCACGACCGCTCAGCCGCCGCTGGTCGGACAGGCCGAGGCGTACAAAGTGTATGCCGTCCGCTGGCCGGCCTTCGGCGACGTGCACGGCGAGGGTCTGCTCCTTGTGCCCGCGGACGGCAGGAAGGTGGCCGACGTGGTGGCCATCCCGGACGCCGACCAGGCGCCGGAGAGTCTGGCCGGCCTGTCGGACGGCGTGGCGGCGGAGTCGCAGTTCGCCCGCCGGCTGGCCGAGAGCGGCTGCCGCGTGCTTGTGCCGACGCTCATCGACCGCGGCGTCACCCAGCGCCGCCTCTCCAACCGCGAGTTCCTGTATCGCGCGGCCTTTGAATTGGGGCGGCACCTCATCGGCTACGAGGTGCAGAAGGTGCTGGCCGGCGTGGACTGGTTCGTCCGCGAGGCGCGCCAGGCCCCTCCTCGGGTCGGAGTCATCGGCTGGGGCGAAGGCGGATTGCTGGCCCTCTATGCCGGGGCGCTCGACCCGCGAATCGACGCAGTGTGCGTAAGCGGCTACTTCGATTCCAGGCAGAACGTCTGGCAGGAACCCGTTTACCGCAACGTCTTCGGCCTGCTGGAGCAGTTCGGCGACGCCGAGGTGGCCGGCCTGATTGCGCCGCGGACGCTCATCGTGGAAGCCGCCGCAGGGCCCCAGGTGGTTGTCCCTCCCGGCACCGGCGGCGCACCGGGCCGGCTTGTGGCGCCGCGGCTGGACGACGTGCGCCGCGAATTCCAGCGCGCGCGGCAACTGGTGGAGGGGCTGCGGCCGGCCCCGCGGCTGGAACTCGTCGTCAGCGGCAACGGGGCCGGCCCCTGCGGAAGCGACGACGCGCTACAGGAGTTCCTGGGCTCGCTCTCGGCCGGGGCCAGGCTCGCCGCCGCGGGCAAGCCCCCGCAGGCCTTGCGCGAGCGTAACGTCCCGCCGGGGCGGTTCGACCCCGAGGCCCGCCTGCGGCGGCAGTTCCACGAGATCGACCGCCACAATCAGTGGCTCTTGAACGAAAGCCCTTACGTACGCGCGCAGTTCCTCTCGAAACTGGACACATCTTCGCCGGAAAAGTTCGCCGAGAGCGCCGAGTGGTACCGCCGGTTCTTCTATGACCAGGTCATCGGGCGATTCGAGCACTCTCCTGCGCCACCGGACGCGCGCAGCCGCAAGGCGTACGATTCCGAGAAGTGGAGCGGCTACGAGGTGGTGCTCGACGTGTTCCCCGACGTCATCGCCTACGGAATCCTGCTTCTGCCGAAGGACTTGAAGGAGGGCGAGAAGCGCCCCGTCGTGGTCTGCCAGCACGGGCTGGAGGGCCGCCCGCAGGCCCTCGTGACGGGCGGCAGCAAGTCGTACCACGACTTCGCGGCCAGGCTGGCCGAGCGCGGCTTCGTCACGTTCGCGCCGCAGAACCCGTACATCTTCGGCGACCGGTTCCGCACGCTGCAGCGCAAGGCCAATCCGCTGGGCAAGACGCTCTTTTCGCTCATCGTTCCGCAGCATCAGCGGATCACCGACTGGCTGAAGACGCTTCCCTGCGTCGACGGCGGGCGGATTGCGTTTTACGGCCTCAGTTACGGCGGGAAGACGGCGATGCGGGTGCCACCGCTGGTGAGCAACTACTGCCTTTCAATCTGCTCCGCCGACTTCAACGACTGGGTGTGGAAGAACGCCTCGTCGCGAAGCACCTACAGTTACGTCTGGACCGGCGAGTACGAAATTTTCGAGTTCGACCTGGGCGGCACGTTCAACTATGCGGAGATGGCGGCGCTTATCGCCCCGCGGCCGTTCATGGTAGAGCGCGGCCATTTCGACGGCGTGGCGCCCGACGAGGCGGTGGCCTACGAGTTCGCCAAGGTGCGGTTCCTTTACGAGGCTAGGCTCGGCCTGCGCGACAAGTGCGAGATTGAGTGGTTCGTCGGCCCGCACACGATCAACGGCCAGGGGACGTTCCGATTCCTGCACAAGCATCTCGCCTGGCCCGAGCCGGCTCGCTGAGGGCGCGAGAAGGCCTGGTGCTGCGTCAGATGAAGGATGAGGCCATGTCCGCGAAACGTCTTGCGTCGCTCCTGGCCGCGGTGCTGGCGGGGTCGGCCGGTCCGGCGCTGCGGGCCGGTCCGGCGCCGGGGCCGGATGCTTATCCCGATTTTCCTGCGGCGCTGCGGCGTGCGCGGCCGGTGGACGACATCCGCCAGGCGGCCGTCTATACCGTCAACGAGGCAATCGAGTCGGAAAGCGGCGTGGCCGCGGCGGCTAAGGTCGGCTCCGATGTGGCCATCCGCGCGTGGTTCAAGTGGCGCCAGGCCAGCGACTGGTCGCCCCTGGCGCCGCTCGCTGCGAAGGTCCACGCCCTGGGCACGCTTTTCGGCGGCGGCGTCACGTGCAGCGCCCTTTATGACGGCGAGAACGGCCTCACGGACGAGCAGGTCCGCGATATGGCCACGCGCGACCCGCAGAGCCGCCTGGTCGACGCCTGGGGGCAGCCGGGCATCCGCCACGGCAGCCTGTCCAGCCCGGCCTACCTTGATTACATCCTCTCGTGGTGCCGTCGGCAGATAGACGCCGGGGCCGACTACCTCTTCATGGACGAAATCAACGCCGCGCTCCGGCCCCCCGAAGGCTTCGACGATTATTCCCTGCGCGAGTTCCGCGCGCACCTGCTGCGCGCATACGTGGAGGGCCGCAAGTGGTCGCCCGCCGATACGCGCTGGACCGGCGAGTTCGGCATCGACCTGGCGGACCGCGCAGTCTGCCCCGACGGCTCGATGGCGTCGTTCGACTACCGCGCCTACCTGAAGGCCCGCGGCCTGGCCGACAAGCCGCACGGGCCGGCGAATCCGCTGGCCCGCGCGTGGCAGGACTTCCGGCGCGAGCGCGACGACCGCGCGTGGAAGCACCTGACCGACGCCATCCGCGCCTACGCCGCCGCCAAGGGCCGCCGCGTGTACATCAGCGCCAACGGCATCGCCCCGTACGTGGACCTCCAGGTGCTGGGCGTGTGGGGCCTGTGGCGCGTGCGCGGCGGCGGCATCGACCTGGCGGAGAGCCAGGTCCAGGACTGGGCGGCTGTCGTCCGCGCAGGCCGCGCGAAGGCCGGCCGCGACGTGCCCGTGGTCTTCTTCCACGACTGGGGCTTCGGCGGATTTCCGTGGCAGCAGGTGCAGCCGCGCGACCGCAACCTGTGGATGCGCACTCGCGGGGCGGAAATCTACGCCGCAGGGGCATTCTTCGCGTTCCCCGTGCGCGGGCCGTTCGGCCAAGACGCCATCCGCGACGGAACCGTGCGCGAGATCGCCCGGCAGACCGCGTTCTATCAGCGGCATCGCGGCCTGTACCTGGAGGGGCAAGTGGCGGGCCTGGAGCCGCTCCGGGCGTCGGAGCCGATGCTCAGCCTGGCGCTCTGGACGCGCGCTGCGCCGCCGGCCATCCTCCTGCACGTCATCAACCGCCAGGCCCGCGACGGGGCGCCGGAGCCGCGCCGCGGCGTCACGGTGCGCGTGCCGGCGGCCGCCGCCCCGAAACGCGTCCGCATCGTCTCGCCCGACTGGGAAGGCGAGGGCGACGGCCAGGCGCGCATGGAGCAGGGCGGCCTTGCGGTCACGCTGCCCGAACTGGAGGCCTACGCCGTGGCCATCCTGGAGTACGACGCGCTGCCGGTCGTGCGGCTCGACCTGCTGGCCGTCATCCCGCGGAACGTCTGGTCGCGGCCGGAGAGGAACGAGTTTGCCGTCAACGCGCGCGGCGAAGTCGCGGGCGCGGACGACCTGGTCGGCTACGTCCAGGGCAACCTGCACCCGGACTTGGCCGGCCCGCCCACGTTCCTGGTGAACATGCCCCAGGGCGGCGCGATGAAGGTCCACGTCCGGGCCGTGGCGACGCTGGGTGCGCGGCTGGAGTTCCTCGTTGACGGCCGCCAGGCGCTGGCCGCCGACCTGCCGGACCGCGACGGCAAGAACGACGCCGAGGCAAGCGAGTACGCCCGCACGATCGAGGTGCCCGTGCCGCCCGGACGCCACCGTATTGCCGTCCGCAATACCGGCGGCGACTGGGCCTACGTCGGCTGGTATTCCTTCGCCGGCCGGCTGGAGGACTGGTAGGCGATCCGTCTGACCTGCGACGGGCGGCCATGCTTGCGCATTCAGCGCGTTACGCGGACCAGGTACCACGTGGTGGGGGTGCTGCCGATGGCGAGCGACCAGGCGTCGCCGGCCCTCGCGGCCTCCAGGGCGGGGCCCAGCGGCCGCCCGGCGGCGTCGAGCGGCTGGGCATCCACGCGGCCGGCGCCCGCCAGGCCGCGAAGCGTCACCGTGCCCGTCACCGGCTGGATACACATGGGCCTGCGGCCCCACGACTCCAGGCTGGTGCGCTTGTCGTTCCATTTCATGTCGGTGTAAGCCGCGCGGGCGCCCGCCGCGAGGAGCAGCGTGCCCGACCGGGCGATGGGCTTCTCGTCCAGGGCGCTCAGCGTCACGGCGCAGAATGCCGGCTCTACGCTGACGGCCAGGTGTTCCAGGTCCGGCGTGTGGTCCTTCGAGAAGCCGATGAGGGCCTGCGTGCGTGCGGTCTGAATCGTCACCAGGCCGTTCTTGCCGGCGGCGGTGTGCCAGGCCAGTTCGCCGGTGTCGCTGCGGAAGGGCGGGCCCGCGGGCGCCTCGAAGGTTGCCGTCGGCGGCCCGTCCAGCGAGCCGATGCGCGATGCGTGGACCAGCGGCATGGCCGGCGGGAATCCGGGCGTGAACAACGGCCCCTCCTTTGACGGCAGGCGCAGGCCCTCCACCACCTGCTCGCGGGTGTACGAGCGGGCGACCGTTTCTAGAGCCGGCTGCACGTCGCCGCGCAGGAACACCAGGGCGCCCGCTGCCAGTTGCGCCATCTTCACGGGCTCGAAAGCGAAGTCGAAGTGCCCCATCATCCAGGGCTTCTCGGCCAGGATGTCGTTGTGCGCCAGCGTGTACCAGAACAGGCCGTCCCAGTCCTGGAGGGCCGCGTACGCCGCAAGGATGGGCACGCCCTCGCAGGCCCACTCGTTCGGGAAGGGGTGGTTGACCTCCGACACGGTGTACGGCTTGCCTGCCACGGCCGACCGCGCAAGTTGCACCGGCGTGGAGCGCAGCGGGTCGTTCACCATGGGCGTGTTGGGGATGCTGAAGCCGGTGTTCCGGCCCGTGACGGGGTCGGTGATGTACCGCGGATGCTGCCAGTAAACGTGTCCGTCGACCACGTCGAGTTGTGCCGTGGCCGCCAGGAGCGGGTAGCCGGTCCGGCCGTGATTGTGGTCGCTTGTGCCCGCCAGCAGCGGCCGCAGGGCGACGTCCTGACGCAGGAACCGCGCCATGTCGGCGTGGAATCGCCGCTCGATTTCCATGTAGAACGCGGCCTCGGTGTGAAACCGCGACTTCGAGGCGGCGGCGAACTCGTTGGGCTTGAGTCGCGGCACGGGTGCGCCAGCGGCCACGCCGGCATCGCGGCGAAGGTCGGCCAGCGCCTGCGGCGCGAGGCGCGACGCAAGGTACGCGTTGTAGCGGTCCGTCAGGTCCTTCTCGTAACTGGCCGGTATGTCGGTCCACGTGCCGGGGTTCTTGCGAGTGCTGGCGCCAAGGAGCCGTCCGCTGAACCACGACTCCACCAGCGAGTTCTCATTCAGGAGTTCCACGATGGCGACGGCCGGCTCGCGGCGGTACTCGTTGCCGGTGTACGGGTTCTTGTGCGTCAGGAGGGCGCGGGCGTATTCCTTCTGCAACTCTATGAGGCGCGGGTCGAAGTACGTCAGGGCCTTGGCGAAGCCCAGCAACTCGCAGTCGCGCACGCCGTCGCCGGCCTTGTACTGCCGCGCGACGTTCAGGTTCAGGTTCGTGTAGATGCCCCGCTTCTTCAGTTCCGCGACAAAGCAGTCGAGGCGGTCGAGTTGGGCCGCGTCGAAGGCCCGTGTGTCGCTGCGCGCGGCGTCGATGATGCCGTTGGGGGCAGGGCGGTCGAAGAAGTGGAATCGCACGGCATTTACGCCGCAGCGGGCCAGGTGTGCGGCGATGCGCGGGGCGTCGTCCTTGGGCGGCGTGCAGGCCTTGCCGCTCACGTTTATGCCCCACAGGCGGACGCGCCGGCCGTCGGGCGCCGTCAGGCGGCCGTCTTTGACGCCGAGGAACCCGTCCTTGCCCGCCGGCGCCGACAGGAGGAACGCCACGCTGGCGGGGGAATCCGCGGCCTCGCGCCAATCGACCTCGAACGGCGCCGGCGCCGGTTCCTGTGCGCGGGCGGCCGCGCAGGCAAGAAGCGCGAGCATTGCGGCAAGCATCGGGCAGCGGGGCATGGCAGTCCTTTCGTTGGGTCCCCCGGCGGGCCGCGGCTCAAGGTGGAATGCGTCCCTGTGACGGCGGCCGCTGCGGATCCCGGCGGTTCAACTTACTGCCTGGCGGGCCGCTTGCAAGGCGAAATGCCGCCTCCAGCGAAGACCGAGGCAGTACCTGCCGAGCCGCAAGACTCTTGCATTGCACGCTCAAGGTCCGCAGAATGCCCGCCGGTGCGTCAGGGCGATGAGTTCGTCGGGCAACAGGCGGTTCATTTCAAGGAGGTGAAGCCATGAGAACCATATGGATGATCGCCGTGGCGGGTGTGTTCTCGATGGGGCTGCTTCTGGCCGGCGGCTGCGGCAGGCCCGCGGGACTGAAAGGTTGCTGGACCTTCGACGAAGGCGCCGGCGACGCCGTGAAGAACGCCGTCGGCCCCAACCACGGGCGGATCCAGGACGGCCTGAAGTGGACGGACGGCAAGCGCGGCAAGGCCGTCGCCTTTGACGGAAAGGGGTACGTCCTTATTGACAGCGCCCCCTGCCTGGGTTCGGCTCAGTACACGTTTGCCGCCTGGGTCAAACTCAAGGACACGGGCAACTACCACTACATCGTCTGGCGTGGCGGCCCCGCTTTCCCGGAGGCCGGCGAGTGCCGGAACCTGGACATCTGGGTGCGGACGGACGGCGGCCTTAGCGGCATCCTGGACTACCAGAAGCAGGGCGGGCCGCGCTTCCTCCTGGCGGGCGCCAAGAAGGTTGCCGACGACCAGTGGCACCTGGTGGTTTGCGTCAATGACGGCAAGACCGTCAGGTTCTACGTGGACGGCAGGAAGGATGCCGAGGGCGCCCTCGCCGGCCCCCTGGCCAGGAATGACCACCCCTTGTGGATAGGCGCCCGCCCGGCCAACGTTGCCGCCACGGGCATCATCGACGAGGTGCGGTTCTTCGACCGGGCCCTGACGGAAGAGGAGGTGGCGAAACTGAAGTAGCGGTGCGTCAACGTTAATAATCTTGCGGGTGCCATGCTTTCGCGCCGTTGCGAAAGCATGCTCGCGCGAAGCCGGCGCGCCTTGCACCGCCTGCACGGCCGTAGTGCCCGTGCGGCTACGATGTCTGCGCGGCCGCGGAACTCCGGCCGGCCTTGACAAATCTCGTTTTCGCCGTAAATTGGTTGCGCGGATGGGCGGCGTAGCTCAGTGGTTAGAGCAGGGGATTCATAAGCCCAAGGTCACTGGTTCAAATCCAGTCGCCGCCACCATCCAAGATCTGCTATCTGGTATTTGATAATTGATATTTCTATTGTTTGCGGCTGCGGCGCCCGTCACCGCTTCCGCAAGTCCTTCATCTGGTCCTGGAGGCGCTCCACCTGGTTCTTCAGGGCGTCCTTTTCGGACTTCAGCGCTTTGTTCTCGCGCTTGAGTTTCTCCACTTCCTGCCGCAGCGAATCGTTCTCGCCTGCCAGGCGGAGCACTTCGTTTTCGAGGGCCTCTTTGTCCATGCCGGCCACGCGGCTGCGCTCGGCGGCGGAGGGCTGGGCCGCCCGTGTGCCGCCCGTCCCGATTACCACGAGCGGTTCCTTGAAGCACCCCGCCACGAGCGCCAGTGCCGCCAGCAGCACCGCGATTGCCCAGAGAAGTCGGTGAGCCATGCCGGAATCCTCCCCGCAGTTCTCGCTCGACGTAAAGATACCAGCGCGTTTCCTCCGTTGCAAGGGCCTGCTCGCCCCGACCTTCTCCTCTTGCCGGGTGGCATGCCTACGCCGTCGTATGCGCAGGCATGCTGTGCCCCACGGCTATCTCGTGCCTACGCCAACAGCGGCGTAGGCATGCCACCCGGCGCTGGCCGCCGCGCCGCGCTTGCAACCCGTCGGCGCGGCCCGTACAGTATCGCCCGTGGAATCGCCCGTGCCCATCCTCATCATCACCGGGCAGACCGCCGGCGGCAAAGAGCAACTTGCCCTGGCCGCGGCCGCCCGCCTGGCCGGAGAAATCATCTCCGCCGACTCCATGAAGGTCTATCGTGAACTCGACATCGGCACCGCCAAGCCGTCCGCCGCCCAGCGCCGCACCGTGCCGCACCATCTTCTCGACGTGGCAGACCCGGGCGAAACGTTCTCCACCGCCCGCTGGCTCCGCCTGGCCGAGCAGGCCATCGCCGATGTTCACGCCCGTGGCCGCACGGCAATCGTCTCCGGCGGCACGCCGCTCTACCTCAAGGCCCTGCTGGAGGGCATGTTCGAGGGCCCCGCGGCCGACCCGGCAATCCGCGAGCGCCTCAAGGGCGAAGCCGCCGCGCGCGGCACGCCGGCCCTGCACGAGCGCCTGGCCCAGGTGGACCCCGCCGCGGCCGCACGCATCCATCCGAACGACCTGCGGCGCATCACCCGCGCGCTGGAAGTGTGGGAACTCACCGCCGCGCCCATCTCGGACCTTCAGAAGCAGTGGGGCACGCGCCGCCCGCGATGGCGGCCGCTGACAGTCGCCGTCCGCCGCGGGCGCGACGACCTTACGCGCCGCATCTGCCGGCGCGTCGAGCGCATGCTGGACGCCGGCCTCGTTGACGAGGTCCGCCGCCTCGCCGCCCGGCCGGGGGGCCTTGGGCGCGGTCCCAGGCAGGCGCTCGGTTACGCCGAGGTCCTCGGTTTCCTGGCCGGGCGCCTGCCGCAGGAGGAAATTGCCGCGGCAATCGTCGCCCACACGCGGCAGTTTGCACGGCGGCAACTGACCTGGCTCAGCCGTTTTCCCGACATTGTGTGGCTCGATGCCGCGCCCGACGCCGCGCCCGAAGCGCTTGCCGCCTGCGTTGTCGCCCTCTGGCGCGACCACGTGGGCTGTGCGGAGCAGACATGACGCCGCGCCAGCGCTACGTCGCCGCGCTCACCTTCGGCCGGCCGGACCGCATCCCCTTCTCGCCCGGCCATCCGCGCGAGTCCACCCTGGCCGCGTGGCACACGCAGGGCCTGCCCCCCGGCGCCGACTGGCAGATGCACCTCCTGGAAACGCTCGGCATCCCCACCGAGTCCGAGCAGCAGCGCACCGACCTCGGCGTCGATTTCCGCTGCATCCCGCAGTTTGAAGAGAAGGTGCTCCAGCACAAGGACGGCCACTACGTCGTCCAGGACTGGAAGGGCAACGTCTGCGAAATCTCCGACGGCTACGACGTGTCGTACCTGCGGCAGCCGAAGGACTTCGTCACGCGGCGGTGGCTGAAGTGCCCCGTTCAGACCCGCGACGACTGGGAGCGCATGAAAGAGCGATACCGCGTCGATTCGCCCGGCCGCTTTCCGCACGACTTCCAGGACCGCTGCCGGGAACTGAGCACCCGCGACTACGTGCTGACGCTCGCCATCCCCGGCCCGTTTTGGCAACTGCGGGAATGGTGCGGCTTCGAGAACCTGTGTATTCTGATGGCGGACCAGCCCGATTTCGTTGACGAGATGGCGGACTTCTGGGAGCGCTTCGTCGCGGGCATCCTGGCGCGGATCATCGACCACGCGTCGCCCGACCTGGTGTATATCTCGGAAGACATGGCCTTCAAGGGCCACAGCATGATCTCCCCGGCGATGGTCGAGCGGTTCTGCCGAGGCGCGTACGTGGGCTGGTCGCTCCAGGTGATGCGCCTGGGAAGGGTGGCGCGCGTCCCGCTTCGGGGCATCGACAGCGACGGCTACGTTGCCGGCCTGCTGCCCATATGGGTGGAATCGGGCATCAATGTGTGCGACCCGATGGAGGCCGCCGCCGGCAACGACATTGCCGCGTATCGAAGGCAGTTCGGCCGCCGCATGGCATACCAGGGCGGCGTGGACAAGCGCGCCATCGCCGCCGGCGGCCGGGCCATCCGGCGGGAACTTGCGCGCCTCGCCCCCGTCATCCAGGACGGCGGCTACATCCCCGGCTGCGACCACGGCGTCCCCCCCGACGTCTCCTGGCCGAACTTCGTCGACTACGCGCGCCTTCTGGCCGGGATGACGGGGTGGCTCTGATACTGACACGGTGGACATGGTGCCGCAGCGCGGGGGATGAATCGACGCGCTGCGGGTGAACGCGGGACGAAGGGAAGAAGGTAACGGGA
>Ga0194125_10005275_pt1 | contig 19739 bp, 26 predicted proteins | sample TA2KigC250mmetaG_FD_148626 | JGI IMG/M metagenome (GOLD analysis project Ga0194125, IMG submission 148626) | Freshwater microbial communities from Lake Tanganyika, Tanzania - TA2015034 Kigoma Deep Cast 250m | ecosystem: Environmental > Aquatic > Freshwater > Lake | place: Tanzania: Lake...
ACAAGCTCACCAATTGCTGGGAAGTCACGCCAGTAGCTTTTTTCATTAGTCAAAAGCGTGCTTGCGTCTACCATTTTCGCCACGTGAGAACACTGGAATGAGTCCACTTCCACACAAACTCACTCCAGTGTGTCCAATCAGGCGGTGCTTTGCTCGAGAATTTTCGCAAGCATCGTCTTGAACACAACCGATCCACCTGACACATCAGGAATGCCGAGTAGTGAACAAAGCTCAGCATAATCCTCACTTTTCAGTTTCATTCCGACGTACCGCTCATCCGGCTTTTCACCGTCGGTCTGCTTGGTGGATAGAATATCGGAAATAGCCATAACTTTTCTCCTTTATGAGAAGTTGTTTTGCTGACAGTTAATTAGTAGTGATGGAGTCGCCAGCATTACTCAAATCACCTTACATCAACTTTGATCATTGGAGCTTCCGAAAAAGTTACGAAATATTTTCATTTTCAATTCTTCTTTCTCGATTTCACCTAAGACTTGAGCGGTAACAATCATGTGAAGTCCTCTCTCAAGAACTTTATAAACGAAAGCGAGAAATATCGCTTCTGGTTTGTACTTCTGTTTATTCTCATCTACCCATTTATCGATAGAATCAAGAGCATCACAGAATAAATTTTCGGCGGTTCCAATACTTATTTTATCAGCAAATATACTGGCGATCGCCGCTATTAGTTCAATAAACTCTGGAGTGAATAACAATTTCTCAGCATCGGGGAAAGAACCACTGAGCCGTCGATTTACTTCAGAATTAATTTCTTGAAAAGTGAATGAACCGAATAAATCGTTGCTCATCGAAATTTCCTCACTGTAAACTGTAACGGTTTGAATGTTCCGCTTTCATCTAAAGAACATCCCTGAAAAAAATATGATGGAATAATGGAAAGTACTACTGAATTGATAATAGCGAGGTGTTTGTCAGAGTTGAGACGATCGCAGACTTGTGGATATGTCGGTAGCTTTTCGAATGATAAAATAGTCATTCCCATAACTTGAGAGTTCTTATCTTTTCGTGAGTCAGCAATAAAACCCACTAAAAAATGCTGTTTTCGAGATTTCACTCGTTTCTTCAAATCATTATTTAATCGTAGTTTAAATCTTCGTAATCGACTGTTAATCATCTTGAGAATAGTCACTTACACAAGAAGTGTCAGTTTCTCCGCGTAATACTCTTGCATCCAGTAACTGACCAGATCGTACTTCATTCCAATGTTCCTGTAAATAAATATGTACAGGTCTCATGGTGTGAATATTACATCCTCTCCAGTCATAAGGGTTGACATATATCAGTCCATTTCCAAGATAACCGAATATTACGTGTGATAAAGCTGATGACATTTGGGCGACTTTGGCCGTAGTTGATATTTTGATAGCTATTGCTGAAATACATGTAGCATGATCTCTCACTTCTATCAGTTTGATTTCAAAGTCGGTCATAGTAACCTCATTCACTGATATTGACCGCAAATTTCTCAGTTAGGGGATAAGTGAAGGGTGTTCCCAAGTTATAAATTCCATTACTACATTCTTGTCTAACTAAACGTTGAGCTTCTTCCACACTTTCGGCGAGAGCGAAAACCAGTCCATCTTTATAATCAGGACAAGAATATCTCCAGACGAAAAGTTTCAAAGCGACATTTTCATTTGAAGAAGGTTCTGATGATTCAAACATGAAAATAGCCATCGGTGCGGTATCCCATTTCATCTTTTTTGGATCATCGACTTTTGCCGCACTGAGAAGCTCACGTTGCTTTCGTTTCAAGAAGTCAGAAAAATGAATAGGAACTTTACGGATAATCATCTTTTACTCCATTTCATAAAGTATGGATTGTTTCCATAAGTCATTTTATTTTTCCTCAAGGATTTATTTCGTGGAAGTTACCGAGATGCTTGCGAAAATTGTCGACAAAAGCACCATTAGAGAAAAAAGTTCGTGGAGTGACTTTTTCAGCTAACTACTGTTTCGATCGCTTTTATCATGACAGATGGTTCCTTAATTTTGTAAAGTGTGTAAGTTGTACTTCATCTTTTGATGAAGGAACAAGAATCTCAAATTCTTGAACAAGTCTTGACTTTTCGAGAAGTTCACAATACTCGGATAAACGTCTTATTGAGTGAATAGAATCAGACACTCGTACAGTTGGTGTTGAATCGGTGTCATCACGTCTCGCGACAACTCTCAGAAAATAACGGGTTTGTTTCATGTTGTTCACTTCAAATTCTTAAGAAGAGGGAACCTTATATGACTCAGTGAATTGATTTCATATAAGAAAATGTATTACACGGTAATACATAATAAAGACTATGGAAGTGGGAGTGTTAGAAATCATTTTCAGGGAGAGACTCATCTTCAAGCGAATCACTTACTTTCAACTCACTTCGCGTATATTCTTTCGTTTTGTTATTTTCAAGTAAGACGACATAATACTTTATTTGATCACTGTACATAATGTCAACTATAAATCCTTTTCCATCACGTGTTATTACATCATCACCTGACTTTAGTGTTTTGCACATTGTTTTTCTTTTTTCATTGTTATATTTATATATTATGTTTTTCTGTTTTTCATTTCATTCGATCAAATCGTTGAAAAGGTACTCGTTATATATATATATATATATATACGAGTACTTTTTCAAGAATTTGAGCGATTACACGAGATCATTTGACTGTACAAGACTACTAATAAATAAGAACATGCCATGGAAAGTTGTGAACGTGTAAGTAAATTCATCGTCTTCGGTGACGATTGTCAGTTGCCATTCCGACTTATTCGGACGTTTCACTGTAAGATACATTTTGTCGATCCTTGTTACGTTGTCGAATACGTTCGAGTAGAGAATCAAGCTCCGAATCAAAGTGTGGAATAAATCCAAACTTCTTGCGAAATTCATCTTTGGATAGAGCTAATTTCATCGTTGCTCGGGTTACGAGAACTTCTTTTCCGTCAACTTTCACAACTCGAGACTCGGGTTCGTTCGACTTCATGACTACGATAAAATTAGTTATGTAGTTAGACCAAGATGTACAATGGATATGTACTAATTCATGGTCACGAAGAGATATTCTTGGTGGGTTACTACATTTATAAATTGGCGGGTCAACTTCGATAGGTCGTCTCTCAAATGGGAATCCACTACTCTCAACCTTCGGAGGCGACTTTAAGAGAATAGGAAGTGTATTGACCGACTTACTGCGACGTTTCGACTTAAGAATGTCGGAAAGCATAACAATCTATCTCCGAGAAGAGATAAACATAGTTCATGGACGACTCACCGGAGCGAGCCGTCCACGTTTAGAAAACGTTACTTCTTTCCTTCGATTGCATTCAGAAGTAGGACGAAAGCATGGCCGCCGCCGAACGGCTCCACTTCGTCGAAAGTAGGAAGCTCCGGAAGACTCTCTCGGAGAATCTCCCACTTTTCGCGAGTAACTTGCTTACCTACGAAAAGCGAATCGCGTTTTTCGACTCTTGCGCGACTCTTCGTGTGCAGAAGCTCGGAAACCGACATATTTATTCCTTTCAGTTAGTTAGAGGTTAAAGATAATAATATAACAGCAAAACCCGTGCCACGTTGCAATTTCGTTCTTTTTCGCGCAAAAGGGGCAAAAACCCTTCTTAAAAGTAATAAACCCTTCTTAAAAGTAATAAACCCTTCTTAAAAGTAATAATATAACAGCAAAACCCGTGCCACGTTGCAATTTCGTTCTTTTTCGCGCAAAAGGGGCAAAAACCCTTCGGCACGGATATTGCCTAAACGGTAAAAAAGTAAGGTAAATTTTACCTACCTTTATAAGTTATTATGTAGCAATAGTTTATAACGAGTAGTTTTGACCGCTATGTATAAAGGTAAAAAGTAGAGGTATTTAGCAAAAAGTATGCCGTTATAAGTTCTTATTTTTCAATGACTTACCGGGCAGGGGATTCGTCTCATTTTGAGAATCGGCCTTACCTTAGTTTTGAATGGATCCCTAATTTTTCGCACCTAAGTTTCATCTTATTACTCTGTAACGACTTACGATTTAACTTGCATAATCAGTGAGTATGAACTATATTCTCAGGCACTTTGCGTAGTTTGTTCATTTCATTCAATTTAACCAAACTTCAACTGAACGACCATTTACCCGTCATACTTACACTCGTAACTTTGTTCAACACGGTGGTTCTATTCTTTCTTGGAATAGTATTTCGATTTATCAAGTCATCACATGAAAGAGTTGAATCACGAGTGGAACAAAATGAAAAAGGGCTAACTTTATTACGTGAGCGAATTCCTGCTGAGTACGTAACAAAGACAGACCTTGACAAAGTTGAAGCACGTCTATCTAAATTGATTTTGAGACGAAGATCATGAAATAAAATATTTATTTCTCGCTCCGGCTGAGTGAGAACAGGGGGTCATAAACTTGGTGGCAGAGTTATGACCCCCACCAAATTTGATACACTGTGTACGAAGTCGTCTTCTGTCGGTCTGAACATTAAATAAATGTTCATTCTTTAATGTAAATATGACTACTGATATTAACAAAATACCCACTCCACTTAAACAGAAATCAGCAAGTGATATTTCAGCAGATATTAAGAAAGAGCCCGAATCAAAACCGAAACTCGAGAAAGTTAATGTACCAGAAAAGCCATCAATCAATAAATATACTGGAATCAAGTTCTTTGATCTTGTAATTGCATGGATCTATTGGAATTTGATTTCAGAAACATCTTCATCAATCAAAGGAGAAGGAATCATGCAACCGAAAGCTTGGTATATGTCGAAAACACTATGGATCAATTTGATAGGTATCATTTACCTATTTATTCGTGGTCCATTTGGACTTTCGGAAGTGATCAGTGATGAGATTCTTGTTGGTGTCCTTGCCGCAATCAATTTTCTTCTTCGTATAATCACGAAAAAACCTGTTGAATGGTAATGGAGAAGTTATGAAGTATTTACGAAGAAATACAATTGAGCTATATTCAGATTTTCGTGAACAAACACCAGTGGATCCTCATAAGAAAATTGTAACTCGAGAGTTGCGCTCAATTGATAAAATCGTTCTTCATTGTACTGATGCTTCACACTGGACACCTCAACGTTTAGCTGAGTTTGCCATTGCGGAGAGGGGATTTTCGATTTGTTCTTATCATTTTTATGTAATGGATACCGTAGTATATCACATGGTTGGCAATACTGTTATCACTCCACATGCTGGAATTTGGAATAAACACTCACTGGCCATTGCGATTGATTTTTATCCCACTCGATATGAAAGAAATAACATTCGAGTTGATCCAAATGTCTTTAAAAATGCTGTTGAAACTGCTGGATATTTGTGTATAAAACACGGTATTTCACCAACTAAAGATTCCTTGGTTGGTCATCGAGAGTTAATGTGGACAGGATTTTTTCGTGATAAACAAGACAACATTGTTCTAAGAAAAACTTGTCCCGGAATGACTATTGATCTTGATGTGTTTCGTCATCTTGTTGTAAAGAATGTTCAACGTCGCTTAAATGAAATTTTGGGTACTCAATTGACAATTGATGGAATCTTCGGTCCAAAGACGAAAGCTGTTCTTAGAACTGGATATTATGACGCATGAGTCGAACCCCTTCTTCAAAGCAACAAGAAGCTGAAATTAGAAAATTACAAGAAGAGTGTAATGCGATTATTCGTGCTCATCTTGGACCAAAATGGGGTACAGCCAGATTGACTGAGTCAGGTAACATCAGAACAGGTGTTCCCAGTGGACCACCTTTACCAGATGGAAGTCATGTCACTATTGAAGAACGTGAAGAGATGATAATTGGTCTTGCGCTGAAAATGACAGATCGTGAAATACTGAAGATGTTGAATGATGCAAGGTTAGAAGCAAACAAGCCAATTATTCAATTTCGAACTCTTCTTTATTACAGAAAGAAATACTCTGAGCTGATTGATGAAGTTTACGCTACCGCTGTTTTGAGAATAGGTGATATTTACAGATTCTCAGACAAGTTGTATCGTATTTCTCGGTACAATGAATTAGCTGAAGTACTCAGAGACAAAGTAATGGGTGATATGATTGATGAAGAAACTCCCTCAGAGAGAAGTATTAAGCTGGCGAATTTGTATCTCAGACTACTTGACAGAGTTAATGTTGAAATGGGTGGTAAAACACTTCTTGAGGGTATGATCAAAAGATCAGGACAAGAAAATGAAGATGACGGTAAAGATATTAACCTTACCAAAGAAGAAGTTCGAGCTTTAGTCAAAACTGAAATTAGTGAGCGATATAGTGCTCAACTGCCGAAAAGTATAACTGATAAAATTGATTTTACAGATTATACTATTTGTGCAAATGGTGAAAAGATGGGTGATGTTGTTGTTTGTTGGAATGCTAAGATGACAAATGATGATCTTGGATCGCAGTGTGCTATTCAGTCAGGTAAAGTCCAAAAATGTCCAAAATTTCTTAACATTACTCTATTGAATAATAAAGATTGGCTATTGAATGCTCGTAGTAGAAAACTTACGATCACTGATATAGCCAGTCTTGCAGGTTGTCAAGAAGTTGATAGAGATTGTCATGATAGAGTGACATTTCATCTCAAGGCAAATGATGTTATTATGAGAAAAGTTGCCGACTCAATGATTGAAACACAGTTGGATAGTCCGAATGAGTCAAACTCTGGAGAAAAAGAAGCGACAGATATACGAGAAGAATCTCAATGATATTATAGCTGAGGATTTCCTATTATTCTTACTTGAGAAATGGAAAATATCATCTGGTGAGCATAAAGGAGAATCGTATTCTTTGAAAGATAGACCTTATATGTTGGAAATCATACAAGATGATTTTCCATTTAAGGTCAATATGAAAAGTGCTCAATGCGGATTATCAGAGGTTGAGGTTGCTCGTTCAATTTGGTCGGCTATCTTTTATAAAGGAAATCAGTTATACACTCTTCCAGCTGGTGAGCAGATGCAACAGTTTGTCGATGCTCGAGCCAGAGATCCAATTCTTGATTCACCATTTTTAAGTAAGTATGTTACCGGTTCTTTGAATTTGAAGAAATTCTCAATTGGAAAGAATCAAATCTATTTTCGAGGGGTTCAGAAACGTAGACAGATAATAACTGTTGATGTTAGCAAACTTAAAGCGGATGAAATTGATGAATATGATGAAGGTACGCTTTACACACTTGATAAGCGACTTGGTGCATCAAAAGATCCAGAACGAGTTTATTTCTCTACGCCAACTTATCACGGTGTTGGAATTTCTTTATATTATTATGGTTCTGAGTTCCAGAATGAGCGAGGAAGTGATCAACGTGTTTGGACAATTCAATGTGAGAGTTGTGGTAAGTGGAATGAGGATTTGATTTGGGAAGAAAATGTAATTGACTTGAATGAGAAGGATAGTAAATCGACGTATTATACTCCAGATACTATTGTTATTTGCAGATTCTGTAAAAAAGCACTTGACAGGTTATCATCTCGAGCAGAATGGATTGCAAAGTTTCCGTCAAATTCTGATTATTGTCATGGACGGCATATAAGTAAATTGTTCTCTCCAACGGCTAATTTGAATCAGATGATGTTAGATTCGAAAAATCCGTTGAAGGAGCAAGAATTTAATAATTCAGATTTAGGAAGACCATATGAGCCAAAAGGTTCAAGACTTTCTGATGAAATATTGGATTCAGTTCGTGGTCCTCATATTATCGTTAAGCGTACTGATACACATTGCGTCGGTGGTGCTGATATTGGAAATGTTCTACATGCGATAGCTACAACCACTGATGACGAGGGTAAAATAAAAGTAGTCGGAATTGAAGAATTGGAAGATTGGAAAGATTTAGACTACTTTTATTCTGACTTCAAGATCAGATCAATGGTCGTTGATGCAAATCCTGATAAAAAAGAGGCGTTGGATTTTCAAGAAAAACATGATGATGTATGGCTTGCGTATTACATGCAACATTTAGAAAATTCAGCGGAGAAGATTTCTGTCAATCGTGATGATAAAATTGTTCATGTTCATAGAACTCTTATGATGCAAGTGACCAGTGACTTGATCATGGGAAAGTCAATTATTCTTCCACTCGATGCTCGACGTATGCGTGGATTTTACGATCATTTGAAATCTCCGATCAAGGCGTTGAAACAAAATAATGTTGGAAATTGGATACCGTTTTATCCAAAAACCAAAGCACCTGATCATTATTATCATGCACTATTGTATAATTTGGTCGCGACAATGTTAAGACCAAAACCGTCTGTGTTCAAACTAATCAACTTGATGCTACGATAATGGTAAGTTCTCTACAAAAACTAATCAGTTTGGTGTATCAATCACGAAATCGCCAGCTGAGTCAATTTTCTATCTTTTATGAGTTAGAAGATTGGTGGAATCAACATCGTCAAGTGATTGCGGAGAATTGGCACTTTTATAGTGGTCTTCATCAATTCTTTTTTACAAAGTATGATGCTGAAAGTCTTGATGATTTTGCAAAACGTATAGATGGGGCCACTATTGAGAATCATGTTGCTCATATTGTAGATTTACTTGTTTCTCATTTGTATGGTGATCCTACAAAAATCGTCCGTTATGTGCGAAGACGTGAAGAAACTGATAAAGCACTAATGGATTTTTTCAAGTATTCTGTATGGCCGCATACCGGTCAAGCACTTCTTGATGATAATAAAGCGTTGACCACTCTTGTTGCTGGCTATTCAGTGATACAGCGTGAGTTTGTTGATCTTCGAACAGGTGAACCATTTGGTGTCAATAGTGACCCAAAAGATTTCAAGAAGTATGGAATAATCAAGAAGCGATTACTCGATCCTGCCGACTGTTTACCACTTCCATATATCAATGAGAATGGATTTATTGATCCAACACGACTTGGTGCTGTTGTATTTATTGCGGAATATGATAACCTTCGTGGAAATAAAGAAGTTATGAAAGCGTTGGGTCAAGAATTCAAAAAGACGTATGTTATGGAATACGTTGATGATGATGTTTGGCTCAAATGGAAACGTAACTCTCCTGATGAAGACTGGAAACAAGTTGCAGTCAATCCTAATATCACCAAGTGGACAAACAAGAACTTTTACGAAGATGTCAGAATTCCGTTTACTGTTTATCGTAATACGGGCGATCCATTTTATCTTGAGGGTGATTCTGAAGTTACGAAATTAAAGTCTATGAATATGGAGCTTAATGAATTAGCTGTTGGTGATAAGGATACTTTGATTTATCATCAATATCCTGTTCTTATGGGTTTGAATGGTGCAAAGTTTCCATCTGGATTTAGACGAACCAAAAATGCAACTGTTGAACTTGATGGGAAAGATCAAAAGTTTGAGTATTTGACATGGGAAGGAACTCTTCAAGAATCTCAAGCTCGTCAAGATATTCTTCGTAGAGCAATGTCTTATGTTTCTGGTGTTTCACTGATATCTCGTGGTTTTTTGAAGGATATTGGTCAAATCAGGTCTGGCCCACCACTGAAAGCATTATTTACCTCTGAGCGGTCTGTGATGTTGAGAAAGTTCACTGCATTCAGAGCAAGTGAGCTTGAAGAGATGCGTGCTGATATTAAAATGTATGAAAAACATACAAAAATTTCTTTAGATGTTGATAAAGAAGTCACTTTTCATGTTGAATTTGATGTAGACTTCCTCAGTATTGATGAGTTACTCAAAGAAGAAATTAAAGCACTGAAAGCTCAAGCTGGAACAGATGATATTCGAGAGATCATACAATCTCGTCATCCTGATTGGACAGAAGATGATATTGAAGAAGCTCTTGAATTTATGAAGACTCATATTGAGCAAAAGAAAATTGGTCGTAAAGTCAAATCAGCAGATTCAAAGGCATTAGAACAAGATATTGGAGAATAGGATGAAAAAGGATGACAAGCACTTGAAAGTGGATTACACTGGTACATGTCTTTGGTTTCGAGATGATCTTGGATATGGTTTTCTTGAGTGTGAACAATTTAAAAAAGAAAATGGTGACACTCGTGGAGTTTTTGTTCACTACTCAAGAATCATGACTGATGAAAGTTTTAAAACTTTGGCAAAGGGTCAAGTTGTACAATTTCAAGTTGCTGTAACTGTAAAAGGTTTGATGGCAATCAATGTACGAGAGTTAAAGGTTCCTCATTTGATAGCAACAGTAGTAAATAATACATTAGTTCAATAGCCAATTGAAAGGAAGGATAGAACTATGGCACTTGTAAAATTTGGAGCTCAGACTCTTAATGTGGAAGGGATTCCAGAAGGACACATTATTGTCGCTGAGTCAGAGATATCGCGACTTCGTGACGTGAATAATGCGTACTCACTACTGAAAAGTAGGGTTCCTCCTGATGTTGATGAGTCTCAAATTGCAAATCTTGTTGAGAAAGGTCGTCGTCATGATACTATCGTGACTGAGTTATCAACTACTAAAAGTCAATTGACGGATACTCAGACCAAACTCAGTGGCTTTGCAAATATCCCAAAAGAATTTACTGTCGAAAGATGGAACAACTTTGTAAAATCTGAACAAGCGACTATTCGTCAACAGAAACTTGATGAGCTGACTAAAAATGTTCTCACTGAGGTTGAGAAAGAGTTTGGAAGAAAGTTCGTGGTTGATCCACGATTTATTCCAGCTGAAACTCTTGCCAATTTCAACGTCGATGATTCAGACGCTCAGAAGAAGTGGAGAGACATTCTTGATAATGCTCATACAGAACAAGTGAACTTCTTACAGAAAATGGGTACCGATGTTGTGCCTCCCACTCCACGAACTGGTGATGTTAATGATTTGAATACGCGAGTAGGTATCACTGGTAATGATCCTACACAGTATCCAAAGGGTGATATTGTCAGTGATACGGGAGTGCGAGTTGGTAGTATTTAGGAGACACAAAACATGTCGTTCAAACCATTGGCTGGATATGGTGACCTTTTTACATATGATGTCGCTGGTATTCGTGGAGACGGTTTTGAGATTCAGAATTTGGCGGGAACAGTTCTTCGTCAAGCTATTTCTCAACTCGTGTTTTCACGAGTAATGAATCAATCCAGAGACGCGTTTGGGAAAGGAAAAGGCGGAACATTTACCACTCCAATCTTTAAGGATTGGGGTGCTGTAAGTGCCGTTTCACCGCTCACATCTGGGACAGCTATTTCGGTTGGTACACAAAAAACCGATAGTGTCTCAATGGTGATCAATGAGTATGGTACAGGTATTGGCTACGAGGGTTTCGGTGATATGTTGACAAATATCGAAATTCGTGGTGAGCTTGTGAATACTATGGGTCGCCATCTTGGGCGGATGATCAATTGGCTTGATTATGACGTTCTCTCGAAGACTTCTTTTGGAATCGAAGTAGTCGCCGCTGGCTCTTACACAAATTTGCTTGGTACCAATCGTAAGATTGTTGCTACAGCATATGGTGAGCTTGGAGTTGGTGGTGTTGCTTTGGCTTATGACTCATTGAGAAAGAGCTTGGTCACACCTTACACTCAACGTGGGTTGTATTGGTGGATTGCAAGCACTGAAACTTTGCGTCATTTGAAGTCTGGCTCAGTTTTCCAAAATCAGCAACTCTACAATCAGAAACAGGGTGACTTGTATCAGATTCTCGGAGAGTTCAATGGTTTTGTATTTATTGAGACAGAGGAGAATTTGTCAAAGGGAACGTCTATTGTTGGCGGGGCAAATGCCGCTGGATTTGGTTTTGGCTTGTTGCCACGTACATTCTACTATCCAGATTATGGATCTGATGCATCTCGTTTGCAAGTGTGGAAAACTTTGTTTTATCGTGGTCAGGGAGCGATCGCGAGAGACAAGGGAACCGCTTGTATCGTTGTCAGATCCAACACGAATCCATATAATTATGGATCACTTGGATAGTATCCGGAGGTGGTGGGTTTCGAGGTGAGACCCACCACCAACTTATTTTATGAATAAGGAGATGACATGATTGGAAATAAATCTGTATCATTATGTATGGTTGTCTATGACGACTCAGAATTGGTTGAAAAAGTAATAAACTCAGCCGCGAGTATTGTTGATGAAATAGTGATTGTTGATCAAGGTAGTTCTGAAAAGCATTCTCAAGAGTTGAGAAAATTAGCAACAATTTATTCAAAAACAACGAATAAAGGAAATGCTGATTACGATCGTCAATTTTGTTATGCTTTGGCTACAAAAGATATGATTTTAGCTCTTGATGCGGACGAGATTATTTCATTAGAAACTATTAAAGAAGTCAGACGAATTGTTGATATGTATGACTTTGATATTATGTGGTTTTTGTTTGATAATACTGTCTTTTTTGAAGAAAAGACTGTGAATTTATCGAAACTTCTTGGTGGTGATCCACACCCAAGATTTTGGAAGCGACGAATTCAACATGAGGGAAAAGAGGTAACTCCACTTTTATGGCCACATGAAGCTCATAAATTTCCTGAAATTGCAACAGAACGTCAAGTATTTCTTGAGAAAAAAATTGAGCACCACAGAGACCTTCGAGCGGTAATCAAAACTCATTTACACAGAGGAAAGAATATTTCGAGAAATGGAATTATGACTGAAAAAGAATTCATTCGTCAACTCTTGAATGAGTTCGGTCTTGATGTGAAGAAAAAGGTAATTTCTGAATTTCCAGAACTTTCAGAATATTTAAGGAACTAATATGAAATCGTTTGATGAGGTTGATATTAGTGATAATCTTGAAATAATCAAAGCTAAAAAAGCGTTGATTGTTCGAGTTGGTGGTTTGGGAGATTGTTTAATTTTGACTGCTGTTGCGAAACAACTTCATAAGCGTGGATATGTCGTTGATATTTTTGTTGGTTCTCCAACAGGAGAAATTGCTTCATTATTTATTGATTTGCCGTATGTGAATCAAGTCAAAGCAGTATCTCGTCTTAATGGTGTAGACTCTATCAAAGATGAGAATGAAAATTGGATAGCTGTTGCTGTTTTGAAAGATGGATACGATGAAGTGTTTGACTTCAAAAATTCTGTTGAGGATAATCGTTCAGGATTTAATGGAGACAAAGGATGGCGACGAACAATCAATTCTAATTATATTAACTGGGTTGATCTTAGTCTGGCGTGGGCTGGTATTGACTGGACAAAAGTTTCTAATGAAGAAAAGAGACCAGATATTACAATTCATGAAAAATGTATAAATTGGGTCATTAATGAAAGCTTGATCGGAAATAAAGAAACTCGTGATTTTCGTGTTATTGGGATTCAATTACAAGCATCATCTTTGGTAAGAACATGGTATAGAGCTGGTGATCTTCCCGAGATGATTCATGCTAAATATCCAAATGATGTTGTACTTATATTTGCCACAAATCAGTGGGTGGCTCTTTCTAAATTTGGAAAGGTCAAATTAGATATTCCAGAAGAATTTAATCTGATAGTATGCTCAGCCGCATTGATTCAACAAATGGATATTTTTATCGGGGCAGATACAGGAATGACTCATATTGCTGAAGCTGTTGAGACTGCATCTATCGCAATTTATACAACAGTACCATCATGGACACGAACTAAGTATTACAGATATGTTCATCCAATTGATGCTACTGTGAAATGTGCGCCATGTTTTGTTCTTGACGTTTTCTGTCCGTTAGAACGAGAAGTCGCAAAGAATGCTCTTTCAGAACGAGAACGCTTGATTCTTACTGCTGGTGATAATAATGAAGATATTTATAAAATCTCAAAGGAATTTCAAACTGTTCCAAAAGCAGTGATGGATGAATACACAGCGATTAAGCAAAAACTTGAAGCTACAAGTGCAAAAATGCCCGCTTGTGTTGGCTCGATCACTTCTGAAATGATTATGAACAAGTTACAAGAACTTCTCGGAGAATAGTATGAATTATTCAGCTATTTTGCCAACTCGTTCTCTTGAAAATTTAGATTTCTGTGGAGAGTATCTGCTTGCAAATTCTCATCATTGTAACGAGTTAATTGTTATTTGGAATGGTGACGAACAACAATACGCTGATGTTTTGGCTTGGTGTGCAAGTATGAAGATGCGATATTTGATAATTATCAATTCTCATCATAAGTCAGAACTTGGTGTATATGGAATGTTCAATTTTGGTGTTGAGGAAGCTCGTAGTGAGTATGTTCTTCTTATTAATGATGATATGTACTTTCGTCAAGGATGGGATGTTGGTCTTCAACTTATTGAGACCGGTGAACATGATATTGAAAAAACGATTATTTCTTTTTTGGTTGTAGAGCCAGGATATGTTGAAGTTAGTACACGAAATATTCATTTTAATTTTGGTATGACAATACAGCAATTTGATAAAGACGGATTTGATATATTCGCGTATGATAAAGCTGACAGTCCATATAGTCATGATGAGTTTGGGTGGTTTATGCCAATTATCATGTCAAAGTGGCTATTTCTTGTTGAAGGCGGGTATCCAACACAGCCAGAATTTCCATTTCCAAATGATGTAGTTTTCTTTGAGCGTTTGAAGCAAGTTAAAGATATTCGATACATTCGAATGAATAGTATGGTGTATCATTTTCAACGTCTTTCTCAAAGAGTTTTTGATAAATTGAATCTTTGTTGTGGAGATGATAAGCGAGATAAAATTGGTGGTTGGGTTAACTCTGATTTTTTTGATAGTGATCATAACTTTGATTATTCTTGTGGAAAAATTCCTTTTGAAGATAAGAAATTTTCTCAAGTTCTATTTAAACACGCTCTTGAGCATTTTAGGTATGAAATCGGTCTTTCACTTTTGAAAGAAATTTATCGGATTTTGAAACCGGGTGGTTTTGTAGATGTCCATGTTCCTAATTTGCTGTTAGCGATAGAAGATTTTTGTTCTGGAGAACATAAGTTTTCAAACTGCGCTCCAGCTATTCAGCGTATTTATGGAAGGCAGGAATCAGAATTACAAGTTCATAAATCGGGTTATACAGAGTCAATGTTGATTCAAGCACTGAAAAGTGTCGGTTTTAGTCATACAACTCTCATATTAACTCCGATTGTAGATGAAATTATGATTAGAGCTACCAAAGAAAGTGTTTAATCAATAGTAAGGAATTGAGTATATGAAAATTGGAATTTGTATTGTTGACTATGGTAAAAAAGAATACATTGATAAATGTATTGAATCTTTTGGACAACTTCCTGATGAATTTGAGTTGGAAACTTTTGATTGTAATAAAGAAAACATAGGATTTACTCGAGGAAATAATGAGTTAATCACAAAATTTCTTACTAAAGATGTAGATTGGGTATGGTTATTGAATAATGATACCACTGTTCCATCATATACCATTGCGAATATTTTGGAAATTTTACCAACTGTTGATCCGCAAATCGGAGTAATTGGATTCAAGATTTTATCAATGTCTCAGCCGGACTTAATTCATCATGCTGGAACAGTTGAATGTTTTCCTGCAGGAATTCATAAATCTGGATCAGATAAGTTGAAGCAATTCAGAAAAGTCACAAATGAGAAGTGGGTAACATTTGCGTCTGTTTTGATTAGAGCGAACACTTTTAAATGTGTAGGATTACTTGATTCACAAATGTTTAATTTTTTCTCAGATTCAGATTTTTGTTATCGGGCTCGCTACAATGGATGGAAAGTCATATATCATCCACGTTTTGTAGTGTTTCATGTGATTGGTCAATCACAAAATCCAACTTCAGCACAGCTGGGTATATTAAATAATGATTCTCTCGTATTTCAGAACAAATACATCAATGGAAAGATGTTTTTTGATCTTGACAAAGAACTTGTCTGAGGTCTAAAATGGGATACGCCGGAAAAGGTGATTTTGAGCGATTCTATGAAGGTTTCGCTACTTATTATTATGGAAACCGAGACAATAGTGCTGGTACGCTCGAGATATCAACGAGTGTATTAGATGGAGATATCGCATCCAGTTTTGATAGAATCAATATTCTTCTTGATTCGATTGGTCGTGTTCCTATCGTTCCTGTTGGAACGAATGTAAGAACAGGTAAACATCATCCACATCTTATTGAATGGAATGTTGTTGATACTATCTTTACGAAACTTAGAGCACGTCATATGAGTGAGTTTCGTGATAAGCTACCTGATTGGATGTTGTCGTTTGCCACCAGAGCTGATCAAATTTTCGATGATATTGTTTGTGGAAGAGTTGTTCTTGATACAGATACTACCACTCGTGGAATTGGCTATCCTGTAAAAATAGCTGGACGAAGTGTGGCAGATTTTCACACAAATTGGGACAGTGGGTTTTACAGTGCTGTTGATTTTCCCAAAGTCTTTCGCTTTAGAGTAAGTGGAACATCGGAAGGGAATGAGATTGGTCAGGCGAAATTTGTAATATCTGAAGATGATGGATATTCATATCTTACTGGTGAATATGAAACTGGAACTTCTTGGATTCATATTAAGAATGGATTATCTATTCGTTGGAAGCCAGCCGCCACTCTTGGTATCGGGACTGTGGTTGTTGAAGGAACACCAACATATTATAATGAATTACAAATCGAGTTTGGTGATGTTTGGCAAGTTAAGTGTGTTCCTATGACAGTTAGTGGTATAAATTCTCGATCAACGTTCAAAACATTTGGGAGAGGATAGTGCCACATTTACAGTCATATACAGTTGAAACACTTTTGTTAAAAATTCAGTCTGTATTACGTGCGGCTTCAGTATTATCATATGTTTCAGATGATGCGATAGTAATTTCATCAATTGGTGATAAAGAGGTTATTCCGCAATTTCAAACATATCTTATTCGTATTTTGACACCAGACACCGCTTTTCTTGAAAAGGTTCCGAAACTTGGTAAGTATTACAGAAATCATTACACTGTGGCTATTGAATTATGGATAAAGTCATCCTTAAAATTGGCAGACAGACTTTTATCTGGAAATATTAAAGTGAATAAAGGAATTTATGAATTTTTTCAGGATGTAAGTGATACACTTGAACATAATACATTTGATGGTAGTCTTGATCCATATCCCGGAAGTAGTATTTCACAACCCGTTACTCTTTCTTCTGAGGAGAAAACGGTTGAAGGAATTGGCTTTCTTTGGTATGGTAATCAAGATAACATAAAGTAGTGGAGAAAAATAATGCCGGGATGGGAATCGTTAATTCGAATAACGAGAGCCGATAGTTGGAGTATACCTGGCACGTTGGGTCGTCGTGGGTTTTTTCTATATGCTGATAGTGAGAATCTCGATATGGGTGCTCAACCAGCTGAGCGAGACAATAAATTGCTCGGTGTGAGAGAATCTTCATCCGATACATTCAGTATTGATAGATATTTCCCTCGTGGAGACTTTACGTTCCAACCAAGAGTTGATGATATTTTGATGATTTTGATGGCACATTTTCAAAATGTTGTTAAGTCTGGGACAGGAACATATGAGTTTTATCGACTTGATCGACTTCCGAAGTTTGTATCTGGAGGTTCGAATATTGGAACTCATGTGTATTCAGTAAATGTTGATCTCTATTTTGGAGCATCATTTACAACTGTTGGTGGAACTCAAGCTAATGGTATCCGTTTTACAAATGGAATGGTTGATCGACTCACGTTCGGATTGAGATATGGTGAGGATTTAATATGTACACCATCTTTCAAATTCGACACCGGTAGTTATTATGGATATCCGGCCGCCTTTGGATACAATTCTGTATATGGAAGTATGTCCGAGTTTTCTCGATTCGTTGATTATATGGGTACAGCAACGATTCAAGGTGAATCCTTTGACATAGAGAATTGGGAAGGTGTGTTCAATAATAATACTACTGATAGATCACGACTGGGTAAAAGAGGATACAACCGATTTCCATTTGTCGGTAAATGGGTTGCTGAAGGTTCATTTGATATGGAACTTCAGCGTGATCTTGAACGTCTGGCAGAAGGAAATACGGATAACTTTACGGTTGATATTCTTAATTCTGCTAACAACAGGATTGTGATTGCTCAGCCCAATATTGCTCATCGTCCATTCACAATTCCGATTTCTGGGGGCGATGCAATTATTGAATTGAGTAAATCGTATCGTGCGTATCCTCCGGTTGGAACAAATGCTCCAAGTACGATTGTTCGTGTATATACAGGAACAACACTTGGAACAGATTTGCTTGGATTCTAAGGTCTTGGGGGGTGGTTGAAAGATACCATCCCCCGACTTAGAATTTCGCATCTAAGTTTGCTTAGGTAGGGTAAGGTATACAATAAGTTAAATAGGTGCGAAATTCTGCGTCATGACGCCCTTTTTCGCATAGTTTTAAGGGGGCTTGCAAGAGAAAAATAGGGAGAAGATAGCGAAAAAATCTACATAATTTAGAAAGGATTGTATATGTTAAAAACTGTGCCATTGAACGAAGTCGTCACGTATGTTCCTATTGTGGAACGAGGAACAGCCAAACCGACAAAAATCAATTTTCGTCCGCTCTCAAAAAGAACGTACGATGAATATCTCGATTCGTTGACAGAACAGAAAAAGAATAAACTTGTTCCGAAAATTGGGAAGTCTGGTGAATTTCTTTTCAGAAAGTGCTTAACTTCTGATCAGAAAGGTGTATTTATCTATAATGCTTTCATTGACGGAAAAGAAATTTCTGAGATCACAGATAAAGAAGAAGCAATCAGATTTCTTCTCGGACTCGCCGATGTTGAAACAGCGAATGAGATCGAACGTGAAATGCGCGGATTCTCTACGCTTGATGAGGATGAGGAAAAAAACTCAGGTGGGCAATCAGAAGTACTTTGATTCAAGCACAGACCAGCGACGAAGAAAATTACGTTGGATATGACTGTGAATTCTGTATTGCCAAAGAAATGATGGGTCGCCGGACTGGACGATTATGTCTTTTGTATCAAATTGACATTGAATCTGAAACACTTGAGTATTATTCGGTAACGAGATCAGGTGAAGTGATTGGAGTAACTAATTCAGAGATATCATTTAATCATGCTGTTAATTCTTTACTCAATTTACATCAATCAGATCGTGTTGAAGTGGCGTTAAAGTTCTTTAAACTGAAGAATAGTCGAACAACTGGAATATGTCCAAAGTCATTTCCAAAGTCTCAGCTCACTGTTTCATTATTGAGTAAGTTGAATCTTTGTCTTGGTGGGCATTCTGGGGTTGAATTAGTTCACCTTCCGTATGAAGGTGGACTATTTGACCAACCGAACGTGTTTATTGAAGCATATCAAGTGTACTCAGAAGAGTTCAATAAGTTTTGGCGAGTCCAGCGTAAAGAGAGAGCTAATCGTGTCAAGACTGATCGATCATAGTGGTGGTTTTTGGTTTGAGGTTATCAAACGAAGAAAAAGTGGAGATATGGCACTTGTTCATCGTTTTATGCCAGATGAAACTCTTCTTCGTATAATCGGAGAAGAAGCGATTTCATCTGCTAAAGCATCAGTAAAGCATAAATTGATTGCAACGGCTCGTCGTGGGAAATTCATGGTTCATCGTTTTCCGAATGGAAAATATAAGTATGGTATATCGACACGAACTACCTCTGATGGAAAAGAATGGCCAGAGCTGAAAGATTCAACAATTCGTCATCGACAATGGAAAGGAATAAATCGCGGTAAGGTTTTCGCATTACGAGAAACATCACAACATATTTATCAAGGTCTTCACATTAAAAGAATCATTATGGGTAGAACAAAGAGAACTATTGAAATTGGCTGGAGAGGTAAAGATGAGAAACTG
>Ga0194125_10005276_pt1 | contig 19737 bp, 18 predicted proteins | sample TA2KigC250mmetaG_FD_148626 | JGI IMG/M metagenome (GOLD analysis project Ga0194125, IMG submission 148626) | Freshwater microbial communities from Lake Tanganyika, Tanzania - TA2015034 Kigoma Deep Cast 250m | ecosystem: Environmental > Aquatic > Freshwater > Lake | place: Tanzania: Lake...
ATCCCCTAAAAGAACGTGTATCGGACCACCTGCAAGCTCAAGTCTTAATCAAACGCTACCATCTCTTCCCAAAACTGAACTACACCCTATCCCCGATAAATTGATAAGTTATTTTTTCGCAAGCCCTTAGTGAAAAGTTGGGAGGATAAAAAGGACCCTCCATTTTAGGAAAATTATTCGAACGGAGAAGAGTAAAGATTAAATACTTAAACGTTTTTTCCGAGACCCAGGGAGGTGATTTTTATGGTAAAACCAGAAAAAAAGTTTCAAGCAGGTGCTTTAGAAGCATCCATCTTCGAAAATGAGGTCAACCAAAACGGGAAGAATTTTAAAATCAAAAAGGTTGCCTTCCAGAAGAGGTACAAAAGCTCTGATGGCTCATGGAAAAGCACCGGTAGTTTAGATATCTCAGATATACCGAAAGCGATACTGATCCTCTCCAAAGCCTATGAGTACCTCGTGCTTAATTCAGAGTCAATGGATAAAGCAACCCTGAATGGAGGAGAGATTACAGACTAAGAATACCTTGTGGTTTTAAGGACTTAGAAAGAAACCATTTTGCGAGTTAAATCGCCCTAAAAAATTCTGACATTAATTGTATACGAGGCACAAATCCAAATAGTCTGGATTTCTTTACAACAAAAAGGAGGGCCGAATGGTTAAGAGAAAAGCTGGGGAGAAGGAGATTGCAGAGGCATTGGCGTTTATCAAGTCTATGAAACAGCAGGCCCCGTCGGAAAACAGGATCATAGGGTCTTTCTTGGAGGAGAAAGAGCGGGCTTTGCACGAGGAACTCTTTAATGCCTTTTTTGTGAAGCTGGGCGACTCAAAAGAGGATTGAAAAATTTTTCTTTAAGAGGGGTGGCTTCTATTGACTTCTTGGGGAGGCAAAACATGGATCAACTCTTAAAGGTTAAACAGAAAGTTAAAGCAGAAACTTCCGGTATGACCTGTGAAGTGGAGCGATATCTTGGAGAGGGAGGCCAGGGAGAGGTTTATGGGGCAGTGATGGATGGCAAACCAGTGGCGTTGAAATGGTACTTCCCTCACTCAGCTACGAAAGATCAGAGATTGGCCTTGGAGAACATCATAAAAAAGGGGCCACCGAGCACGAGATTCCTTTGGCCTATGGAATTGGTATCCGCACCAGGGGTAGGAGGGTTCGGCTATATCATGCCTTTAAGGCCACAGGATTATAAAGGGATCGATGATTTAATGAAGCGGCATGTTGAGCCGACCTTTAAGGTTTTAGCAACAGCAGGACTTAACCTTGTGGACAGCTTTCTTCAACTTCATTCAATGGGCCTTTGCTATAGGGACATCTCCTTCGGAAATGTCTTTTTTGATCCCCAAACCGGTGAAGTCCTTATTTGTGACAACGATAATGTGGCTATTGATGGAGAAACAAAAGGCGGGGTTTCCGGTACGCCTCGGTTCATGGCCCCGGAAATTGTGCTTGGGAAAGCCCTGCCCAGTACAAAAACAGACCTTTTTTCTTTATCGATTCTCCTCTTCCATATCCTTGTGATGAATCACCCTTTCAATGGGAAAAAGGAAGCAGCGATCCACTCATTCGATCCTGCCGCCATGTACAAGTTGTATGGTAAAGAGCCAATTTTCATTTTCGATCCATGTGATGATTCGAACAGACCGGTACCTGGCTACCATGACAATGCGTTCGTGTTTTGGCCAATCTACCCTAATTTCTTGCGTAATTTGTTTATTCGTGTGTTCACTGAAGGGGTTCGTGATCCTTTGAATAGTCGTGTGCGGGAAAGTGAATGGAGGATTGGGATGGTTCGGTTGCGTGATTCCATTATCTATTGCTCTCTCTGTGGTATGGAAAATTTTTATGATTCCGAAGCATTAAAGGCATCTGGGAGCGGGCTTCCTATCTGCTGGTCATGTAAAAAGAAGGTTAACCTTCCGCCTCGAATTCGTATGGGTACGAGAATCATCATGTTAAATTATGACACTCAGCTTTATTCTCACCATATAGATGACCGAAAAAGTTTTGATTTTTCTAAACCAGTGGCCACTGTAATCCAGCATCCGACTGATCCAAGAATTTGGGGCCTTAAGAACCTTTTGGGTGAGAAATGGGTAGCCACTACTTTTTGCGGGAAGGTAAAAGACATCGAACCAGGACGAAGCATTGCCTTGGCCACAGGGACAAAGATCAATTTCGGTAGGGTGGAAGGGGAGATTCGTTTTTAATTATCTGTTCTTTGGCATCTGTAAGGAGGTAGTAGATCGTAAAACCTATGAAAGGAGGAACCCAAATATGACTGAAGAATTGAGTGTTACCAGAAGACCAGGAGGAAAGGTATCAGCTCGACCGTTGCACTTCATTTGGATCCTTGATGTTTCGGGATCGATGGCCAATGATGGCAAAATCCAGGCTCTTAATAATGCCATTCGTGAAGCCATTCCGCACATGAAGGAGGTGGCACATAAGAACAGCGAGGCTGAAATGTTTGTTCGCGCTATCACTTTTTCTAGCGGGGCACAGTGGCACATTTCTCAACCTATGTCGTTTGCAGATTTCAAGTGGGAAGACATGAGTGCTGGCGGGGTTACGGACATGGGCAGGGCTTTTTCTATGGTGGCAGAGCAGATGAAAATGCCCCCTATGCCGGAGCGGGCTTTTCCCCCTGTTTTGGTCCTTATTTCGGACGGTCAACCAACAGATGACTATAAAGGCGGGCTCAAGGCTCTGATGAGTCAGCCCTGGGGGAAGAAGGCTGTTCGTTTGTCGATTGCCATTGGTCAAGATGCAAATATTGATGTGCTTCAGCAGTTTATAGGTCACTCTGAAATAAAACCTCTAAGAGCAAATAATGCTGATTCTCTGATCAGATATATCAAATTGGTTAGCACGGCTCCTGTCAATTCGGTCGTTAACCCTCCGAGTCAGCCGAATGGCTCGGATCCCAAAATCGGCCCGATTGTGCTCCCTCCTCCGTCTCCTTCACCGCACGAGCCATCTTCTGGAGATGATGTTTGGTAGCTGGTTGAATGCCTATATACGTAATTTGTGGAGGTTGCTGGGTTAAAGGGTATCTCATGATTCAAGAAAAATATCCCTATCTATCCAGAAAGCTTTGATCCCTCAGCAACCTCCAATTTTTATATTTCACAGGGTTCACTTGGACCGAGAATCGAAGAAATATATGTGGGCTTTAAATTAAATAGGATATTCCGGGAGGAGGGCTGCGTATGACAGATAAGGCGGAAGGACCCAGTTGGCGAATTATTGGGAGGAGTGTGAGGGGGGCGAGCCATGTGAGGGATGGGCTTCCTAATCAGGATGCTATTCGCTGGTGGCCGAAACAGGATGGAGGGAAAAGAGTTGTTCTTTCTGTTTCCGACGGACATGGGAGTAGGGACTGTTTTCGGAGTCGAACCGGCGCCTATTTTTCGGTTAGGGTGGCTGAAGCTATTTCAAAAAGCCTGCTTTGTGGAAGTTTGGATGCTCTTGATATTTCAAAACTTAGGCGTTGGTCTGAAGAGAATTTCCCGAAGGAAATTGTCAGGCAGTGGGTGAACGTAGTGGCTGATGCCATTTCAAGGGAGCCTTTCACGAGGGAAGAATTAAAGACTCTTGAAGTGAGAAGAGGAATGGATGCAAGACGCAAGGTCGTTATGAATCCGGTTCTTGCCTATGGAGCTACGCTTTTGACTGTTCTGATAACGGAAATTTTTATTGTGTTTTTGCAGTTGGGGGATGGGGATATTTTAGTCGTTTCTGAGGAGGGGGAAGTGATGCGTCCTTTGCCGAAAGATCAGCGTCTGTTTGCCAGTGAGACCACTTCTCTTTGTTTGCGGCAAGCGTGGAATGAGTTCAGATTTGATTTCCAAAGGGTAGGCAATTCTCCACCTGCCCTCATTTTGCTCTCTACGGATGGGTACTCTAATTCATTCGCTTCGGAGGAGGAATTTATTAAAATCGGGCCTGACATTTTATACCTTATGAGATTAAGCGGGCTCGAAAATGTGGACAATAGTTTAGAGTCATGGCTCAATGAGGCATCTCGCCAAGGAAGCGGGGATGACATCACTCTCGGGATCATTTGCCGAGCGGATTTCTTAAAGAAAAAAGAAAGTCCTCCAGACACTGAGTTTACCGCTCCAAGCTCCGGGTCCCGCGTTGATAAATCAACTGGGTAAGGAGGAAACTTTATGGAAAAGCGTCTTAGCGTTGTAGTCGTTTTGGCTCGCTGCAGGCATACTAAGGAATATTTTGGGATTCGCTTTGAGGAGAGCAAAGGACTTGCTCAAGGTTCAGGGTTTGGCTTTGGTTTAAACCCAAAGAGAATATGGGTTACCGATTGGGCTTTTGAGATTGCCAACGAAATGGGGAAAAAGGAGAGGTATGATAAGACCGAAATCGAAGGGATTATTGGGATGGCAATCACTTATCCAGGCTGTCCTCACTGTAATGGAAAGTCAATCTTCAAATGCGGTTGTGGTAAAGTGGCCTGCTGGGACGCTGAAACTAAAGTTGTGACGTGTCCACATTGCGGGATGTTAGCCCGGCTCAGTGGCCAGATTGAAAGCTTAAACTCAGGAGTTGATCGGTGAAGAATTTTCCGCGCCGAAAACTTTGTGAAATGATAACCCAATACGGAGTATCACTTTGTGACGATCCTGTTCGGTGTGAAGGTTTGCTTAGAGATTATTGTGGAAAGCATAAGAAGGAAATATTCATCCTGATAAGTGCACTTGCGGAAAGAATCCCCATAGATTTATTGAACTTTAACGGAAAGGTGCCTATCGAGTTAAGGATGGTCCAGCTTACCGAACGTCTTCGGGTCAATTTGTCTTTTAATAAAAGTGCTGCAAAGTGGGGTACTGAGTCCTGGGCATTGGCTCTTGGAGTGATTAGTATTTCAGATCTTGGAAGGCAAATATCAAATGGAAAGACCGCATCTCGGCTTAATCCTCAAAGTGTAAGGGAAAATAATTTGTACAGTATGAGCGAGGCCAAAAACTCTTTAGGAGCCCAAGCAGATCAGATGCAGGACAATTTTAATTCGAGAAGGGCAAGAGTAAACAGTCCCAATAATGTTCGACGTGTGGGGGTCATGTTGCTAATGATGTATATTGGGCTCGTTGTGGGTTGGCTATTGTCAAAATTTTGCTAACTTAAATTTCACCGAGCAAGATTTGATAAAAAGGCGGGTGATTTGAGGCCCAGCCTTGGGTTTGTTACCCAGGAAGCTATTTCTTTAGTGAAACCATGGATAAAGAGGAGACCACTTAAGAAAGGAGAACGCTATGAAGACCAATTTGGAGAAGGACAAAACTTGTGTTTCGGGAGAAGTTGCCGCCCATTGGTATCCTGACCAGGATCTTGACGCTCAGATCGTGAAGAGGGTTTTGGAGGGGTTTGATGCAAAAGATAAGGCGGTTTCCTATGCGGTTAAAGAGTTTCTGTATAATCACAAGAATATATTAGAGGAGCAGGAGCCCGGGGAAGTTATTAAAAGGATTGAATCTGATGAGGCCTTGGATGCCGTTGTGCAGTTCCATCGGGCGTTAATAGGAGTATTTGCTGCCGAATTTCGGGAAAAGATCGCCAACAAGAATCTTGAAATTGCCTCTGACTATTTAAAATTGAAAATCCAAGAGTTTGAAGAAGTGGATGGGGATTGGCAGGCAAGCCCGCACCGATTGTTAATTTTAAAAAAGGATCATCGAAAGGAAGAGGCAGCGTATCGGAAGATAGTCGAGTTTGTCAGGACAATGGCAGATGGCACTTCAAATATTCCCCTTCAATCTATTCGCGAGGGCGTGTTGCCTGATGATCTTGTTGAGACCATTAACCCAATAGGGACAAACATCCAAGAATTCATTAAGGATTTAGCCGGTTTTTTACTGGAAACGAAGGTAGAAGGCCACAAGGAAGTGCTCCGGATATGTGACGATCCTGATTTCACAAAAATGGTTGTCACTAAAAGCAATTCCCCAGCGCCGCTGAGGTTTTTGGCAGCGACGATTCTCAGATTTATCAATAAGGAAGTTTAGGTTTCACGGGAGGTGATTTATGGGGAAGAGAGCTTCTTTGGGTTCCAAATTCTGGGGTGACTTGGTTCAAAAAGTTGATGGAATTCCTGGTGGCAAGCGGTACGCAGATAAGCTTAAAAAGTTCCTTCTTGACGCTGAGAGATTGCCGGAGGTGAAGTTGTGCCGTTAAAAGAAGGCCCAATTTACGAGAGAGCATTGGAAATGGTTGCTGCCGATGTGGAATTCGTATCCTTTAATGAGAGGTTGCGGTTGGTTGATGAGCGCAGAAAGCTCAAGCAAAAGGAGTTTTGGCTATCTTTCCTTGAGGAGACTGGACTGGACGTAGAATCTGGACTCGCTTTTGATCCTATTCGTGGAAGGGTTGTTAATAATCAAAGCAAAAAAGAAAGTTTTCCGGATTCCCACACGCTTTCTTTGGAGGGTTATAAGGATCTTATCATGGCTGCCCTCTATAATCCTCTCAATGCGAGTCGAATGGCAAGTGATCCTTTTCTAAATTTTTGGGAGATCAAGCAAATGGCTGAAGTTATTACAAAAAAAGATTTTAAGCCTAACCTCCGAAGGATGATTGAAGAATGGGTTCAGGATCCTTTGAGGGCAAGAGAGTCTTGTCCTGTTTTAATCAAGGAGAGTTTCCCAAATTGGCTGGTGGAGATTGCTACGAAGCTTGGTCAAAGGAAAAAGTGGAGCTTAAATTGATTTCTGGATGATATCTATTGAGGATTTGGAGGGCAATCTCCCCCCTCCTTATCTTTTTGGGCATTGTGTATGGCTTACAGATTGGCTTTTGGCCTGATCCTTCTTCTTGTTTTCCCTGGAGTGTTTTCTGCATTCCTTTGGGCTGGAAGATTATTCCTTAGAACCGATGGGCTATTAATTTTCGTTCTAATTGGGACAATTTTCGGTATTGTTTTTGATCAGCTCGTCATAAAGAAGGTGTCTTATCTTCAAACCTTAATTCATGAGTTGGGTCATGCTTCTGCCTCGTTGTTGCTTTTTAGAAGGGTGGAGCGATTTGTTGTAACTCCGTATAACGGTGGGGAGGTTTATCATTCTGGAGGTTTTGCAGGAGAGTTTGGGAATGATTTTATTGGATTAGCCCCTTATACTTTCCCGACTTTTTTATTTATCTCGGTAATGCTAAGGCCTTTACTTAATAGCAATTGGTTTCCCTGGTTTGATATCTTGATCGGATTCACTTTCGGCCTACACGCTTTCGGCTTTATCAGGGATATAAGGAATAATTTTTCTCGAAGGACCTTTATCGGAGCATGGTCAGGCAGACAATTACAAACCGATATTGCAGTAAGAGGGTTTATTTTTTCCACTATCTTTATTATTACATTGACTTTAGCCATTCATGGAATTTTGCTTGCAGTAATGGTGGAAGGTTATCGTGGAGTTTTATCCTGGGGTCAGCAGTTTTATCCTGTTACAAAAAATGTGTGTGAGTCAATTCCAAGAGTGTTAAAGATGGTCCAATGAATTATTTAGAATCTTTTGGTAAGGAAAAGGGCGGGTTATATAATTTGCCCGCCCTTTGTTCAACAATTTTTTACTTTGGTGGCACTATTGTTTCTTTAAAAGCTTTGGCTGGTCTAATTTTTACTACAGTCTTTGCTGGGATTTTGATCTCTTGGCCAGTTGCTGGGTTTCTGCCTGTACGGGCTTTTCTTTTTACGAGAACGGATTTCCCGATCCCAGGTAGTACAAAGGCTCCTTTTTTCTTGGTTTCGGCAATTGCCAGGGCCGCATATTCATCAATCATGGATGCAGCGGCCTTCTTGGAAATCTCAAATTTCTCTGCGAAGTAGGTAATGATTTGTCCCTTGGTCATTAATTTCTTCTGAGCCATTTTATTCCCTCCTCTTTAAAAGGATTTTATTTGAAAGGGTATAAAAGAAATCTACTTGGAAATCAAGAATAAAACAGTTTTTATGTTTCTAAGAACCTTTTGGCAAGTTCACGTGCAATGAGTGGAGCATTGCCGCCAGCCCGATTGTTGATAATAATGGCAATCCTCCTTTCTCTCTTGATTGCTTCCCTAATCATTTGAACTGTATCCTCGATCATTCTTGGGTCCAGCATTTCTTCAATAAGTTTATCGAATGGGAATGCCTTTGCATAGGAGTCTTCATACTTCATTCGGAGTGGGGTGATTAGGCGAACGATACAGGAGTTTCCTGAATTAAAGAACCTTCCTTCTACCTTGGTGAGCTGCTTTGAAAGTGGCGGTAGCCAGGTCCAATGGGAAAAGACCAACCCGACTCCATGTTTTTCAAGAACCTTAAAAACTGGTTCTGTCAGATAGGCTTCGGTGCGAAGCTCGATGTGGTAACGTGTGTCTTTAGGGATTTTGGAAAAGAAGGTATTTAGTGATTCGGCAAGCTCGCTTATGGGAATGCGGTCATTCTTGGTATGATATTCTTGCTCAAAAATATACCCTGCAATATTTGAGTCCATAATTTCGATTGCTGGCTTATAGAACTGCTTGGTGAATATTTCAGGGTTCAGGTAGTCTTTATTCTCAATAAGCTTCCCACTTCTTCTAAGTTTTTTTGCACAAATCACCTGTGGAACCTTCAGAACAACAAGGTCTCCCTCTTTCAAATGGCGTTTATACTCATTTAGGACATGATGATTCTGGGTGGGCTTTCCATTTTGATCAAGGAGGAGCCTGTAAAAAGTGTAGTCAATCTCAAGGACCGGAAAATGCTCGAAATACTCTTGAACGCTATCCACTGGAAGGACTCTTTCCGTGAAAGATTTTCCTCCAACCGTATGTTTGCGTTCTGTGATCCGGTTGGTGTATCTATCCTCTGAATAGATCTGCCCAATCCAACCTGCATAACGGTCACTCGCCGTGCCAATCAAAATGTTTGGATGGAGGTCATGAAATTTGAAGTTGGCAAGGTTTATATTTGAGGATGCCTTCATGGACTGTTTTGAATTTCCTTATTTCTTAGTGGTCTTTTCTTTCAATCGAGGATGTCTATGCCAAATTATATTTCCATCTTTATACACTTCTCGGACACGGTGGAACGGGATTGTTTGTACCTTGCCTTCTGCATTATCCACTTGAAAGGAGGAGTGATTTCCTTTTTTAAAGACTATATTTCGAATATGAACCCGGATAACCTTCTGCTCTATATGATCCTCATAACCGATTTCGAAGATTCCCTTTCCGAATTCTTTATCCCAATGGATTCTGTTTAGCAATTCCTCAATCGGCACCATTCAAATTATCTACCATTTCCAGGCAATTTATGCCATGGTTTTTGGTGTGAATAAATTAGGGAACACGTCATCCATAACAAAACTCCCATCATCATATTTTTGTGTTGTTTAAACTCTGAAATGAAGGGAGGGGGTTGACCCTGGGGTTGAGACCCCGAAGGTCAATTGGTCAATTCAAAAATTGGCAGTTTGGTCTAACCTTTCTTTCAGGACGCGGAAAGTTTCGCCTCAAATGTGAATTCGTCCCCAATTATTTTTTAAGGCATTAAAGACTTAATAGGGTCAGCTGTCTCATCTAAAGAGATCGACGACGTTTTGTCCTTTTTTAAACGGTTTGTAAAGGTATTGTATGTAAAGGCATAGGCAGAGATGACGTCTTCGATGGAATTCCAAGATTCACGATTTGCTAATTGATAGACCACTTCGTTAAGGGTTTCAAAAAGATATGATGTGAGGTTTGAAGATAGCTGATTAATTAAAAGATTATGCTCTCCCCCATGTACAATTCGATTTCTAAGACGATATATCCGGGCTAAGTGCCATCGGACGATTTGTTCATGAATTTGAATTGAAGTCCATACCCCGTCAGAGGTTGAAAATCTATCTGCTACCTGTTTAATCCTGAATTGCAATAGCGGTGAATAATGAGATGCTTGTAACAATTCTTCTCTGTCGGCTTGATTCCTAAGAATTGCCAATAGGCATGCTTCTTTACTTGGAAATTGCCTACAGGTATCCAGTTTTTCTCTGATATTTTTTGAATAGGACACTTTCAGCCGATTCATATTCTCAACTAAATCTCGAAGGATTTTTCGACAGTGATAAATTGACAATATCTTGGGGCCAAACTCAATGATGGGATCTACAATATTCCTATATCCAGGTCTTCTTAAAAGGAATTCGAAAGCTATCCAAATATTCATAAACTTCTCTTCAACATTTATTGACAGCCTTCCTTGTCGTCCATACCTAAGGGCAGACCGGATCTTATCTTTTGTTCTGTTCGAAACCTTTGGATTTTCGTAGATCTGATTTGCAAACTCGTTAACGGTCGTAAACCATTCTTCATCACTTCTGTAAAAACCAGGGAGAGTTGGTCTTGCAGCTACCTTTTGGAATTGTCTTCCCCCATCCACGTAAACAATTACACTTGAATCAATAGCAAATCTGTTTAACGGAAACCCATATGAGTAGACGTCCAATGCACTCTCAAGCTTTTGAACAGACTTTATTCCTGCCATGTTTATATCTTTTGCTTTCATATCGACAGTAGCGTAGTATGTGTAATCACCCCCAGTCAGATAAGACTTCTCTGTGGTGCTCTTGGTCTTGGGGGTTATGTTCCTGCCGATCTCGATATCAAGAATTTTTTCAGGGGCAGAAGCTGCATATAGCAGTTCGAACTTGATAATCACTTGGAAAACTTTCTCATTTGGCGATATGGATTCAAGAAATTTATCTAATTTTTCCTCGTAGGAAAGGGAATCATCCCTGAAGAACAAATTTCCTGCTGTATAAAGAAAATCGGGGCTCAACTCACTTGAAACTAAATAAGAACCCAAACATTTTACAAGTTTTATTATGGAATCTTGGTCTCCCTCTTTCACCCTAATCTTGATCACCTCAAAAAGGCTATTGAGATAGGACTTGTTAAGAACTCCAACAGCGCTATCAATGAGGTATCTAATGTTGGAAACCGCCCCCTCGCTTTCCCAGTTCAATTTGTTATTCAATTCTGCTAATAAGACGCCGTGCGGTTTGATAATTTGAGGGATAACAGGGTCATCTTTCAGTAGGGCTGAGGCTTCTTCACCAATCCACTGAAGATGTTTTGGAGGAACATTGTATTCTTTCGATATTGCTATGAGATCTAACAACTCGACGAGAATGCTGTAGCTGGTGTGAAATCGCACTCGATAAGTGTCAATGGTGTATCTATTGAATATTTCTAACCATTTTTCAATTAAAACCTTTTTTGAGGGCGAGTCTGCTTTTGATACGTTCCATTTTTCTTGGTCGATTTTTATCATGGTTTACAATTTCCTTGACAATTTGGAGATTCGATTTATAATTAAGATGTTTAAACAAGCTATAGACAGGGGAGTAAGACAGGAATCGAAGAGACCCTTGGGTCCGGTTTCTGAGGCTGCTCCCCTTAAATATTATGGATCTTTATCAAGTCATACTCCGAACAAAGGACTTCTTGATTTTCCTTCAACAACTCCAATCAAGTCAATAAAAGTTTTGAATTTACCGTCACCGAAAACTTTTTGATCGACTCTAATGTAATTCCATGTATCGCCAGTTTGGGCGGACACCTTTTTACACCAATCCAGAATGCTCACCTCTTTGTAGGCGACGGCTTCATAAACTTGGCCCTTTGTCTCAATGATCCAATTAATTCTCTTCCCATCTTTTCCCTTCTGAACTGCTACAAAATCTGGGTAGTAAAACTTAATGGCGCCTGACGGACTGAGATAATCGACTCGAAACCGGGTGAAGTGCTCTGCTAAAGCTGAAAACCGCAAAACGTCGGAACATCGGTCCAAGTATTTAGCAAATTCCGATTCGAAGTCATTGTAAGTGGCTACATAATTGAAGACTGTATGTTCACACTGCAAATGGCGTCTCCGCCAGACAAATGGTTGGGTGTCTGAAAGCTTAAACTCCTCCTCTTCAAATTCGATCTCCCTTTTCTCCGAAGTGAGTTCACTTATTTTTCTGGCGAGATATTTGGCAATTCCCTGCTGAAGCATTGGCGCTCGAAGATGGTTTCTTATGTCTTCGTTTTCTAAGTCTATCTTCTTCCCAAAACATCGTTCTGCAACATACGTTCTACCAATTGGGTACAGTTCTGCGAAAACATTTGATAATTTTGCCTCGGCAATAACTTTGTTGGTTATTGAGGAGAGGATTTCTTGACTGAGTGGTGGTGTGCCTGGAATGATGACCGTTCGATGGACTTCGGTTTCGGTGGTAGCAAACTCCATCCTCAATGAGATCCTAAATTCTTCCTCTAATTCATCACGATCATAAATTGGGTCAAGACTCAACGGATCAATTAATGACAGCTTTTTATAATCATGAAGATAAACAGGCCGGGTTAACGGAATTGCAATATCATATTTTATTTTTTCCTTAACAGGTTCAATTTTGATGGGTGGAGCAGGTGGTTTTGTAACCGTCCTGATCCCTACTCCTTCCATTTCTAACTGCCTTACAAAATCCTCAAAGGCTTTTGTTCCCAAGACCTCTAATGTCTGCGTCCGGTCAGGACTGATATTTTCCATTAATCGGAGTCCCCTGCCTACTGCTTGCTCAGGTAAAATCTTTGCCTTCGAGGTAAATGGACGTAAACCCAAAACCACCGATACGTTTTTGACATCCCATCCTTCTCTTAACATCATCACGCTGACAATGACTTTTGTTTTATTGGTGGGCAGATCAATGTCACGTGCTACTTCTCGCGCTTTTTCTACATCCGCTTTGGTAATTTCTCCTTCCGAGTCTGTGTGGATTACCAAAACCTCGTTCTCTTTCAACCCTGTTTTATTCGTCTTATCCGCCAACCATTTACCTATCTCATCTGCAAAGGCATTTTTTTCAGCCATAATGAACAAGACCGGTTTTGGTCCTAAGGCTTTATAGGTTTTATAATGCTCCTTCCACCGTTCCAAAGCCGCAAGAAGCCACTCTCCATACACATCGCTGACATTATCTTTGGTGACTTTTTCGGGGTCAGCACGCTTCACCTGGTGGACAATTAAGGGAGCCTTCACAATCCTGTCTTCAACTGCCTGGGCAAGAGGATAATCACAGATGATCCAAGGATAATAAGTGCCATTCTGGTCCTTGGGGGTTGCTGAGAAGTCTAACCATAATGCTAAACCCTTGGGGATGTTTTCGTGTATCGACATCAAGGTCTTATACCAAACTAATTCCTCATCGTGGACATGGTGGGCTTCATCATTGATCACAATGATGTCCTTTAAGCTTTTAATCCTTTCGAGCATAGACCGCTGATAAGAGGCGAGGTCTTTAACTGGCTTCCGACCAAGGATGGCATCCACGGCGTTGGTTGGCGTCCACTCCTCATTCCTTGATTCGTAAATCTGCTGGATATTTGTGAGAAAAAGATTTCCGCTTGGGTCTGGCTCAGTGCTTTCACCCCGGAGGATCACTTTCATATTCCATTGCCATTCTGGAGGGATAAGTGGGAGGTCATAAAAGATTTTTTTGCTGGCAAAATCCTTCTCAAGCCGTTGGTAAACAATTACATTGGGAGCAACAATAAGAAAATTGGTTGAGAGATCAGATCCCTTGACTAATTTCTTATGGAAATATGACCAGACCATGATCATGGCCATTACATAGGTCTTCCCTGAGCCGGTGGCCATCTTAAAAGCGTAACGACGCAAGTTCTCGGGAGGTAAATCCTGGAGACCGTCGCTATCCAATTCAGGGAAATAACGCCTGATCTGACGACCGCCGTCCATTGTGGTTTGATGCTCGATGTTGTATGTAAACATATCCTTCTTGAAAGCTTCTGCAAATGAATCGATGAGAGGTTTGGCATCACGGTTTTTCTCAATTTCAAAAAGATAGACTAAGGTTTCAACCGCTTCACGCTGGCCAAAGTAATATTTAAAGGTACTTCCATTCAGAATATGATCTTCTTCAAACCAGAATTGGAAAAGGCTTTGAGTTACTGATGAGGCTCCTGGATAACCACCATTCCGCCATTTATCAACAGCTTCCCGCAAACGATTCACCAACAACATTTTGCTCGGACGACGTCCCTCAACGATTTCGTAAGCTTCAGCAGTTTTTTTAATCAGGTGGCAGTCTGGCTTGAGATGTGCCTGTCGATCTGGGACTTCAGGTAGATCTTTATCGTAGGAGATTACAGCTTTGGCCATGGCTATTTCACCTCTACTTCGAATGCCTGGGAAGTATCGTTACCAAATATGTCAACAACCTTGACCATTATTGTATACTTACCAGCTTTCTCATAAGTGATAGGATCGCTTTTCAAGGCAAGGGTTCGATCTTTTCGAGTTCGATAAGTCACCCAGCCATTCATGAAGGTATCGTTTTGGAAATCCCAATCAACGGCCCAGTAATCAATGTAATCAGACCATTTTTTAATTTTAGAACGAATTTCTTCTGGAATCAGTTCAGTATTTGGGATGACAAAGTCTTTGAGTGCTACGTTAATTTTCCGTCCTTTTTCTTGTTTAATATCTACCTCAAGGTAGGCCAATTCAAAAAATCGAATGTCGCCTTTATCCACTGCCTGCTGTTCCATTACTTCTCTTGGAATATTGAGGAGAACAAGTTTTATTCCCCGCCCCTTAGCCGCATCAGTCATCAGGTCATATAATCCCATTTCCCATTCCCATCCCAGGATGTGAAGCTCCTTCTGCTGGATCGCCACACATTCATCAAGACAGGCATTAATTTCATCAATAGTCACCGGCGCATCCACTGCACCTACATGAACTACAGTTCTTCCTTTTTTGCCATGAAGATGATTCATCCCCGAGATGGGTTCAGCTCCATAAAGTTTCAAAATGAAGGCAAGGTATTGATAGATAGCAAGTTGCTGATCGGTCTTCTTTCTATTTCCAAATGTCACCCCCTGCCAGTATTTCCTTTCGTATTTCCCAAGATTCAATATTTCAAATGGCCTACAATTCTCAATCCCAAGCAGGCGTTTCCGAGTTACATGAATCGCCCACCGAGAAAGATCACACCCAATCCATCGCCGCCCCAGTTTTTCGGCTACAGCAAGTGTAGTACCTGAACCGCAAAAGAAATCGACAACGAGTTCATTAGGACGACTAAATGTGTCAATGATTCGGTATAAAAGTTTCTCTGGCTTTTGAGTTGCAAATCCAGTTGCTTGATCTCCTTGCGCACGATATGACTTGATATCTTCCCAGACATCTGCTGCAAACTTTCCCTTCTTGACCTCTTCTGGGTCTACGTATGTTTTAAACCATTTGCCAGTTACGTTTCCACTTGTGTCACGCATACCACGCACATAGTACCAACCCTTTTCGTCTCGTTGTAGCGTCTCTGTGATACGTTCCGAATATGGAACGCGAACATGCTCTGATATTGGGTCAATATACCAATCAGTTCCTTTTGTATACCATAATATGGTCTCGTGAGTTTTTGGAAATACTCGAGTTCCAGTGCCTAATACATTATGAAACCAAATGATTTCAGACCGCCACCCTGATTCACCTGACTTCCCCCCTGTTCCAAGCAAATCATCGAGAATTACTTTAATATAGTGGACTACTGTTGCATCGAGATGGACAAAAATGCTTCCTTCTGGTGACAACAAGTCTGCCATTAACGATAGGCGATCATTCATCATTGGAAGATAACTTAGAAGTCCACGGCCCCACGTGTCTCTATAAGCTTTTTCTTCAATTATTGATTGCTCCTTAATCATTTCTAAATCTGTATCACCGATTTCCGCGGTGAAAGAAAAGTCTGTTCCCATCATAAACGGGGGGTCGATGTATATAAGATTAATCTTTCCAGGAAACTTTTCAAACAATGATCCCATTACTAGGAGGTTATCGGCCCAGATTAGTTTGTTTTTCCAACCTTCTTCAAAAGAGTTACCTTCTTTGGCTTGCCAAACGTCAAAGAGCGATGGTTGTTTTGGTTTCTTGGCTGCTTCCCTTGTGGCGCGGGTCTCATTGATGGTCTCGATAACCTGGAAAGGGAGATTTACCCGCTCCACTTCTTTGCGGGTGCCATCCTCATTATATTTACCCGGCCACACCAACTCGGTTTTAGTAACTTCAATCTTTGCCATTTTTATCACTCTCCTATTCCATCTTTTCTCCTGTCTACCTGAGCTATGGAAACCCACCCACGATCAAAGGTGAACGTGCGGGCTTTGCCAGCGGGGTCTTGGATTCGGACAATCCTGGCATCTTCGCTACTGGCGTATTCAACCACATATAACCAATAGTTATCTCTATGCTCGCGTGCGCACTCGAATTGAGTTCTTGAAAGTCCTACAGGCCGATCTTCAAGCGATTTAGCCATCGCCTTCACCTCACACCACTGGATCAGCTTTCCATCAGCATCAATCTTGAAAAGATCAAATCCTGGATTGTGAGTGGGGGTGCGTTGCCAATCGGGTTCTTTCGAAAGGATGAACTCGATCGCCCGTGCTTCTAGGGTCATCCTCTGCTGTTGATTGAGTCCATCTGGATCTGGCTCTTCTTCCTCAGGGTGGACTGCGACGTAGGAAATGAACGGACGCACTCCACCACTTGCAACGGAACGCCCACCGTCCCCGCCAGAACCTGTTCGCTTGGTATCCCGCTCATCCGAAGAAGAGGATCCACTTCCTCCAGCGTGTTTACTATCTCCCCCCACAGGACCGGGCAAAGGTGGAAGTGACTGAATAGAAATACCAAGCTGTCTAAGAGCATCCTCGACGGTTCCTGTTTTGTCACCTTCACTACTGACTTGGTTCTTATTGTCAATGCCGAGGCGGGCTCGAAGTTCTGCTTCACTGGTGAGACCTATCTTCTTGAGCAGTTCGAGCACACCCGGCTCAATGCCGGCTTCTTTCGCAAGCTGGTCGATTACCGGGGGCTTGAAGCGGATCTTTGATTGCAGGAATGGATGTGGTTTCCAGCCAAGGGAGTCGAACAGGACGAATTCGGGCCGCTGTAGATTGCCGTTGGCATCTGGAACCCACTCTATCTCATTAAGAAGTTGTACAAATGCGGCATCAAAAGAAGCCGTCTTTGTCTCATGAAAGTATCCCCATGTGTACTCTCCCAAGAACGTTCGCGACCCTCTCCGGCTTTCTACATCAGCGAGTGCTTCCCAAAGGAAAGCCGCACGTTTTCGGCGCTCTTCTTGTTCGAGATGGGGCAAAAGGGTTAAGAACTCGCTGAGTCCTCGGAGTGTTGCGTCCTTGATGGGAAGTTCCCAGCTTTTTCGCTCAAGCCCAGCTTTGCGCCGGATCTCTTGTTTTTGCTCCCATGATAGGTCAGTAGAGACAGGAATTGGTTGCAGATATCTTGTTGCTCCGCATGCTTCGAGAAGCTCACGCACATCCTCACCTCGTAAGTTTGCGAACGTATCGTCGATAAGCAACACGCCAGGCACACTATCGAAAAGGGCTTTTAATCGCTCGGTTGCCAGATACAAATCTCCAGGTTTTGACATTTTCCGGCCACCGTTGCCAGCATCCAGTGCTCTAATAAATGGGGTTTCTCTCAACGCCGCCACTAGCTTTTCACGCTGTGTCTTCGAATCAGTCCTGAATGCAACCAATATGCGCCGAATGTCTGCCTCATATGTTTTATCCGTGATCTCGAATTCTTCATTTTTGTATTTGAACAGAACATTACGAACTACATCGTCAACTGGGTCGGGTTCGTTCAGTCCAAGAGCCCGAAGAAACGACCTTGATTCTTCCGTATTACACACGGTTGGGCGAACGGTCGGAAAGTCTGTCTCGAAATCACCAGGCAGGAATGCCTGTGACATGCTATTATCATATGCACATATATGCTTTCCATCTGTTAGGCGAATCAAAGGAAGATCCTCTGCCCGCTTAATCAATGTCTTTTGGCCGTTTAGAAATTCATATAGGCGGCATATCCACTCGTCCGACTGTGCCCCCAAGGATTCGGCATCGAGCTTTGAAAGTACCGTCTCAGGGCGTAGTTCTTCAATATCAAGTTCTTCAATCAGGTAAGTCCTTAGTTCTGGGGTGCGATCTTGGGATATGTCGCCACTAATCCATGCGAGTGCCCCGTCATTATCCAAAAGGTTAGCCAATTGCTCTGGACTGAGTAACTCTCGAAGTTCTTGGCTCCGAGCCAGCCTGGCCTGCTTTGCTGCGACATATCCGCCGCCATGACGTGGAAGTAGTGGTTCTTCGACAAGCACTTGTTTTGTTATTTCAAATAATGGACCGAACATCGTGCCTTCAGAGAATTTTGTCCGGTCAATAGGCAGACAGTTTAATACCCCAGTATCAAGAAGATCTTTATCACGCAGCCATCGCAAGGCATCCACCAGGAGGCTTACTGTCTGTCGAACAAGGTACTGGTTCCAATGATCTCGATGGGGAATGTTGTCACGGCTCGGAGTCGTACGATAGGGTCCCTGAACAAGAAAACCAAGGTGTGTCTCGACCACTGTTGGGAAGAAGACAACGAGAGGTGATGTGGTTATCGGAATGATTTGTTCGGAGGCTGTCTTATCATTTCTCTCAACAAAAAACGCAATTTCAACATAACCCACCCGAAGTCCCGTAGGGGTCTCAACCGGTTTTGAAAATATGAGCCAGTTTTCCTCCACTTCGGCTCTGTTGCTTTCCTGCCCAATAACAACCAAGCGCCGCACACCCTCAGCAAGCTCCTCGGGCTTACTACGTAAATAAATGCCTGAAGGGCCACTATCTACAATCCACTCTATTTCCTCAATCTCCCGTAAAAAAAGAAGAGTCTTAACGCCTAGCCGCTGTAGCCCAACTGTCACTTCATCGCGGCCCTCGGGGTCGCGGAACGGAATTATAAAAAGAGTCTCTTCGAGGTGACGTCGGGCTGAGGGGTTAGCAACTGGCCAGACGAAATTCTCGATGGCAAAATCTTCGTCGCCCGAATGGACTTCTGGTCGGTCAGTGAAGGCATAAACCGATTTGAACCCGATGCCGAAGCGGCCGATTGCAGTAAGTTCTTTTGTGCTCTCGGCAATCCCGCAAATGCCACGTACATCTGCCTCATCGAAGGGTTTGCCGTAATGGCTAATCCTTATTTCCTCCTTTCCGAGATGAAAACGAATTGTACGATTTCCATTCCAACCAACACGCTTCCCCAAAGCATCCTCAGCGTTCTGTAGCAATTCGGAAATAAAGTGAGTACGATCTGCGTATCTTTCGGACAACAATATCGGGCCAATGCGCCCAATATCTGTCCCGTAGCGGCGTTCATTGTCCCTACGGATTGTTTTGTAATCGGTAGCCATCTGCCTCGCGCCTCCTTCGAAATTTTGCCCTCAGCACGGCACAGAAGACGAAGAATGTTGGTCCTTCACTGGAGGTCTCCCTGCCTTGTGCAATAAGTCCTTAAATCACACTCTTTGCACACATTTCTGTCAGGAAGCTTACCTAACTTGAACTCTTTATTGAGGATGCACCCAACCACCTTATCAAAATGTGCTCCGGCTTCGTCAACAATGTTACGCTCATAAGGGAAAATCATAAGAGCATCTTCCTTTTTAGCTTCGGCTGTCCAATATACCATAAGCCTCTCAGGGAGCTTTCCATCTCTTGTTTCAAGAATATGGGCATAAGTGCAAAGTTGTCGGTAATAAGAAAATATGCGATCGTCATATTCGGCGGGTCGTGGTTGAGATTTAAAATCCAAAATTTCGAGCTTCCCATCTCCTCCTAATAGAAGATCAACTTTTCCT
>Ga0194125_10005281_pt1 | contig 19729 bp, 18 predicted proteins | sample TA2KigC250mmetaG_FD_148626 | JGI IMG/M metagenome (GOLD analysis project Ga0194125, IMG submission 148626) | Freshwater microbial communities from Lake Tanganyika, Tanzania - TA2015034 Kigoma Deep Cast 250m | ecosystem: Environmental > Aquatic > Freshwater > Lake | place: Tanzania: Lake...
TGATTCCGATGATTACCGCATCATTTGCATCGAAGCTCATCGTGAATCGTGATGCATTCACTCACGAAGAGCAGGAAGAAATGAAGATTCTTCTGAAAAAAATCGTGGAGATTGAAGAGAAGCAACTGCACGAGAAGAGATCGCAGAGTTAAGCCAGGCAGTAATAAATCCATCATCAATGATGGTGGCGGGTAGAGGATTTGAACCTCTGAAGGCGTAAGCCGGCGGATTTACAGTCCGCTCCCATTGGCCGCTCGGGCAACCCGCCATTGGCTATTGAGCAGGTGAACTATACCCGTAAACCACTAGCTGTTGAGACTCAGCGCTGCAAGGGCGCCATTGACGATGGAGCCGGAATCAAGATCATGAATCTTGTAGAGGTCAGGAATATTTCCGGACTGACCGAAACTATCCACGCCCATCGCCACTTGTGGGGCGCCAAGTGCCGAACCCAACCATGCCAGCGCATGCGAAGAACTGTCATGAATAGAAACTATTGGTGCGCGTTCGGAGAAGATTGGACGCATTGAACCAGGAAATGATGGTGTGTTCGCAGTTCTAATCCCTTGCTTTAAGGTACGTTGCCAACTTCCGTAGAGGCGACCGGGTGAAGTGACATCAACTACGTGCGCGATAACTCCCTCATTCGCTAATTCCTCTGCCGCTGCAATCACCTCTGGCATCACTGCGCCACAGCCAACTAAGTGAACTGTAGGCGCGTGGTAATCCTCACTCTTAGCCAATGCAGCGCGTCCATCTATTAGTCGATAGGCCCCAGCAAGAACTTGCGCGCGAAGCGTTGCTTCACCAAGTCGTTCCCGAGCGCTTACAAATGGGCTTTGATCAATCGCACGAGTGGTTAGTCGGAAGTAAAAAGCTAATTCGTTTGGACGAAGATCAGGAGTGGTATCGACTTTGCTTCCAGCAACGTGAGCAACTGCATCACAGAGGAGCCAATCAAGAGCCTGTCCGTATGCAGGCTCAATAAGTACCACACCAGGTAATTCGATTCCCACTGAAGGAGTGATAGTCGATTGATGTGCTCCACCTTCCGGAGCAAGCGTCAATCCTGATGGCGTTCCAGTCACGATAAATTTCGCACCCGAATAGACGCTATAAATAAATGCATCAAGACCTCGCAAGACAAACGGGTCGTAGACCGTTCCGATCGGAATGAGCGGTTGATTGTGCAGGTCTTTGGATAGGCCCAATTGCCCTAAGAGGCTAAACAAATTCATCTCACTGATACCAAGTTCAATATGTTGTCCCGTAGGTCCTTCGGCCCACTTCAATATCGGATCTTCATTCCATCGACGCCGTTGCTCTGGATGGAACACACCTGCTCTATTGATGAAGCCACCAAGATTGGTGGATGTGGCAACATCAGGTGCGGTTGTGACAAGTAGGGGGCGTATCGATTCGTCGCGACTCATCTCACTCAAGACTCGTCCGAAAATCTCTTGAGTTGAGGATTTGCCTCCACCTTTTACCCCAGTGGTTATTGGAATACTCACCTGAGCGTCAGGGTCGGGTTGAGGGTGAGTGAGCGCTACTCCTCGAGCGCGCACGAGTGCATCTTCAGCGCTGCCAGGTTCGAAGCGTTCCCATTCGTTCTCGCGAGTAAGTCCGACGCGAGCGCGGAGCGCATCAATTTGAGCCTCGGAGATCTGAGCCGAGTGATTACGTGGATCGCCAGCTATTGGTAAGTGCCAACCTTTGATGGTGTAAGCAAAAACAACGCTTGGTCGATCGGTTACTGCATCACATTCGGCAAATGCTTGGAGAAGTGATTCAACGTTATGTCCGCCCAAGTCGGTAAGAATCTCGAATAATTCCTCATCAGCAAAGCTCGTTAAGAACTCAGAAGTTCCAGCAGGAGCACCTTCGAGGAAACGCGCCCGAGCTTGCGCAGGTGTCAATCCAAAGAGGGATTGATATTGCTCGTTGGGAATGTCATCAAACCAACGCTTGAAGGGTTCACTGCCTGGTCGAGTGAAAACCTCTTCTAATCTCGAGCCATATTTGATTTCGCGAACATGCCACCCTGCCGCCTGGAATTGCGCTCTCCATTGAGCGATGCGAATTCCTGGTATCACCCGATCCAAGGATTGGCGATTGAAATCAACAATCCACATCACATTACCAAGGCCATCAGTCGCGGGGTCTGCTAAAGCCTCCCAAATATTTCCCTCATCTAACTCTGCATCTCCGATAATTGCGACGAAGCGCGAATGTGGCCGAGGACCAAAATGTGCATCGATGTATCGTCGAGTCGCTGCGGCAAAAAGCGGTGCGACCGCGCCTAGCCCAACCGATCCCGTGGAGAAATCAACGATGTCAGGATCTTTGGTGCGCGAGGGATAACTCTGCAATCCCCCTGCAGTCCGCAGCTGGGTTAAGTACCTCTTATCTAAATTGCCGAGCAAATATTGGATTGCGTGGAAGACTGGTGAGGCGTGCGGTTTAACGCTTACTCGATCATGTGCATCAAGATAGTTGAAATAGAGTGCGGTCATCAAAGAGACCATAGAAGCACTTGAAGCTTGATGGCCACCGACCTTTAATCCATCGAGATTCTCCCGCTCGCGGTTTGCGTAATCAATCATTCGAGTAGATAGCCAGAGCACCCGCTCTTGAATCTTTTCCAGCATCTTGATTTCATCAGCAGGCAGGCTGGTGGGTAGCTTCACATCTCTCATGGAATCCCCCTCTTGTTGGATTTCAACGTCAGGTGCTTATAGGCAGATTAGCCGTTTGGCGAGCCCTATTCCACTGAATCCCACGCACGTTATCCGTTCGTAACAATCTACAATCTAGTAATAAAGGGGGTACCTAGTTACACTCGGGTTTCCTAGGAAAGTAGGTGAGCAGCATCAACATGGAGCCTAAAAAGAATTTGCCTAGTCTTAATCTTGGGTCACTCTCTCCGACACGAAATCAATTGGTTGATATTCTCCGTGAATCTATTATTTTTGGAACGCTCCCTCCTGGAACCCAGATAAAACAAGAAGAGATTTGCAGACAGTTCGCCTGTAGCCCAGGGCCAGTCCGTGAGGCGCTCCGGGAACTTGAGAGCGAAGGGCTCCTCTTTCATTATCCCAACAGAGGCGTATTTGTCGCAGAGGTTTCAAATCACGAAATAGCCGAAGTTCTCATACCTATGCGCCTGCTTCTTGAAAAATTTGCTCTATGCAACTCAAGTCTGAAATTTACGACTGCCGCTGTTAACTCATTGAACGAGCAGATTTCTGCCATGCGTATTGGGGCGGAAACCGGCAATTCAAAAATGGCGGAAGAGGCCGATGCTAAATTCCATTTGATTACAATGCAGGTTGGTGGAAGCGAACATACCCTTCAGTTATGGAACAGCATTCTCTCTCGAATTCGTATGAAATTTGCCCGCATGGGTCCTATGGATGACACTTCACATAAAGCTGCCGAACATCAGAAATTGCTCGACGCTCTCCTTGCCAAAGATCCGGTTGAAATCTCCGAATTACTCGAAGAACATATCGTTGCCAGTGTCATCGATAAAGTACGTAGCAGTTCCCTCTGACTATTAGGTAAATGTCTTTCGAACCGCCACGGCCAATGCCTCGTAGTTTTCAGGAGTGTTGTACAACATACCTGAGATTCGTAAGTAGTACTTCTCTGCGATAAATGAAATTGGCACCTCAACCTTAAATTCCTCCGCAATTTTTACCTGCACTGCCGCGGCACCGTCGCGACCACCTGACATCTTATGAATAGGTACAACTCCAAGAGGGAGGAAATCAGCGCGAATTTCCTCCTTTGAAATCCCGAGTTCTTTCATGACAAGTTCTCGTCCGAACATCATTCGCTGATGATTGGCCTTTCGTACCCGCTCCCAACCCAATTGTGAGAAGAAATCGATAGCGCTAGGTGCACTCAGCCATGATGTTGGATCAACAGTTCCGAGCATGTCCCAGGGGTAGGGATAAGGCTCATCATCACGCCATGACACTATGAGAGGGCGTAAAACCTCCTGCCAACGAGGTGCGATTCGCAATACTCCCACTCCCAAAGGGGTTGAGACCCACTTGTGAAGATTGCCAAACCAAAAATCTGCATCCAACTTATCGAGATCAATATCTACAGTTCCTGGCGAATGCGAAGCGTCCACAACATAAACCACTGAATGAGCCTTACATAGAGCGCCTAATTCATAGATTGGAAAACTACGAGCCGTAGCAGAGGTGATGTGATCCACCACTAGTAATCGAGTTTTTTTCGTGATTCCAGCGGTTATCTTTTCAATTACCCGCTGATCAGAATCAAGGTAGTCGACATCAATTTCGACCAGCTTGGCTCCTGATGCTTCACAGGCTCGAATCACAGCCTTCGTAACAGCCCCATATTCTTGGTTGAGCACAATTACTTCATCACCGGAGTTCAGCGGGAAACCTCGCATCACAGTGCTGGCTCCCTCAGTTGTATTTCGAATCAATGCAATCTGGTCTGCTTGTTGACCTAGAAAGCGCGCAACAGATCCTCGCGCTGTTGCTACTTCTTCCTTAAGTTCCCTGGCAAAAAACTTCACTGGATTCTTCTGAATTCGATCTCGCCACTCTTGCTGAACTTTCTGGACAGAAATTGGTACTGCACCGAAGGAGCCATGATTGACGTGGTGATAAGCAGGGTCCAGGCTCCAATGAGATTTGAGTTCTTGAAGATCGAATTCCATTGCTAACCCTTAACTATCCCAGCGGAGAGTCCACTAATCATGAATTTAGACATCAAACCAAACATAATCATTGTTGGAATGATTCCAATCATGACTGAGGCGGCTAGCCCACCCCACTCGATGAAATACGCACCTATGAACGATCGTTCCGCTACAGGAAATGTCTTATTGGCATCCGAATCTATGAGGACCATAGCTAAGAAAAGTTCATTCCAACATTGCACGAAAGAAAAGATGAAGGTTGCAGCAACTCCTGGTAGCGCCACCGGAAAAATTACTCTAAATAGAGCTGAGACTCTATTACACCCATCGATAAGGGCTGCTTCATCGAGTTCGGGAGGGATTTGTTGTAAGAATCCCCTAAGCATCAACGTGGCAAAGGGAATCATGCCCCCCAAATAGCATAGGACCAGAGCAATTAGGGTATTGAGTAAATTCAATCGTGACAGTAAAAGATAAAGTGGAGCCAGAGCAATCAAGCCGGGGATCATTTGGGTAACTAAAAAGACGAGCATGACCTGGGATTTACCCTTGAATCGATAACGCGCCAATGAGTAAGCGCCTAGCATGCCAATAAAAATAACAAGTGCCGATGCTGCAATTGCAACGACAAAGCTATTCTTCAAGTACGTTCCAAATGCATAATCTCGGAATAGAGCGCGATAGCTCTCAAGCGTTGAATTGCTCCGTGGCCAGAAGAAATGTTTAGTTACTTCACGTACTGGACGTATTGAAGTCAAAAACATCCAGTACAGCGGGAAAATAGTAAAAAGGAACCAAATAGTTAGGACCGTGACTTTAGTTCCTTTGGAAAAACCCTTGAGCATGGTTACTTGTCACCATCCTCAATCTTGACAGCAAGTAGGTAAAAGACTGAGAAAATAAAGAGGATTATCAAAATGAACATGCCTAAGGCAGAACCTGCACCCCAGTCTTGATCGTAGGTGATTTTCTGCACGAGCCAGGAAGACAAGATATGGGTCTGCTCGTTAGGGCCACCACTAGTCATACCAAAGATCAAATCAGGGAAATTAGTAATCCAGATAACGCGGAGCAGAATAATGAGAACCAAAGTATTTTTGATGAAAGGAACGATGACAAGAAATAACCGTTGTCGCGAGGATGCTCCATCGAGTTCAGCTGCCTCGAGTATTTCTTTTGGAACGCCCTGTAGGGCAGCAAGAATCATGATTACAAAGAAGGTGACGCCGTACCAGATATTGGCGATGATTACCGCAGCCATTGCCCACTTATCGTTGGATAACCACGGAATTGGTTTATCAATAAGGCCGATTCCCTCAAGAATCGTATTCATGATTCCTAGGTTGTCATCGAAAATCCATTTCCAGATGAGCCCCATGAGGAATCCGGATAGCGCCCACGGAATAAAAATAATTGCTTGATAGAGCCCTGAAAATTTAAATTTTGTATTGAGATACAGAGCCAGAACAAATCCGATTGTAAATTGGAAAAAGAGAGAAACAACGACCCAGATTACCGAGTTCACCATAATTCGCTTGAAATGTAAGTCGTTGAAGATTACAGAAAAGTTTTGAAAGCCAGCGAAGTAAATGTCATCTTGAGCAAATAACTTGAAGTTTTGAAGGGAGAGTCCAGCAGTTCTGATGACTGGGTAATAAATGAAGATACAAATTAGAATTAGTGCTGGAAGCAGGAACCAAAGTGGTGCAAGGATGTTTCGAGTCTTGCCGCTGTTCTTCTCTTGAATCCGAAAAGTGCTACTCAACTCGCTATCCCCCCTGCCTATGTATATATACGTATGACTTTTCTGCGACACATTAGAGAACAGTGGTCGACATTTCTGTCGACCACTGACTCGTCGTGTTTTGGATTACGGTAGCGCTAGTCCGTTAGGACTTGCACTTAGGACCATCCCAGTATGCAGCCCATTGTTTGAGAGCATCCTCGGTCTTCAGATTGCCTGCAAACATCGCAGCCATATCTTTATCTGCTTGAGTGAAGAACTCGCCGAAGCATGGCTTCGCTCCATCGCTTCCATCAAGCTTGATCTCCTTAGGGTCCTTACCAATCTTGTCGTAGATAGCCCAGGCGCCAGTCTTAAAGAATGGATCCTTTGCTGCTGTCTTGGTGATTGGGCCAACGCCATAGGCGCGGGCGAAGATTGAGGCTTGTGGGTCAGAAGAGATGAAAGCAAGGAAATCCGTGGCAATGTTCTTGCACTTCGATGCCTGGGTTACCGACCAGCCGCCACCGCTTACATCCTGTGCGGAGTAACCAGTTGGACCCTTTGGCATTTGCGCCATGATCCATTTTCCGCTCTCAAATGGTGCGTACTTATCCTCAACAATTTGGATGACCTCATTATCTTGGATTAAGTAATTGGCAATTCCATCGATAAAGCCCTGCACCATCTCTGGGTAACCCCATGAGACGGATGCTGGTGGGGAGACGTCATTCCAGATCTTCATGAGGAGATCTAGAGCTTCCTTTGACTTTGGATTGTTGAACATCGATTTGCCATCCTTGTTGTAATAACCGCCAGCATTAAGGTCTGGCGCGTTATATGCGCGGATGATGAAGATTGCTTGAGTGAAAGAGGCACGAGCGCCACGCATCGAATAAATGTATGACTTATCTGTCTGTGCTTTCTTTGCATTCAGGATATCTGTCCATGTAACTGGAATGGCTACTCCAGCATCCTTAAATGGTTGGACACGAACGAAGGAAGCCTTGACATAGTAGCCATTTGGCACCATGTACATCTTGCCTTTGCCTTTATTGATCTGCGCTTGCAACTGTGAGTACTCAGTTAGGCCAGTCCATGCCTTCGTCTTGGTGAAGTATGGATAGATATCTGCGAGTTGGTTAGCAGAGAGGGCTTGTCCCATGATTGCGCCTGCTGGCTCAACGATGTCTACAGCCTTGGCTTGTAGAAGTTGAGTGATCTTGGCTGGTGAATCTGCCTGCGATGGAGAGATGATCTCAACCTTGACTCCAGGACGGGTCGATTCAAATTGACGGGCAAATGCATTAAGCAGTGGAGTACGGGCTGGACCAGCAAAATACTCGATTACTCGAATCTTCACAGGTTTTGCCTTAGTCGGCTTGCAGTTCCATGTTTTATCTTTAGAAGCTGCGCTGCTCGTAGTCACAGTCATAAGACTGAGACCAAGAGCTGCGACAGCCGCCAAGGAAACTACCTTGCGACTGGTTAGGTTCTTTTTCAATTTTCCCCCAGATTGGTTTTCAATCTCTTTCGAGATTTTTTACGAGAGTAATTGAGCAGGTTTTCATTTACAATCAAATTGTGGGTTATTGGTAGAAGTTTATTTAACTGTGACACTAGATAGTAGAAAATCTACAAAGTGCTTTCGTGCATCTGGACGAAACAACCGCCTACTCAATTAAGTTTTCTGAGATCCGGCCCCTGAATCAGGGAAGTATTCGAAATTACCCTGGAGATTCTTCACATAAGCACCACTTGGTATACGGCGGTTTCCGGCTACCTGAAAACGAGCAAAATCGCCATTTCTGCCAAGAACCCTCGACCAAACGTTGAGGAAATAGTGAGGAAAACCCCCTTGTGCGCCCATTCCTTCAGGAGTAGAAATTCCCTAACTTCATTGAGAGTAGACAAAAGGAAATCAATGAGGCTTCGGATCGGATAACAACTACATAAATAGCAATATTTATGTAAAACGCAACTGATCATCGCGGAGTTGGTACACGTAAGGTTCGAGCCGTAGAAGGCGCCCATTGTGCGTAACTAGGAGACTAGTTACATCGTGGATGTGATGTAAGGATCAGCTCACATCGCGCGGTGAAGGCCGAAGGAGATGCGCGCCGGCGAAGAGTTAAGGCCCCTGGAACTGATACTTCCAGGGGCCAACTCATATTCTCAATCCTTCTCTCCTGGATTCCATGAAAGACACGCCAGAACTGTTATCAATCTTCTGCACGTAGGGCAGTAATCCGCTCCATTACTTCTGGATATTTGCTATCGGCTAAGACGATCTTCTCTAATTCCTTGAGCGCTTGCCCTCGTTTGCCCTGTCGCTGGTAAATGTTGGCACGCTCCCAAAGCGCTCGATTATGAACCTCTTCATCCAATGATCGCTTGGCAATCACCTTTTTAATAGCTTCAAGCGCGCCATCGTGAAATCCCAATTCAGAGAGGGCAGCAGCGCGCATGATAAAAAGCATCCCTGTTGCTTCATCTTCTAACTCAAGATCTTCAGTGGAATCGAGTACATCTTGAAATTTTTTCTCAGCAAGCTCGATATCCACCACTGAAACGGCACTCAACTGATTGGCATCTAACATCTCCAGAACCTTAAAGGCGCTCACGCTATCGCCAGCATCCTGGAGAATCTCGGCGTAGATGAAACCAAACGCAGAAGCAGAGAATGATTCATCGAACCAAATTCCAGGGGTGATCTGAATCTTCATATTTAGTAATGGAAAGTACTTGCGCGCCTCATAGGTGCCAAAGGCATTTTTCCGATTACTCCACACCTCCCCTGCGCTCTTGAGTAAGTCAGGAAAGTTCTCGTCATTACGCGCTCCTGCCAAACAAGCAAGTGCTAAGCAGGTGTATTTGATCTTTGAATACTTCTCAGAGAGGGCAATAGCTCGTTCGATGATTACCTTGTCGACGGGAACATTTTCACCCTCAAAATGTTCCCTCAAGAAACGGTAGAAAGCGCGCTCGCGCCTATTAGCAAAGAGACTCGGTTTTGGAGGTTTAGGTGGCAGATAAAAATCGTCATTCTCCTCTTCCGAAGTACGCCTAGAACGAGAGGACTTCGAACCGCGAATTGAACTTCGTTCCACGTTGTACAACCCGGTGCCAGGAATTCCTGCAGAGGTATAGATATCGCCCTTGCTATTGATACTTACTCGAGCCCCTGGTACCCCCACCGATAAACCAATTGCGCTCTTACTAAAGTTAAGTCGCACTCCGGGGATAAGAGAGATGGAGCGACGAAAGCGTAAGGACATTACCTCACCCTACTTTGGCTCGATTCGATTGCCAGGTATTCCGCTGCCATTACGCTCTCCCTAATTCTGGCAAAACCGTCAAAAACCTCCGTAAAGGAGGTGGCCAATGGTGAGATTGCTAATCGAATCTGGTTGGGCTCTCGATAGTCGGGAATGACTCTTTGCATCTTTCGAAGGGCGATACTTATGCGTTTCGCTTCAGGGTGCGCCAGTGAGATGTGGCCACCTCTTTGAGCGGGATCTCGCGGGCTCTTTAATTCAAAACCAAGCGGGGCTAACCATTGCTCATATAACTCCACCATCAATGAGGTGCCTACGCGAGCTTTCGCTTCTATCGCCGCTATGCCGGCCTGCGCAATCATGGCGAAGGCGCTGTTGGCCGAGCGCAATCCAATGATTGATGGGCTAGCAATCTGGAAGCCACGAATATCTTCAGAGCGTTGAAAGGTTGGACCCATTGCAAATTGATCACGCTGGGCAAACCATCCTTGAATCGGCACCTGCAACTGGCGCTGGAGCTCCTGACGTACATATAACCAGGCTGGTGCACCCGGTCCAGAATTTCCATATTTATAGGTACAGCCAACTGCCAGGTCGACCCCATTCTTGTCGAAGTCGAGAGCAATCGCCCCAATTGCATGTGCAGCATCCCACACTACAAGTGCACCATGAGCCCGAGCCAAAGCGGTGATCGACTTGAGATCTGAACGAGCACCAGAGCGGTATTGGATTACTTGTAGCGATACTAAGGCGACATCATCATCGAGATAACCTGCAAGTAATTCAGGTGTGATCTGTTCATGCTCGGCAACTTCAGGATTTTCGTTATCAATCATGATTAATTCCATGCCGTGATCTTGGGCAATCCCCTCCAGGATGTACCTATCGGTGGGAAAGTTTGCGCGATCAGTGATGATTTTTTTACGACCTGGACGGGCTTTTATCGCCGCGCTACATAATTGATAGAGATTAACTGAAGTGGTATCGCATGCTAGTACCTGCCCTGGTGCAGCACCTAGCGCGCTCTTTCCAATCAAGTCTCCCGTTTGTTCCGCTTCATCTATCCAATCTGCCCAACCATCGACAACTTTGCTTCCCCACTCGTTGGTAAGGAATGAATTGATGTCGACTAGGGTTTGCTTTGGCAATCTGCCAAGGGAATTTCCGTCAAGGTAGCAAACCTCTGGGGCGGCAACGAAAAATTGTGATGCGAAGTGAGCAAGAGCATCTTCCTTATCAAGACGCACTGCATCTGCGCGGGTCACAGCCACATGAAAAAGCCTATAGACTTTGAGGTATTGGAGGAAGAGATGGCCGACTCAAGTTTTGACATAGTCTCAAAGGTAGATCGGATGGAGCTTGATAATGCTCTCAATCAAGCCGATCGAGAACTTGGTACCCGCTTTGATTTCCGCGGAACTGAAACCAAGATTGCGATGAGTGGCACAGATATTGTCGCCATCGAATCAGGAAGCGAAGAGCGAGCAAAGGCAGCGCTCGATGTCTTCAAGGAGAAATGTGTAAAACGTGGCGTCTCGCTCAAACATCTCGACCCAAGTGAGCCACAGCCTTCCGGAAAGCTTTTTAAAATCACTGTGAAAATCAAAGAGGGAATAAGTACCGAAAATGCCAAGAAGCTCGCCAAATTCCTTCGGGATAGCGGGCCGAAATCCTTGAAAACTCAGATCCAAGGCGAAGAGCTTCGCGTCTCCTCAAAGAGCAGAGATGACCTCCAGGAGGCAATTGCCCTTGTCAAAGCGGAGAGTTGGGACTTTGCCCCTCAATTCACTAACTACCGATAACTCAGATTAACAAAGGGACTTAAGTGAACAAGTATCAGAGCGGGTTAATCTATGGCTTGTTCGCATACATCATCTGGGGTGCACTGCCCATCTATTGGGGATGGATGCGCGCTGCAAGCGCATGGGAGATTATCGCGCACCGAGCTATTTGGTCGCTCGTCGTCTGTTGGTTTGCACTCGCCTTTAGAAACCAACTCAAATCCGCAGTGGCAATCTTGCGCACTCCCCGAATGTTCTTCCTCCTCGCTCTGACGGCTGGGCTCGTGGCAGGGAATTGGTCGATCTACATCTGGTCGGTAACAGTTGATCGAATTGTCGAATCATCCTTGGGCTACTACATCACACCTTTGATGAATGTTGCTTTCGGGGTAATCATCCTTCGTGAACGGATGCGAGTCCTGCAATGGATTGCCGTTGCAATCGCGGCTATCGGGGTGGGGGCGCTCACTTATGACTACGGCCAACTACCTCTGATTGCACTCGGCCTTGCCTGTACTTGGGGTATGTACAGCGTAATAAAGAAGAAATTGGATGTTGATCCGCTTACTGGTTTAGCAATTGAGACAATTTTTGCAGCAATCCCCGCTCTGATATTTCTCGTAAACCTTGAGTTTGAGGGGCGCGCGCAATTTGGTTCAGGGCTATGGATCTCTATTGGATTAGCGACCGCAGGGCTAGCGACCGTCTTGCCGCTTCTCGCCTTCAACAATGCCGCTGTGAGCCTGCCCTTAACTACATTGGGATTGATGCAGTACATCACTCCAACGGTCATGTTCCTGGTGGGTGTCTTTATCAATCATGAAGAGATGTCTGGTTCGCGATGGATTGGCTTCTTAACAATCTGGTTGGCGTTGAGCTTCCTTGCTACAGATATGGTTCGCTCAGGCAGACCTGGAGACAAGAGCGTCGCACATAGTTAAGAGCCCCTCTGTTGTTCCATTCAGGGGCAAAGTAGCCAATTTCTTCCGCGCGCTCTCGGCATACTGCATAGTGATTTTCTTCGCCTCACTGAGCGCCTGATGGCTTCGTAACTCTTTGAGTGCATAGGTGACATCGTCTTCATTGGTGATAGGGCCGGCGAGTAATTCGAGTAATCGCGAATCGTCTGGTTTAGCCATTCGTTGAACTAATAAGGTGACTAGCGTAGGAACTCCCTCACGCAGATCGGTTCCTGGTGTCTTGCCCGATTGGTTAGATGAACTTTCGATATCGATTACATCGTCAGCTAATTGAAAAGCAATTCCCAATTCCTCACTAAAACTCACGAGCGTCTCGACTATCTCAGGGTGAGCGCCAGATAAATATCCGCCGTAACGCGCGCAAAGACCGAAGAGCGAACCAGTTTTTTCTGCAACTACTCGCAAGTAGTGCTCCAGGGCATCCTCGCCCACTGGCGCCCCCTGGGTCTCCATAATTTGACCAATTACCAACCGCTCAAATGTCATCGCTTGATGACGGACCGCATCGGGACCAAGATCGGCGAGCAATAACGATGACTTCGCAAAGAGATAATCACCGGTCAAGATGGCGACCGAATTTCCCCAGCGCTTGTTGGCGCTCTCTACCCCCCGACGCAATGGCGCCTCATCCATGACGTCATCGTGATAGAGAGTAGCTAAATGGGTTAATTCCACGACAACCGCCGCTTTTATGATCTCTTCTCGCGTTGGATCACCGTAATTTGATGCCAATAAGGTAAGCAATGGACGAAATCTCTTTCCGCCTGCAGAGATCAAATGTCGTGAAGTCTCAGTAGCAAAAGGGAGCGTGCCAGCAGCGTGGTCGTAGAGAAATTCCTCAACCGCTTTCATTCGAGCAGTTAAGTCGCGCTCAACCTCTGCTGAAAGAGATGGCAGAGTGACCATTAAACCCTCTTAACCGGCAACAAAGATTGCCAGTGAATCAATTACGTTGATTACTGGTTGTGGGAAGATACCTAAAATTAAAGTAGCAAGAGCACAGATTCCAATTGCTGTTGCCGTCACTGGCGAAGGAATCATCACAGATGTGCCATCTTCCTGTGGATCGTTGAAATACATCAAGACAACGATTCGAATGTAGAAGAAGGCGGCAATCGCAGAGGCAAGCACACCTGCAATAACCACCGAGATATTTCCACTCTCATACGCAGCTGAGAAAATTGCGAACTTACCAACGAATCCTGAGGTAAGTGGAATTCCCGCTAGCGCTAACAAGAAGAGGGTAAAAATGGCGGCAATCAATGGTGAACGCTTACCCAATCCGCTCCATCGATTAAGGTCAGTCACTTCGCCACCTGCATCACGGACCAGCGTGACAATTGCGAAGGTTCCAAGTGTGGTAAAACCATACGTTGCTAAGTAAAGCAAAGTCGCTTCGACTCCAGATTTATTGAAAGCGACGATTCCAGTGAGCAAAAATCCTGAGTGAGCAATAGCTGAATATGCGAGTACTCGTTTTACATCTCTCTGCGCGATTGCCACGATGGTGCCGATTGCCATTGTGAGAATCGAGACCACGATAATGATCGGGCGCCAGGTCCAGACCATTCCGCCAATAGTCGCGTAGAAGATCCTCAAGAAGGCGCCGAATGCGGCCACTTTCGTCACTGCTGCCATGAAGGCTGTGACGGGAGTTGGAGCGCCCTGGTACACATCAGGGGTCCATGAGTGGAATGGCGCTGCTGAAACCTTGAAGAGTAAACCGACGGTCAGGGTCGCCAAGCCCACCAAGAGGAAGAGGTCATTACCAGGAGCAACGCTTATTTGATTCTTGATTCCCTCGAAGGTGGTTGTGCCAGCGTAGCCATATAGGAAAGCCGAGCCGAAGAGGAGGAAGGCAGAAGAGAAGGCGCCGAGAAGGAAATATTTCAAAGCCGCCTCTTGCGAAAGTAATCGACGGCGCTGTGAGAGCCCTGCCATCAAATACAACGGCAGTGAGAGGACTTCCAACGCCACAAAAAGAGTGATTAAGTCGTTTGCTGCCGGGAAGAGCAGCGCTCCACCTATCGCAAAGAGGGTGAGCGGAAAGACTTCGGTTTGTTGTAATCCTGATGCAAGTGCGCGTTGCTCATCTGCTGAGCCGGGAAGAGTTGATGCTTGAGCAGTAAATGATTGAAAACCACGTTCTGCAATGAGAAGTAATCCAAGAAGAGAGAAGACCAAGATTGTTCCTTGAAGGACAACCGTGACGCCATCGACTGCGACAGATCCTTCTGCAAATCGCCCTGAAACCTCCTTGTTCAGCGCTACCGAGAGGATTCCTAATCCAATTGCCGAAAATGACAACGTTGTCTGAATAACATAGCGATACTTACGCGAGACAAATGCCTCAACAAGTACAGCAATCACGCCGGCTGCTAGCAGAATCAAGACTGGCGCAAGAACTGCATACTCAATTTCCGGAGCTGGCATTATTTATCTCCCTCAATATTGAGCGCGGCAACAGATGCTTGCGTACCAGGATTGATGACATTTAGTAGAACTTGTGGGAAGAAACCGAATGCGATGATGAGCGCAATAACGGGTGCAATGGCGATCTTCTCGCGGAGATTGAGGTCTTTGAGATTCTCATTTCCTGGAAGAACCGGTCCATGGAACGCACGTTGGACCGGAATCAATATGTATAGCGCAGCCAGGATGATTCCAAGGGTTCCAATAACCGCTGCTACTGGATATCGAACGAAGGTCCCTACCAGAACTAAGAATTCACTGACGAACGATGAGAGGCCAGGCAGCGCCAAACTTGAGAGGCCCGCAACAAAGAAGGTCCATGCAAGTAGCGGAGTAACTCGTTGTAGCCCTCCAAAATCGGCAACTTTGGAGGAGTTTCGCCGTGCAATCATCCAACCCGCAATCAAAAACAGCGCAGCGGTCGAGAATCCATGGTTGACCATATAAAGAATCGATCCAGATTGACCTTGAGCGGTGAATGCGAAGATACCTAAGGTGATGAATCCGAAGTGTGAAATTGAAGTGTAAGAAATCAATCTCTTGATATCTCCATTGCTCTGCCATATTGCAAGGAATGCACCATAGAAGATAGAGATTAACGAGAGAACAATGATTGTTGGTCCAAGTTGCTTGGATGCATCAGGGAAGAGTGAGAGACAGAAGCGAATCATTCCGTAAGTACCGACTTTATCGAGAACTCCGAGCAAGAGCACAGAGGTTCCAGGAGTCGCTGCCTTTGCTGCGTCCGGCAGCCAGGTATGGAATGGCCATAGTGGTGCTTTGATTGCGAATGCGATGAAGAAACCAAGGAAGAGAAGTAATTCGGTCTGATTATTTAAGCTTAGTTTCTGCAACTCACTGACATCAAATGTTGCTGCGCCTAGTTGATCGCCGCTTACGACATAGAGGCCGATAATTGAGGCTAGCATCAACAAACCGCCGAAGAGCGAATAGAGCAGGAATTTCACAGCCGCAGCTGCGCGTTCTCCACTTCCATATCCACCAATGAGGAAGTAAACCGGAATCAGCATTGCCTCAAAAAATAGATAGAAGAGGAATATGTCAGTTGCAGCAAAGACGCCAATCATCATCGTTTCAAGAATGAGTAAGAGTGCGAAGAAGGTTTTCACGCTCCAGCGGCCACCTTCAGCCTCGTTCCAGCAAGCCAGAATTACAACGGGAGTAAGAATGAGCGCAAGCAAGATAAGAAGGAGCGCCATTCCATCAACGCCTAATCCATAATTGATGCCGAACGCGGGAATCCATGAGTATTTCTCGACGAACTGGAATCCACTGACTCCTCGATCAAAAGATGTGGCCATTACAAGGCCAGCAACTGCAACAAGTGATGAGATGCCAAGGGCCAACTGCTTCGCCAGTGCCGCTCTCTCTCGTGGCACGAGGAATACTGCTGCGCTCCCAATAAGCGGCAATAAACCAAGAATCGTCAACCAATTCATAGTGACATCACCGCAATCGCTCCAAGAATTCCCACGGCACCAACAATTATCCAAAGGGCATAGGAGCGAACAAATCCAGTCTGCGTCTTTCGAACGCCGGAGGCAACATCAAGGGTTATCGAACCTACTCCCCGAACTGCGCCATCTATTACCTTCTCGTCGATGACTGCTAACGCTTTAGTCAGCTCTTGGCCAGGGCGCATGAAGAGCGTTTCGTTGAACTCATCTTGCAGAAGATCCCGTCGCGCGACCTTAGTCCATAGTGAAACATCACTTGGCGCTACCGCAGGAATTGCCTTACCTCGCCCATATTTAGCAATCGCAATCGACACTCCGATTGCCACAGCGGTCAGCGCGAGCGCTGATACCACTATTGGCGGTAGGAGATGCTCCTTTTCACCGTGACCTGAATGCCCTGAATCTCCTGCATGAAAGAGTGGCGCAAGGAAGTTGATGAAGCGATCACCCATATTGAAGATGAATCCTGCGCTCACCGAACCAATTGCAAGCAGAATCATGGGAATGGTCATGAGAGCGGGAGATTCGTGGGGGTGTGCGCCGGCCTCCCAACGTTTTGCACCGAAGAAGGTCATCAACATCACTCGTGACATGTAAAAAGCGGTGATTGCTGCACCGAGCAAGGTAATTGAGCCCAAGATGATTCCTTTGGCACCACCAGCATCGAGCGCGATTTCAATAATTTTATCTTTGGAATAGAAGCCAGCAAATGGCGGTACGCCGATGATTGCAAGATATCCAAGTCCGAAAGTTGCGAAGGTGATGGGCATGTACTTTCGGAGCCCTCCATATTTCCGCATATCTACTTCATCATTCATGCCATGCATGACTGATCCTGCACCGAGGAACATCCCTGCTTTGAAGAAACCGTGGGTTAAAAGATGCATCATTGCGAAGGCATACCCAACCGGGCCTAGTCCAGTTGCGAGAATCATGTAGCCGATTTGTGACATCGTCGAGGCGGCTAGCGCCTTCTTGATGTCATCTTTAGCCATTCCGATGATGGCACCAAATAGCAACGTGATTGCACCGACAATCACCACAAGCAACTGTGCAATCGATGCGACATCGAAGACAAAATGTGAGCGAGCAATCAGATAAACGCCGGCAGTGACCATGGTCGCTGCATGGATGAGCGCAGAGACTGGAGTTGGACCAGCCATCGCATCTCCAAGCCATGATTGAAGTGGGAACTGCGCAGACTTTCCTACCGCCGCAAGCAAGAGCGCGATACCAAGAGCATTAAGGGCTAGCGAGCTAGCCTTGCCAGCCTCTACTCCCTCAGCAACTCCGCTAAATGAGACCGACCCGAATTGGACGAAGGCGATCATCACCGCAAGCGAGAGTCCGACATCGCCAACCCGATTGGCGACAAATGCCTTTTTAGCAGCAGTGGCATAGGCAGGCTTCTGATTCCAGAATCCGATGAGCAAGTAGGAGGCAAGACCAACGCCTTCCCAGCCGACATACAAACTTAGGTACGAATCACCTAATACAAGTAAGAGCATTGCAGCGATAAAGAGATTGAGATAGGCAAAGAATCTACGGCGATCCTTATCGTGCGACATGTATGCAATCGAGTAGATGTGAATGAGCGTTCCGACTCCAGTGATCAAAAGCACGAAACAGACTGAAAGTTGATCCAATAACAATGTGGCACCCACATTGAAATTTCCTACTTCAATCCAGGTGAATAGTGGTTGAGTTACCGCACGACTTTCTGGCGCCCGTCGAAGCATTGCCAAGAATTCGATGACACCTACAGCGAAGGCGGCGCCAGAAGCGAGAGTGCCCACGAAGTGACCAACTTTGTCCAAAGCCCGTCCACCCAAAAGCAATAGTGCAGCGCTAAAAAGTGGGATGGCAATTAGGAAAACGAGCATCTGTGAAGTTTCGTTCATTAGAGCTTCAACAATCGTGCATCATCAACAGATGCCGAACGACGCGAACGATAGATGGTGACGATGATTGCCAGGCCAACGACAACCTCGCAAGCCGCAACGACCATGGTGAAGAAGGCGAAGAGCTGTCCGTCGATTGTTCCATTCATCCGAGAGAAGGTGACGAATGCGAGGTTCGCAGCGTTCAACATCAACTCGATACACATGAAGACCACGATTGCATTGCGCCGGATCAATACGCCGGCTGCACCGATTGTGAATAGCAAAGCAGAGAGATAGAGGTAGTTTTCAATTGGCATATGTGATTACTCCCCTATCTCCGTACGTTGCTGATCTTCGTTCTCGTCGATCGACTGGTTCATGCGGAATGTGTCTGGGTTAGCCAACTCACCACGCGCGGCGATAACACTTGAGACCGATGATGCTGCCGGCGTTCCATCCGGAAGTAGAGCCGGAATGTCCACCGCGTTGTGTTGCGCATATGTTCCAGGTCCGGGCAAGCCCGCCACCGGTAACGCGCTCTGTCGGACGCGCTGCGCAGCCAGCTCTCGCTGGCTCTTTCGAGGCAACAATCGCTCTCGATGGGCCAGGACCATTGCGCCGAGAGCTGCTGTAATCAAAAGCGCTGAGATGACCTCGAAAGCCCATACATATCTGGTGAAGAGGATTGATGCGATCACCTTTACATTGCCCTCTTCGTTGAGCAATGACATGCCCAAGTATTCGTGGCCAAGATCAGCCCTGCTAATCAATGAAATTAAGAGGAATCCCACACCCAGCCCGCCAAGTATCGCTCCAATACGTTGACCGCGGATTGTCTCTTCGAGCGAATCTGATGAATCCACTCCAACCAACATCAGAATGAAGAGAAAGAGCATCATCACAGCGCCGGTGTAGACGATGATTTGAACGATGCCAAGGAATGGCGCCTCGTTCGCGATGTAGAAGATTGCAAGGCCAATCATGACTACGGCTAGCAAGAGCGCAGAGTGGACTGCTTTCTTTACGAGCAACATACCTAGAGCCGCTAGCACCATGATTGGCGCAAGAACAAAGAAGAGCACCGCCTCGGGTGTCTGAGTTTGGTTGTTGACTATCGCTGCAAGATTCACTTCTGCTCCTGCGCAGGATGAGACTCGGTGACGCGACCATGGTAATAATCTTGATCATCAGTTCCTGGATAATACGGATGTGGCGGTTGCAGCATGCCACTACGTAAGGGTGCAAGGAGATCTTCCTTCTCGAAGATCAACTTCTTCCGGGAATCATCAGCGAGCTCATATTCGTTTGTCATCGTTAGGGCTCGCGTTGGACAGGCCTCAATACATAATCCGCAGAAAATGCAGCGGAGGTAATTGATTTGGTAGACCTTTCCATAGCGCTCACCCGGTGAGTAGCGCTGTTCATCCGAGTTATCCGCTCCTTCGAC
>Ga0194125_10005282_pt1 | contig 19727 bp, 22 predicted proteins | sample TA2KigC250mmetaG_FD_148626 | JGI IMG/M metagenome (GOLD analysis project Ga0194125, IMG submission 148626) | Freshwater microbial communities from Lake Tanganyika, Tanzania - TA2015034 Kigoma Deep Cast 250m | ecosystem: Environmental > Aquatic > Freshwater > Lake | place: Tanzania: Lake...
GGCGCCGTGCCCCACTGCCCGGTCACGCGTTGCACCTGCCTCCCGGGGCTCGTAGCGGCACTCTGGTGAGTGCCGCTGTCTGCAGCGCGGACGGCAATGATCAGGCCTAGGGCGGCTGCCGGCCCGACAAGCAGCGAACGCCAAGCTCACCGACCGCCGCCGGGGACGGCCACTCGCTGCATCTCGGACCTCCGAACGATCCTGGGCATGCCAAAGGCAGCGGCGGGCGGCGGTTCAGTGGAGGGAGTGGTTCGCGCTTCATCCTACCTCGACGTAGTCGGCGCGACTGGTCGGGGCTGGGATGCGCGAACTGCCGATGGCTCCCTCTTTGACGGGCCAGCAGCCACCCTCCGCGCGCAACCGGTCGAGGACTTCGCCGACTTTCATCGTGATACATTCTGCGAACGTCCAAACTCACCGACGCTGGCGGCCAGTGACCGCCGAATTACAAACAACCGTCGCCCGCCCGCGTTCGGTGGAGCGCTCTTGTTGGGCGTTGTCATAGCTGGCGGATGCTCCACTCCGCCGATCCGGAGGTCCGTGGCAACCGAATCTCCCAGCGTGAACCGTTGGTGGTGACAGTCAGGATCTCGCTATCCCCGTCGGATCGGGCCGCCGCTCCTGCTCGCGAGAGCCTCTCCAAGTAGCTGCGCCTCTCGGACAGGTCGTAGTCGAATGAGCCCCTGCCTGTGTTCAAGTCCAGATTGTCGCGCTCCACGATGGCTCTCGCGGAATCCGGCAACAACGGCGGTAGCCAGCCCCGCTCAAATGCTCCCTGCCACTTTGCCTCTGCCAGTGTGGCGAATCGTGTCGTGACCACATCGCTCCATCCTGTCAGTGCCAACAATGCGAATATGACGAGGGTGGCTCGCATGCTACGCCGAACGACAGAACTGAGCGACGCGGGCGGCGCAGCGCGTCCAAATTGGCAACTGACGTGGCCCGCCCGCGTTCGCTCCAGTGATCTTGGCCAGTTAGGCTGCCTGGAAGCAACGGCTTCCGTCATGTCCGCTCATCATTTAGGCTTGTCGGATGGATCGCCTGAAGCCTTTTCCTTGTTCTCCAGCCGAAGCGACATACCAAGAAGAGCCCCGCCCAAGCCAATCAGCCCCCCACCCGCGCCGATCGACTGAATGACGGACTTCTCCCCCTCCACGAGCGCGAGGATGATCATTGCCGCGCCCAGAACTAGCAACACGACGCCAATGATTCTGATGCGTTTGTATCTCATATGTTTGGCTTTCGTTTGATGGTTGCCCATGAAAGGGCGTCGCCGCCTAACGCAAAGGTCAGCGACGGGAGCCAGCCGCCGGTGACGCTCGATTTGTCTCTGAGCGACTCGGCTGGCGCCCGTGCTCTGCACCGCCTGGTTGGCCCGGTGTTGACTTCATCTGCTTTTCCCGAATCGGGATGTGAATGAGCGCAGGAGAGTTCGTCTCGGCCGCCGGAGGATACTCCTCAAAGGCGCACTTCGTAGGGTCCAGCTCGTAACCCGACGCCGCCCGCCACTCCCCAAAGATGTAGCCGTAGGTCTGGCCGATGGACGGCACGACACAGGCAAACACGGCATAGGTCGCTGTCGGCACCTCACGGACCTGCACACCCGCAGGTGCCGCCGCAACCCGCCCCACCGCCATGCCCGCCAGGTAGTCAAAGCTCCCGTCGTCGGCAGCGCCAAAGCTGACGCCATAATACTTTGAATCCACGCTGTGGAGTCTGATCTTCTCGCGGTGCGTCTCAAATTCGTTCCAGATCGCGGTGAACGTCTCGGGGCGCTCGGCTCCAGACTTTCGGCGCGTCACAGTGCCCATCACCAGGAACTTCTCACGGTGGACTGGATGGTTCGGTGTCAATCCTGGCCTCGGCGTGTCTTCCAGTAGTCCGGATGCCGGCGCCCGTGAGCCACGGCGGCAATAACAACCCGGTCGCCGCGGATGAAGTAGGCCACGTAGTACGGGAACACCGGGCAGTTGACGCGTCGATATCCTCCGGGCCGTTCGCGCCACATGAGCGGCTGCTGCAGAAGCAAGCCGCAGACCTCGAACACCTCGTTCCGGAACCTCCGTCCCAGCCCTTCCTGTTTTGACTCGTAGTACTCAGCCGCCTCGTGGAGCTCGGCGCGGGCTTCCGGCAAGAACTCCAGGATCATGATCCCAGGCGCCGGTCGAGTTGGGCGAACACCTCGGACGCCGGAATCGTTCGGACGGCACCGGCATCGTAGCGTGCGATCCGTCCTCGGATCTCCCGATCCCAAGCCGCGTCCATCGCTGCCGAGGATTCAGGCTCAACGCTGCTCAGGATTCGGTGGGCTAAAGTAAGTCGCTGGTCTGGAGGCAACTGCACTGCCTCCGCGACGATGGAATCGACCGTCTCGCTCATGTCTGTCCGCACGATACGCTTCGTCGTCATCGTGTCCAGCTCCTCTTCAGTCATGTAATCACCGAACGCAAAGCTGAGCGACTGCCGCCAGAGACGCAAGGTTGAGCGCAAACGGTGCGCTCGAAATTCCGCCAAGTGCCGAGCGGAAAGGCGGGGCGGCGGTTCGTCTCCAGCGTCTGGTCCGGTGATGTTGTGATCACGATGTCCGTAGCCATACAATCCACAGTAGCAGCAGGCTCACGATGACGGCAACGTAGGCCAACCCATAGCAACAATTGGCAACAGGGTGCCCGCCAACAGGGCGACGCAAGGGATGATGATGAGCATCCCGAAATGCCATAGCCAATCCCATGGGACATACCAGTTGGAGTCTCGCTTGCTCATGGCGCGTGAGCTTTCACCGAACCTCCAAGCTCACCGACGCGGGCGGCCAGTGGCGTCCGAATTGGAAACTGACGTCGCCCGCCCTCGGTCGGTGCAGCGCCCTTGTTGAACGAAGCCGCTTCGCGGCGGGCGGTCCAGCCCACGGATCGTGCACCCGGCTCGGTTCGGAAGTCCCGGCATGACATTGGACAGCCTCTGGCCTGCTGTTAAGGTCCGGCGCCCGACCGCCATCGGGCGAATCGGGCACCAGCTCCAAAACTCAGATCGTCTCTGTATGAATAAAAAAAAGCCGGCCCCTACGCAACCCTGAACCGCTTCGCCGAGGACCTCCAACTGCTGCCCTTGCAGCCCCGCAGCCAGAGGAGCACCATCTACTCCTGCGGCCTGCGTCTGGGCGAGGCCCTCAACTTGGAGGTCGGCGACATCGACGCCAAGCGCATGATGATCCACATCCGCGCCGGCAAGGGCAATCGTTCACGCGCCACTCCCCATGCCGATTGCGGCCTCGAGGTCAGCGAGTTCTTTGCGGCGCCGTCCGTAGCCGAAGACCTCGATAATCTGTCGGGCAGCGACGAGGTCGGCCTGGGGGCCGTGCGGGACGCTTGTGGCTTCCTTGCCCCACGGGTACACCTCTTCGCGGAAGAACAACCGGACGCGGTGCAGGTGGATGTCGGCCATGTGCAACCGCATCGAGCCGCGTTCGGCCAGTTGCCAAGCTTCGTCCAGGTCCACTCGAGCCCCGCGGCAGTCTCCCGCCAAAACTCGCAGCCAGGCTCGAGTCATGAGGCTGCGCGGCAGTTCCGGGATGGTGGCGGCGCGCCGCAGACCCGCGACGGCCTCCTCGACTTCCTGGCGGGCTCGGGCGAGCGTGGCGTGCCGCTCGGGCTGAGCGGGTTCCAGGACAGCCCGATATAAGGCGGCGCGACCGCGCGCCAAATGGTCGAGGGCAATGGCGATTAAGCCGGCATGGAAGTGTTGTTCGTCGAGGGCCAGGGTCTGCGTGGCGCGTTGTTCGACGGCGCGACAACGTTCGATGAGCGAACCAGGGGGCTCAGGGGTGGAGCCGGAGGAGAGCGGCGCATCGGGCCGGCATTGCAGGCGCCAAGCAGCCTCCTCCGGCTCGGCCAGCAGCAGCTCGCAATACCACCAGCCCTGCCGGGAGTGGAGCAGCGGCGAGTCGGGTTCCTCGGTGGCCTCGAGTCGCTCCGCCTCCTGGAATTCGCGGTCGGCCCCGACCGGGCTGCCGGGGCCAAGGCGTGCGGGTCACCGCCGCTGACGCCCGCGCGCAGCGCCTGGGCCTGTTCGGAGTTGAACCCGCGGATCCACGTGGGTTGCCACGCATGGGTTTGCACGAGGTCCAACTCGACCAGATCAGCCACGCTGAGGTTCCAGTCGGTCTCGCGGCGGTCCAGCAAGGGCTCGGTGAGGCCCTCGATCGCGGGAGCCGCACGCAGGGCAGCCAGACAGCCCGGGTCCGCTGGCCGGTTAAAGAAGCCTAACAGGCGGAGCACGGCCAGTTGGCGTTGGCCGCGCTCGCCCCCGGTGGCCAACCACTTCTCGTAGGCGGCCAAGACCCGAAAGGCACGCCCGCCTTCGACGGCCGCGTCCGCTTTGTCCCACGCGATTTGGTCGCGCCGGCTGCAATCGCCTCCGTAGGCTTTGGCGAGATAGCGGCCCAGGAGGTGCAACGTCAACGCGTGTCCCTCCACGTCTTGCACCAAGCCCATAAGACCCTCCGAGCTACCCCACACTCCGAGGCTGCGCAGGAGACGGGCGGCGGCTGCGGTGGGGAGGTCTCTGAGCTCGAGCACCGGGGCGGTGGTGGCCTCGAAGGGGGCCAACTCGGCGATCCGTTCCCGGGTGGTGACGATGCACAGGCCGAGGTTGTCCTGAGCCAGGCCCCGGAGCAGGGCGACCAAAGCCAGATCCTTGAGCTGACCTCCCAAGGGCCCGGGCGGCTGTTGCAGCGGCTCGATCCCGTCGAGCACCAGCAACGTGCGGCGCTGCGCCACGAGTTGGGCCAGGCGCGCCCCTTTGTCCCAAGGCGAAGCGGCGCTCTGGGCCATGGGGCGGTCTCCGAAGAACTCGAGCGCATGCGTGATGAAGGCGTCCGCGGAAGCCTCGGCCAACTGGCGCACGCCCAGGCTGTAGAAACACCAGTCGAACACGCACTCGAAGCCGGGCCAGCCCAGGGCAGCTTGGCGGGCCATCGACTCGACGACCAGCGAGGTCTTGCCCGCGCCGCCCCAGGCCACGATCGACAAGATGTGCGTGGCCGGGTCCGCCCAGGCAGCATCCAGGCGCGCCAGCTCGCGGTCGCGCCCGAACAGATGCTCCGCCCCGTGGCGGAGCCGGGTGGGGGCCACGCGCGCGCGGAATTGCGGGCTCAGTTCCACCCGCTCGAAAGACTGCGCCAGGACTTCGTGGCCCTGCACCAGTTGAGCGATCTCCGTGCCGTGGACATCCCCGGCGCCTTTCCAAAACTGCCTGCCGTCCTCGTCTTCCACCCATTGCACATCGTACGACACCTGGACCGCGATCACGCGGCCGGTCTCACGGTAGAGAACCGGCGCTCCGCTCATCCCCTCGAGCTCCGTGATCCGCGTCCCACAGATGCGCAGCCGCTCGCTGGCTGCGGCCGAGTCTCCCAGCACCAACTCCGCGACGGGTTCATCCGCCGCCACGCTGCCCGCCATGAGCCGACCCACCGCCCCACCGTTCGTCACGGGGAATCCGTAGAGCAGCACGGCACGCCCCTGAAAATGCGTGCGGCGTCCGCGCAGACTCGTCCGCGGATCCAGAAAAGCCACCCGCAGAGGTTGGATTCGAACCGCCCCTCGCGCATCCGCCCACTCCAGCACCGCAATGTCCGCGCTGGCCAACGACAGGTCCTTCCGCCACCGTAGCTGGACCTCTTTCCCTTGGTAGACGGCGCGCAGGAGCGTTTCGGGCGCGCATCGTTCGAGATTGTGGTACGCCGTCAAGGCCAGCCCCTGCTCGTCGACAAAGAAGCCCGTGCCGTAGTGTTCGAGTTCCACTCCTTTGCGCGGGTCCATCCACACTCCCAGCAACAGCCGGAAGGTGGCGGCCTTAAGGCGTTCCGCCATCCCCTCGGGCACCATGGGTCGGTCCGGCGATGCGCTGTTCGCGTCCATGACTCTCTGTGGGAGCCCTCGGCTTCAGGGTGCGCCCCAAGGGCCCCAGCACCCCAGCCGCCGATGCCCCAAAGCGTTGTTAACCTGGCGGCCGCCTCGGCGCAAGCCTTGCCAGACGGCCGCTCGTCCTACGGCGGGTGGAGGGGCGCAGCCAGCTCGACCTTTAAGCCGTAACCGGCCGGTGCTTCTGGACAAATGCGGGGTCAATCTCGACGCCCAAGCCGGGGCCGGTAGGCACCTTGATCTTGCCCTTCACCACGCGCAGCGGCGATGTCGGGCACTCGAAGGGCACATGGGTTTGGAGCCCCTTGAACTCGTGATGGGCGCCGGCATTGGGCAACACGGATACCAAATGGACGTTGTAAAGAAAACCCAACCCGCCCCCCGACATGTGCGGCACAATCGTCTTCCCAAACGCCGCCGCCATCCGCCCCACCTTCATGCAGCGGATTAGGCCCCCGAAGTAGTAACTGTCCGGCTGCACGATCTCGAGGCCGTCGTGCGCAATGAGCCAGCGGAAGTTCACAAAGCTCTGGTCTTGCTCGCCGTTGGCGACGGGGATGGTCAGCGCGTCGGCCACGCGTTTGATGGCATCGAAGTCGTCATACATGACCGGCTCCTCGAAGTAAGCGTATTGGTTCTCCTCGAGGAGTCGCCCCACCCGAATCGCCTCGTCCGCCTCATAGTACCCGTTGGCATCCGCGTAGAGGGCCATCTCGCGCCCGAAGATCTCCCGGAGCAACGGGATGAGCCGCTCGGTCTTCCCCACCGGCCCCTGGGCGTTCATGTCGGCGGTCATGAACATCAAGTAACCGACCTTGATCTTGAGCGCTTGCGCGTCGTAAGCCGCCACCGCCTGCCGGATGCGGTCCACGGTCTCTTCGAGCGGGCGCTCGCGCCACTCGGTGGCCACGTAAACCGCGACCTCCGGATGGTGGATCTCGCCGAGCAACCGCCCTATCGAGCAACCCGCTACCCGTCCCAGAAGATCCAGGATAGCGAACTCGATCGTCGCCAGCGGCAGCCCGAGCGCAATGCCCTGGTAGCGGAAGTTGAATCCGTACACCAACACCTTCTCGAGGATCCGATCCAGCTCGCGCGCGTCCTTCCCCACGAAAAAGGGCGCCAAGTTATGCAGGAAAATCGGGTAAAGCGTGCGCATGCCACTATGCGCCACCGAGATCCCTTCGGCGCCGTCCGCCGAGCGCACCCGGCACAAGTAGCTGTTCTCCCACCGCAACAGCTCGACACTCTCGAGGATGATGGGACCGCGGAACAACTCCCGCTTCAGCACCGGTTGACGCAACACCTCGTCCAACTGCGCCCGCCTGGCCTCGGCCTCGCCAGGGCGTCCGCGGCCTGCCTGCTCTCCGCCACGGGTCGTCCGAGCGAACCATGGCGCAGCCAAACCGGTGGCGCCGGCCGTCACCAGGAATCTGCGGCGGGTGGTCTGCCTGGAATCAGAGTGGGCAGGTGAAGAAGAAGGAGACGATGGTTTCATCAGGTCTGTTTGCGCGCAGCTTGGGTAGGACTCGAGGCCGCGGCAACTCCTTTTGTCTAAATCCCGAGCGAGATGGACCACAAGTCGCCGGTGGAGCCAGGCTCCCGCCAACCCGGTAGGGCGAGGCTCCTGCCGAGCCGGCATCCGCGACTGCGTGGCCCAGGAAACCCTTCGATTGGGGAGGACGGAGGAAGATTTGACGGCGATGGCGTATGGCGGGTGAGGTGGCCAGAGCCGTTTCCAGAATTGACAACCTTGTCAACCTGCGCCAACCTGATTACGTCATGCCAACCCTACTTGAGAAGAGAGGCATAAGAACGAAGCTACCGTCCCGCGAGCAGGCGGTGGTGGATGAACTGACGTTGGTCATCCGCAAACATCGGGATCAGCCTCCAAGCACGCTCGCGCGGTTGGTCGGTCTGGCCTGCGAGGTGTGCATTGGTGTGGGGGACTCCCGCGAAGACAAGCGGGCGCGGGCGCAGGTGCGTGGGCTGGGTGTCCGACAACAGTTGGCGGCAACGGAAGGTGGAAGCCTTTCGTCGGAGGAAGTGGCGCGGCTGCTGGACATCTCGAAGACGGCGGTCTTCAAGCGGTTGGAGGCGGGCCGTTTGCTGGCGTGGCGGGAGGAGCGACTCCAGGCGGCCCGGTTTCCGCGCTGGCAGTTCGACGAACACGGCCACGTGTTGGCTGGCTTGGAGGAAGTGCTGGAAGTCCTTAACCGTGATGAGAGCCTGGATGCGTGGGGCAAGATCCTCTTTTTCATGCAGGAGAAGGGCAGCCTGGGTGACCGGCGGCCCTTGGATTTGCTGCGCAAAGGCAAGGTGGAGGAAGTCCGTCTGGCAGCGCATGGGTATGCCGAGTAATCCCAAGCCAGCGCGGGTGCTGTTGACGCCCGGGGCGGATTTCAAGCAGCAGGCGATCCCCCTCACCCGGCAACCGCAGCGCACCTGGTTTCGCGTGCATCGAGCCGGCACGCCCGCCGTGCGGTTCTGGGAACTTCCGCATCATCGGTTTTCTCACCCCGACGGCCCGTTTGCGCTGCTCTACGTCGGGGCCAGCATCCAGACGTGTCTCTGGGAGTGTTTCGGCGATGACGTGTTTCAAGGGCAGCGGGCGATCTCCGCTGCGAAGTGGGCGGCGCGCTGCGTGAGCCAGATCGCCGTCCCGGAACTGAGGGTCTGCGCTGTCAACCTGGAGCGCACCCGCGGCGCCATGGGCGTGGAGAAGGCCAGCCTCATGGCAGCCGATCTGAGCATTCCGCAGGCTTGGGGTCTGGCCGTCCAGGAACACCCGGCGGCGTTCGAGGCCATCAAGTATTCGAGCCGCTTTCTGGACCAGCCTTGCTTGGTGCTCTTCGATCGTGGTGGACTGCCCGCCAGACTCCAGGTGAAGCCGATGGGATCGTTGAGCGACCTCGATGCCGCCGTTGACTGGCTGGACGAGCGGAAGGCTGCACTGGTTTAGTGCAGCGCATCGGCGGCGTTTGCGAGGGTGGCGACAACGCGGAGTGCCGCCACATTCCGGTCGGACGAATGGACGAGGAAAGAGAGAAAGCCCTGAAATTCGCCGAACTCCTACCTACAGGCCTGCGACAACATGTCCTGCAGACTTCGATGTCCGGTCTCGTTGACCGTGCGGACAGGCGCACCCAGAAAGGAGTGCCGACGGCCTCGTCCGCCAAGCGGATCTGACGGTCCGCGCCCCACAGGGAGCCTGCCGGGTGTCACCCGCGATGGCAGCCCTCATGCACCTCGCTAAGGATTCGGGGCGGTTGACCCGTGCGCGAATGTGCTTGCCGGTGCCCGAGCCTCCGGCGTACGGTTTCGCGCAGTGATCCGAGTGGGGGGAATGCCTCCTCTCGGCGAGTGCGCGCGTAGCTCAATTGGATAGAGTGACGGCCTCCGGAGCCGTAGGTTGTGGGTTCGACCCCCGCCGCGCGTACCAACCTTGGGTCGACATGAACCTCACCTCCTTTTCCTTCCCTACCCAAACCCGGTTCGGCCCGGGCGCCCTGAGCGAACTGCCCACCGACCTCGAGCGGTTGAAGATCCGCCGACCCCTGGTGGTCACCGACTCTGGGCTGTTGAACACGGCTGCTTACGGAGCGTTGGCAGCCGCGCTCGGCGCTGCGGAGAAAGACAAGCAGTGGTGGCTCTACTCGGGCGTGCACCCGAACCCGATCGAACGCGATGTGATCGAGCCGGCCGCGCTCTTCCGCGAGCAGAGCTGCGACGGCGTGATCGCTTTCGGCGGCGGTAGCCCACTGGATGCCGGCAAAGCCGCGCGCATTCTAGTCAAACGACCGAACTTCAAGCTAGCCGACTTTTACTCGGAACCGGATTGGACCGGCCTACCGCCTTTGGTTTGCATCCCCACCACCGCAGGCACCGGGAGCGAGGTTGGGCGCAGCTCGGTCATCACCCTCGAGACCACGCAGCGGAAGGCGGTGCTATTCCATCCCGAACTGTTGGCGCGTCTGGTGATTCTGGATCCGGAACTGACCGTGGGCTTGCCCCCGAAGCTCACTGCCGCCACGGGCGCCGACGCCTTGACCCACTGCATCGAGAGTTACACCTGCCCGCAGTTCCATCCGATGTGCGACGGCATCGCGCTCGAGGGAATCCACTTAGTGATCGATGCTCTGCCGCGCGCCTACCGGGACGGCGGTGACATCGAGGCCCGCGGCCGCATGCTCGTCGCCGCCGCCATGGGCGCGGTCGCGTTCCAAAAAGACCTCGGCGTCGTCCATTCGCTGGCCCATCCGCTCTCGACGTTGTGCGGTCTGCATCACGGCTTGGCCAACGCCCTCTGCTTGGTGGCCGGCATGAGGTTCTGCGCCGCGCGCAAGCCGGGCCTGTACCGCCGGGTGGGCATCGCCTGCGGCCTCGAGCTGATGCGCGTTTCGGACGCCGAGGCCGATCGGCAGACCATCGCTTTGATCGCGGAGTTCTTGGCCGGGTTAGGCTTGAACCAACGCCTGCGGGAGCATGGGGTAAGGCCCGACCAACTCGAGGCCCTGGTGGCCCAGGCCGTCGACGATCCGTGCCACAAGACCAACGCGGTGCCGGTTGCCGCCGAAGACTTCCGCCAGCTCTACCTCGAGGTCATCTGAAGACTCGCCGGGACGTTCATCGTGCACACGCTGACGAACCATCATCGCGACTTCGAGTTGCTGAACCTGGCGCGGGACGCTGATGGTCGCGGACCGTACCTGGTGCGTCAATGGGGGATACCGCCGCGCGCCTTGTCGCTCGAGGAAGACTGCTTTCTGCTCCGCGACGACGGGACGTGGGTGTTGAACTTCCGCTTCTGTGCGTTGCCCAAGCCGGACCAAGCCCGCTTCTTGTTCGCCGATATCCGAGACATCTACCACCTGCTCGAAACCCTGCCCAGCGTGCCGCGCGTCGAGGCGGGTCTCCCGGCAGACCTCACCCGCGAGGAAATCCTCGCTGCATGTCGTCGCACCCAAGATAACTTGTGCGTCCGCATCCGAGAGGCGCCGGGCGTGCGACTGACTCGACGCTAACCCTCTAAACCCCGCGCGGCTCCGCCTGCCCTCAGGCGCTGGGACCCGCTCGCCCCCGGCTCAGTTCGCCACGCCCGCAACGCATGAGGCATCGTGATGGGCTGTGAGTGAAAAAAAAACTGAGCTGCCGGCCCGCGCCCCCACAGGCTAGCGCTCTTAGCACAGGCGCCCGCCCGAGCCACCCACAATCGGAAGGGCCATTCGACGCCGGTGCCGGTCGCTGATGTGGTTGCAGACTAAACCGTTGCCAGCCTGCGCCGCTCGCCCGCTCCGCACCGATCGCCTGCCTCAACCCTGCTCTCTGCCCCGCTAACCAGCGCCAGGCACAACACCGCGCCGACCGCCCTGAAGCCGCGTTGGTCTTCTGTGATAACAGCGGCCAAGCCAGATCCCGCCTGCTTTCGTGGTATTCATGAGCCGCCTATTACGGCAAATCGCATGGCTCATCTGTGGATCTCGGGTCGACAAAAGGCGTGGCTGGCGGTGCGGCTGCCAGACACAGGCGTGGCGTTGTTCCCCGATCGCGAGCGGCCGGTGCGGACGCTGTCCCCCAGCAGCCCGCCGAGTGCCGTCCGCCTTCGGTGCTGCGGTCCCGCCCGACACGCCGGACCTGTCTGGGTGCTGATCGGCGGCGCCACGCACCCCGTCCGGGTCAACGGCGATCCGCTCTCCACCGGCCTGCGCCTCCTCCGCGATCGGGACGAAATCCAACTCGACGCCGGCGTCCGGCTCTACTTCTCGGCGGAAGAGGTGGCCGAGGTGCGGCCGTTTCCTGGGGCGACGGAAAAGGTGTTTTGCCCCCGCTGCAAACTCGAGCTGAACCCGGGCGAGCCGGCGGTGCGTTGTCCGGCGCCCCAGTGCGGCATCTGGCATCATCAGACCGACCAGTTTAACTGCTGGACCTATAGCGGTGGCTGCGCCCTGTGCGGGCATCCCACCGAGCTCGCCGGCGGGCTCCGCTGGACCCCAGACCAGCTTAAGTCCTCATGAGTGCGACCATCCATGCCCCGTCCCAGGCGCCGCCCGCGCGCGCACAAGTCGGTCCCGCTGCCGCGGCCGGCGCGTCGCCAGCGCCCCGCCCAGCCCGGCTCCGCGACCATGCCGTCATGCTTGTGGGCGCCGGCGGGAACATCGGGTCTCACCTCGTGCCGCACCTGGCGCGAATGGGGCTTGGGCGCATTGTCCTGTGCGATCCAGACACGTACGGCGCCGAGAACCTGACCACGCAAGCGATCGGCCCCCCGGCCATCGGCCAGCCCAAAGCCCAGGTGCAGCGGGAGGTGGTGACCCAACTCGACCCCGAAGCCGATGCGGTAGCCATCGGCCGACTCGTCCAGGACGTCCCTCGCGGCCAACTGCGTGTCGGGGTCTTGTTGGCGTGCGTCGACAATCGCGCCACCCGCCTCTACCTGAACCAAACCGCCTTCCGCCTCGGTGTGCCTTGGGTGGATGCCGCGGTCGAACCGGACGGCCTACTGGTGCGGGTCAGCGTCGTGAAGCCGGGCCCGAGTGCCGGTTGCCTCGAGTGCGCCTGGAGCGACCGCGACTACGCCCTGCTCGAGCAACAACATCCTTGCCAACACGGTTCGCCCCACGCCGCCCGCACCAACGCCCCGGCGCCGCTCGGCGCCTTGGCCGCCGCGCTCCAGGCGATCGAGTGCCGGAAACTGCTCGAAGCCCAGGCCGGCGAACCGGCCCAGAGCCGGCAGATTCTCTTGGCTGCCTCCACCCACAAGCTATACGTCAGCCACCTGCTGCGCCGGCCCGAGTGCCGGTTCGACCACGAAACCTGGAGCCTCGAGCGGCTTCCCGCCCACCAACTCAGCGTCGCGGCGCTGCTCGACCGTGCCGCCCGCCAAACCGGCTCAAACAGCGACATCTCCCTTCGCGTCGAGGGGCGCCCGTTTGTGCGGCGGTTAGTCTGTCCAGCCTGCAGTCACCACGAGCGCACGCTGCGTCTGGCTGCCCATGTGCCTGGCGGCTGGGGGCCATGCGGCAAGTGCGGTACGCCCCTGACCGCCCCCGGCTTCGACATGTCCGATCGGCTCGCGGCCAGCGAGTTGCCGCCGTCGCTGCTCGCCGCCACCGTTCAGCAGCTCGGGCTGCACGAGGGCGACGTGGTCTCCCTCTCCGGACCAAGAGGGCAAGTGCACTATCAGATCGAAGCCTGACCGCGCCATGAACGATCCCGTCTACCAAGGTTTCCTGATGCGCCAATTCGAGGAGGCAACCGCCTTGGCGCGTCAGAGCGATGTGCTCGAGTTGGCGCCGCAGGATGGCCGGCCCCCCAATCGCTACTTGGCGCATTTCCAGTGCAAGGGCCTCGTCCGCGACGGGTCCGGCGGACCGGTCGAGTTCAACCACTTGCTCGTGGGCATTTGGCTCCCCGAGGATTACCTGCGCCAAGTCAACCCCGGCCAGGTCCTCACCTACCTGGGGCCGGCGCCACAGCCTTGGCACCCGCAAATACGCCCGCCGTTCATCTGCGCGCACATTCCGCCCGGGACCCGGCTCACCGATGTCCTGCACACCCTCTACGACCTCTGGACCTACAACCTGGTCGCCGTCGGCGATAACGGCCTCAATCCCGACGCCGCCGCCTGGTACCGCCAGCAACATCCCAGCCGCTTCCCGCTCGAGCGGCGTCCGCTCAAGCGACGCACCCTCGAACTGAGTGCCGAACCGATCCACCCCACGAACTCGGCCGCACCCGCATGAATCTCCCGGCTTCACTCAAGGCACCTGAAGGCCTGAACGCAGCGCTGGAAGCGCTGAACGCGGTGTCTTTGGCTGCCGGCGCCCCGCTCTGGCAGCTCACCCTCCCGGGCGCCAGCCATCGAGCGGCGCAACTGGCGTTGCGGGAGAACTGGGCTCAACTCCGCTTACCCCACCCCACCCTCCTCGCTCGACCCGCTCAGGCAGCGGAGCTTTGGCCTCTACTGGTCGACCATTCGCGCAGGCACGTCATTGCGAAGCCTATCCTGACGACGGGTCAGCAGGTGATTCTCCGAGCCGACGTCCCGCTCGCCCCGGAGCTCGATCTCGCCGAGTGGGTGGACCGCTGCAGCGCCCAATTCGAGGTCGCCCTCGACCCGCGCCAGACCGGGCCGCGCCTGCCACCTGACGCGCAGCCAGACAACTCGACCGCGCCCGGCCCTACCGATGTGCGACGGCTCTGCGCCGAAGCCGGTTGGAACGGCACCGAACGGGACCAGGGATTCAGCGTGCCCCTCGAAGGCAACGACCACCAACCCCATGCGGCCCTGTTGACCGCTACCACGGCTCTCGGATCGGCCCTGCGAGCTCAGGTCGAGCTCGAGCGCTTCGACGCCCCGGCACGCGATTGTCAGGCGGCGCTGGGGCTGTTCCTGCTCCTGGTCAACCGCAGGCTGCGCTGGGCGCGCGCGGAACTCGATGAAGGTAACGGCTCGACGGTGGTCCGCCTGGTCGTCGAGTTGCCCGCGCCCGTCACGCCCCGTGCGCTTCACCACGCCTTGTCGGCCCTCTCCGTCGGGGTGCGGTTGAGCGGCGCAGAAGTGGCAGCGCTCGGGCACAGTGAAGAATTGGCCCAGGAATACCTGCGGTTGCGCGGGTGGTCCTGGGAACCCGCAGAAACCAACGCAAACCCATCAACACCATGAGGAGCCCTGAGCCCAAGCCACGCCGTGCGGCCGGCGGCGCGCAGCGGATTGCGCGCCCGACCGCAGCAGGCCTGGTCGCAGCTTGGGTCTTCTCTCATCACCACAGGAGACCCAACCATGATACCCGCACCATCCCTCAACTTCGAGGCGATTGACCTGACCGGCCAACGCCGCCTCCGCCTGCGCGACGTGCCCCGCGATTCGTCCGTGGGCGAACTCGTCGACGGGTTGCTGGGCCGAATGAACCTGCCCCGCGCCAACTCGGAGGGTCGCCCGCTGTCGTACTTCCCCCTGCTCGAACGGGAGAGCCGTCATCTCCACAATTCGGAGGTGGTGGGTGAAGTCCTCCAGGAAAACGACCGCGTCGTGTTGCACCCCAGCATCGAGGCCGGCCGCGGCTTCGCGGGCGGCACCGCCTCGCTAGTGTGACCGACCGCTGCGCGGCTCATCTCGACCGGTTACCCGCCAACATCGAGGGACCCCATGCCAGGCAGCGCCTATCGCTACGTGCTCGAGCTCTTCGACCAAGACGGCCGACGCCTCGGTCAGCATCCGGTTGATCCGGATTGGGAGCCGGCCCGCGAATGGCTCCGCTTCAGCACCCTGTGCCAGGCGCTGTCTGGCTCTGCCTCGAGCCAGGGCCCGGTCGACATTCAGCCGGTCTGGAGCACAGCGGCGGGTGCTCCGTACGTGGGGAGCTTCCGCGCCGTCATGACCTTGGACTCCCACGACCCGCGACCGGCCATTTGCGAAATCCCCACCGCCTATCTGCGGTCTTTGGCCCAGGACGCTGCCACCGGTCTGGTCGAACGCGGGCTCCTCAAAGAAGGCGACACGTTTCGGTACCTGGTGAGCGCCTATCCCGCGGCGACGAAGGTCGAGTCCCACTCAACCTGCCGTTTCAACACCGAGGAGGTCTCGCCGCCATCGTGCACCCGAGTCACCCCGCTGGCCACACTCCAGGCGCGCGCCACTCCCTTCGGCGAGATCGGCGAGGACCCGTTCCCCCTGTTCGTACCCGAGGCCGTGTTGGCCGAGGGCAAAGCGCGCGTCCAACGCGCCGGTCCAGTCGAGACGGGAGGTCTGTTGGTCGGCCATCTCCACCAAGACGCGGCGAGCGGCGGGCCGTTCCTGGAGGTGACCGCCCAGATCCCAGCCGCCCATACCGAGGCGGACAAACACCGGCTTCGGTTCACGCCGGCAACCTGGCAGTCGGCCCAGGCCGCGTTGGAGCTGCGCCGGCGCGGGGAGCAGATCGTCGGCTGGTGGCATTCCCACCCCGCCCAGGCTTGGTGCTCGACCGATTGCGCGCCGGAGAAACGCGCAGCTTGCCCCTTAAGCCGTCCCTTCTTCAGCAAGGACGACTTGCTGGTCCACAGGGTAGTTTTCACGAAGGCGTTCTGCGTCGCCCTTCTGTTGACCCACCTACCCAGCGGTACCATTCAGTTTACCGCGTTCGGCTGGCGCCAGGGGATGGTCCAGTCCCGCGGCTTCAGCGTCCTTGACCCCTCCGGCAGCTTGGCACCCGCGCCACTGCCATCCCCAACCCTCGGAGGAAACGAACATGCCACGCCCTGCACATCCTGAATCGGGAATGCTCAAAGAACTGCTCCTGGCGGACCATTTGCCTCTGCCGGACAAACTCGCCATGCTGCAACATCTGCGCGCCGAGCGCGGTGACGCCTGCACCGAATTGGACCAGACTCTCATCGAGGCGGTCACCGCCACGCGCAAGGCCCTCAAAGAAGTCCAGGCCAAACAACAAGAGCTGCGCCAACTCATCGAACGCCTCAGCGCACCGCCCTGGTATCCGGCTACGGTCCTCGAGGCCACCCCCCCAACGCCCAGCACGCGTGTCCTGGTCCAACACGGCCCCAACCGCCGCCTCGTCGGCGTGCACCAAGACCTCGCGGACCAGTCCTTCCAAGCCGGCGACGAGGTCTATCTCGGCCCCGAACTCAACGTCATCATGGCCCAGGCCCGCCCCACCGCAAGCGACTCGGGCGAAACCGCCTGCTTCGAGCGTCGCCTGGCCGATGGCCGTTTGGTCGTCAAGCACCGGGACGAGGAATGGGTCGTCCGCGCGGCGGCTTCCTTGCCCTTAGGCCAACTCGAGCCTGGCGATCTCCTCCGCCTCGCCGGCGATGCCCGAATGGCCTGCGAGAAACTCGAACGTTCGCAGGGCCGCCAGTTCATCCTCGCCACCGTCCCAGACCTCAACCGCGCCTGCGTCGGCGGCCAATCCGACAACCTCGAGCGCCTGCTCTCCGTCCTCACCGCGGTCCTCATCGACCCCGCCAAGGCCGCCCATTATGGCCGCGCCGGGCGACGTTCCATCATGCTGGCCGGTCCCCCAGGCTGCGGCAAAACCCTCATGGCAAGGGTCGCTGCGGCCGAGATCCAACGGCTCAGCGGCAAGCAGTGCCGCTTCGGCGTCGTCAAACCGGCCGAATGGGAAAACCCCTACGTCGGCGTCACCGAAGCCAACATTCGCCATTGTTTTCGCACCCTGCGCGAGGAAGCCCGACACGGGTTCGCCGTGCTCTTCCTCGACGAAGTCGAGTCGATCGGGCGCGCCCGCGGTGGGCTGGTCAGTCAGCACGCGGACCGGTTCCTGACCGTGCTCCTCACCGAACTCGAGGGCTTCGCCGACCGCGAGAACGTGGCCATCATCGCCGCCACCAACCGCAAGGACCTCCTCGACCCTGCCCTGCTCGAACGCTTGTCCTCGCTCGAGATCCAGGTCCGCCGTCCCGACCTCGACGGCGCTCGCGCCATCTTCGACATCCATCTCCGGCCCGAGTTCGCCTACTACAAGAACGGCGAACCGGCCGAGGCCACCCGCAACCGACTCATCGAGACCGCCGTCTCGAAGCTCTACAGCCCCAACGGCGCCGCCACCCTCTGCACGCTCAAGTTCCGCGATAACCGCACGCGCACCGTCCACGCTCGCGAGTTGGTCAGCGGCCGACTCATCCAGCAGATCTGCGAGTCGGCCTGCGACCGGGCCTTCGAGCGCGACCGTCTGACCGGCGAGCCCGGATTGCGTGTGGTGGACATGGAAGAGGCCGTGGCGGAGACCATCGAGCGGTTGGCCACCACCATCACCGCGCGCAATGCCTCCGCCTACCTGGCGGACCTCCCCACCGACGTCGACATCGTCAGCGTCGATGCCGTCCCGCGCAAGGTCAGCCGGCCACATCGGTACCTCGAACTCACAGACCTCGACAACGACACCCCAGTCCAACCATGACCGCGCCCAACCACCACCCCGGCCAACCCACCGCCCCACACACCGAGCGCGGCGCGCCGCTGCATGCAGGGCCGCCCGTGCTCTGCGGGGGCGACTTCGAGTTCGGCAACTTCATCGAGGACTCTGCCGCGGACGGACCGGCCAGACCCTTCGAGGCTTCGCTGGCTCTGCTCCGGGAGATCGACGGGGTACACTCCCGGCGCCACAGTACCGCCGGGAGTGGCGCCCGCGGCGCCGGTTGGTCCACTCCGTCCCACACTCAGTTTTGGTCCACCCCTTCCCACACCCCAGCCGACGACGCGGTTGGCCCGACGAATCTCGCCGACGCACAGGACTGGGGTCGGAAATTCCTCCTCAACGGCGGTTGCGCTTACATCGACCTCAACCACCTCGAATTGTGCACCCCAGAAGTCCGCAACGCGCTCGATTTCGTGGCGGCAACGCACGCCTGCTTTCGCATCGCCCAACGCGCGTGTGCGGCGGCTAATGCCGCCTTGCCCGATGGCCGCCGCCTCCATGTCCTAGCCAATAATTCGGACGGCCAAGGCAACTCCTACGGTACACACCTCAACTTCCTCATCTCGCGCGCGACCTTCGAGAACATCTTCAGCCACCGCATCCACTACCAACTGTGGCTAGCGACCTATCAGGCCTCGAGCATCGTCTTCACCGGCCAAGGCAAGGTGGGCGCCGAAAACGATCGACCTCCAGTCCCTTACCAGCTCAGTCAGCGCGCCGATTTCCTCGAGGTCATCTGCGGGCCCCAAACCACCTTCCGCCGGCCCTTGGTCAACTCGCGTGACGAACCCCTCTGCGGCGCATGGCGTGCCCCAGCCGGCGGCGGTTCCCTCACCGACCACTTGGCGCGACTCCACGTCATCTTCTACGACCAAACCCTCTGCCACCACGCCACCTTCCTGAAGGTGGGGATCATGCAATTGCTGCTGGCCATGCTCGAAGCCGACCGCCTCGACGCCAAAACCCTGCTCGCCGAACCTGTCCAGGCGGTCGTGGACTGGAGCCACGATCCCTCCCTCCAACACCGCGCCCCCATGATCTCCGGCCAACGGTTGACCGCCGTCGAAACCCAAATGCGCTACTTCGACGCCGCCCAACAGTTCGTCGACCGCGGCCAAGCCGATGGCGTCGTCCCGCACGCCCGCCAAATCCTCCTGCGTTGGGGCCAAACGCTCGCTCAACTCCGCGCCCGCGATCTCGATGCCCTGGCGCCTCGCCTGGATTGGGTCCGCAAATTGCACCTGATCGAGCAAGCCATGAAGCCCGGTGAACTCGGCTGGGACTCTCCAGCGATCAAGTACCTGGACCACATGTACTCGAATCTCGACCCGATCCGCGGCCTATACTTGGCCTGCGAGGCCAGGGGCCTGGTCGAGCGCTTGGTGGCCGAGGAACAAATCCAACACTTCATCAAGTACGCCCCAACCGACACCCGCGCCTGGGGCCGGTCCCTCCTCCTTTTGTTGGCCGACCTCGAGGAGATCGACTCGGTGGACTGGGATGCGATCGGCTTTCGTCTGCCACCCGAGCACGGCTCCTGTTTCACGCGCTACCGAACGGTGCAGCTCGCCAATCCCCTGCGCTACACCAAGGCCGAACTCGACGCCCTCTGGCCCGCCTCCGGCCGGCTCGAGGAGGTCATCGCTGCACTCGAGTTCGAACCGGCACGGGCATGCCCGCCTCAGGGCGCCCCGGCTTCAGGCGCACCATCCGGCTCGGCGCGAGCCCTGCTCGCATACCCCGCCTCCCCATGAACTGCCAGCTAGAGGTAGGGCCGGACCGCCGGGCCGGCCGCCCGGGCTCGGTGACCTGCCTCGTTCGGCGCGCCCAGCGGTCGCGCCCTACCGTTCGGCGCGCCCCGCTACCGATT
>Ga0194125_10005283_pt1 | contig 19727 bp, 10 predicted proteins | sample TA2KigC250mmetaG_FD_148626 | JGI IMG/M metagenome (GOLD analysis project Ga0194125, IMG submission 148626) | Freshwater microbial communities from Lake Tanganyika, Tanzania - TA2015034 Kigoma Deep Cast 250m | ecosystem: Environmental > Aquatic > Freshwater > Lake | place: Tanzania: Lake...
GGGTGGGGTGGGTTTTCGCGGTGACGAGGCGAGGGATCAGCACTTTTGGCTATCGGATGAGGATCGATCAGGGCAAGGTGGTCCCCGTGAAGCCGCACTCACCGAATCGAAGGTTGGCGAGGTCGCTCGTAGCCTTGGCGCGGTCAGCGCCGACGCGGCGCGACTCGATCAGGATGGGGGGCAGGCTGCGGGAATGGGGCCTGGCACTGGGGTTGGCCTTGGCATTGGCCTCGGCATGGGGGAGGTGGGCTTTGGCGGGGGGGGCCTGGGAGGCGGCAGCGAGCAGAACGTTCCGTGCCGGGGCCTTTGCCCTCGACATTAACCCGCCGAGGTTGCCGGTCCACGTGCTGGGCATGTTCACCGACCGGCAAGCGAACCAGGTGCAGGACGACCTCTTTGCGCGTTGCCTGGTGCTCGATGACGGCACGGAGCGGCTCGCCCTGGTGTTGGTGGACAGTTGCATGATGCCACGCGACCTGGTGGATGAGGCCAAAACCCTTGCGGCGCAGCAGACGGGGATTCGCCCCGAGCGCATGCTGATCTCGGCCACCCACACCCATTCGGCCCCGGCCGCCATGCCGGGCCTCGGCACGCCTGCGGACGTCGAGTATGCACGCTTTCTGCGCGGGCGCATCGCGGAAGGGATCGCCGGCGCCGCTCGCCGGCTCGAGCCGGCTCGGATTGGGTGGACGGTCATCGCGGCGCCCGAACACACCCACACCCGCCGGTGGATCTATCGACCGGACCGACTCCTCACGGACCCGTTTGGGGAGCGGTCTGTGAGGGCGAACATGCATCCGGGCTATGTGAATCCGGATGCGATCGAACCCGCTGGGCCGTCGGATCCAGACATCACTGTGCTCGCGGTCCAGTCGCGTCGAGGCCGGCCGCTGGCGCTGTTCGCCAATTACTCGATGCACTACTACGATTCGCCGATGCTCTCGGCAGATTACTTCGGCAAGTTCGCCGCTCGGCTGACGGAGTTGATCGGGCCGGGACCCGAGCCGGCGTCCGCTTCGGATTCGGGTGCGCCAGGGGCCGCGCAGGCGGTTTCCGAGGCGAAGGCCGAGGCGGCGGGGTTGGAGGCAAGCCGGGCCGGGCCATGGGTGGCCATGATGTCACAGGGTACTAGTGGGGACCAGATGTGGATGGACTACGGGAGACCCGCCAACCCCCCGGGACTCGTGGCTTACGCGGAGGCCATCGCGCAACGGGTGCACACCGCTTACCAGAGCATTCGCTACCACGAATGGGTGCCGCTGGGGATGCGCGAGGCCAGGCTCAAGTTGCGATTCCGGTTATGCGACGAAGGGCGCCTGGCCTGGGCCCAACGGCTCGTGGGCGAGATGAACGGGCGACTGCCACGCAACCTTCCTGAGGTGTACGCGTATGAGCAGGTCTACTTGCACGCGCGCCCGGAGGCGGAGTTGATCTTGCAGGCCGTGCGGATTGGGGAGTTGGGGATCACGGCCTGCCCGAACGAGGTCTACGCGATCACGGGTCTCAAGCTGAAGACGCAGAGTCCGTTTGAGGCGACCTGCAACGTCACCCTCGCCAACGGCTCGGAGGGCTACATCCCGCCGCCGGAGCAGCACTTGCTTGGCGGTTACACCACGTGGGCTGCGCGCACCGCCGGTCTCGAGGTTGGGGCGGAACCCAAGATTGTCGAGACGCTGCTCACGCTGCTCGAGGGTGTGGCGGGGCGTCCGCGACGTTCGCCCGAGGCGACCTACGGGCCTTACGCTCGGGCGATTCTCGAGGCGCAGCCAGCGCACTATTGGCGGTTGGAAGAGTACAACGGACCGAGCGCACAGGACTGGACAGGAGCCGGGCGCCCGGCACGTTACGAGGGCGGCGTTGCGTTTCGGTTACCCGGCCCGGCGGGCCGAGGTTTTGCGGAGGCGACGACTGCGCCGGGCGCGGTCAACGCGGCTGTGCACTTCGCTGGGGGCCGCCTCGAGGCAGTCACGGGAGCGCTGTCCGGCGAGTACAGTGTCGAACTGTGGTTCTGGAACGGCTTGCCGAGCGATGCGCGCGGGATCGCCGGATGGTTGTTCACGCGGGACGGGCGCGCGTTTGTGGAAGGGCTGGGTCTGGGCGGCACCCGCGGGCCGGCGGGCCGGCTCTTCTACACGACCGGCCGGAGCGCCGCGCCGGCCCAACTGATGGGCCGGACCGAGTTGAGCGTCAAGACCTGGTACCACGTGGTGTTGGTGCGCGCGGGGCCGCGGGTAACGGTTTACCTCGACGGTGAGGCGGAGCCGGAGTGTGCGGGCGAGGTCCCTCTCGAGGACCCGTTCGAGGTGTCGGCGTTGCTGTTTGGCGGTTCGGCGGATGGTGCGGCGAACTTGGCGGGTAAACTCGACGAGATCGCCGTCTACCCGCGTGCGCTAGCGCCGGAGGAGATCGCAGCCCATTACCGCGCAGCGTTCGCGGACGCGCCGGTCGCAGGTGAACCCAGCGGTCGGCTGGTGGTTTACCAGGGCCTAGCCACCAACGAGTGCTTGCGGCGATGGCTGGTGTTGGGACCGGTGCCCACCCGGTCAAGGGAGGCCGACGAGGCGGATGAGGCGGCGCAGCGACAGGCTTTCGCGACCGATTACCTCAGCGGCTGCGGCGGGGAGGCTGGGGTAGAGCCGGCGGCTGGCGCCCGAGTTCAGATCGGCGGGGAAACCTATACCTGGCGGTTGCTCGAGTCGGGGAGCGACGTCATCCGGCTGCCGTCGGGAGGGGCGCCGCGGGACGATGCCGTGGCGTACGCCGCTGCGGAGATCCGGACCCGCGAAGCCCGGCGAGTGGTGCTGGGGGTCGGGAGCGACGATGGAGTGAAAGTCTGGCTCAATGGCCGGCTCGTGCACGAACACTGGGTGCTGCGGGGTGTGACCCAAGACACGGACCTTGTGGCTGTAGACTTGGCGCCGGGCGCGAATCGGTTGTTGCTCAAGATCCAGAATGCCCGGGGGGAATGGGGATTCACCTGCCGCCCGTTGGGGGTGGGCGTTTTGGGCCGCCGATTGGTCGAGGCCGCCCGAGGGGGCGACTTGGCCGCAGTGAAGCTGGCGCTCGAGAGCGGGGCGGATCTCGAGGCGCGGCGGCACGGGCTCACCGCCTGGCAGGTTGCGCGCATCGCCAGGGACGAGGAGACGGCGGCGTGGCTGGCGTCGCAAGGGGCCGTCACGAACGCACCGCTGCCGGCGCCGGAGACGGTGTTAGCGGCGCGCCTCGAGGAGGCGACGGCGGGCGAATCTGCCGGCGTGGCAGTTTTGGTGGGGTGGGGGGGGCGGATCGAGTTCGAGCGCGGTTACGGGTATGCGAACCTCGAGCACCGCGTGCCGGTGACGCCGCAGACCAAGTTCCGGATTGGCTCGATCACGAAGCAGTTTACGGCGGCGGGAATCCTGCGGCTGCGGGAGCAAGGCAAGCTCGACTTGAGCGACATGCTGGCGAAGTACCTGCCCGACTACCCGCGCGGTGGCGAGGTAAATCTGGAGCATCTGCTGACGCACACCTCGGGCATTCACAGCTACACATCGAAGCCGGACTTCATGGCGAGCGTCAGCGTGCCGGTGAAGCCGGCGGCACTGATCGAGTCCTTCAAGCATGACCCGTACGATTTTGCGCCCGGTGCGAAGCGCTTGTACAACAACTCGGGCTATTTCCTCTTGGGTTACCTGCTCGAGCAAGTGTCGGGGCGGACCTACGCGCAGTTCATGCAAGACACATTCTTCGAGCCGCTCGGCATGCGCCACACCGGGGTGCACGAGGCGACCGCCATCCTCCGACACGAGGCCACTGGATACAGCCACGCGGGCGGGGAGTGGCGCAAGGCACTCGATTGGGACATGTCCCGGGCTGGCGGCGCCGGCGCCCTGTACTCGACGGTGCGAGACCTGTTCCTCTGGAATGAGGCCCTGTTCAACGGCCAGGTGCTGAGCGAGGTCAGCCTCCAAGCCGCTTTCACGCCGGTCGTCACAAGAGCCGAGGGCGACGATCCGGCCCCGAAAGAGACCGGCTACGGGTACGGCTGGGCGTTGGGGAGGGTTGGCGGTTTGGAGACCATCGATCATGGCGGTGGGTTGCATGGCTTTGTGAGCTACTTGCAGCGGTTCCCCGCGCAGCAATTCACCGTGGTGGTCCTCGCCAACGCCTCAGATCCGCCGCCCGCGCTGCTTCCCAGTGCGCTGGCGCGGGAGATCGCCCAGCTCTATCTGTGGCGGGAGATGAAGCCGCGCGAGACGCCCAAGGTGGCGCGTTCGGTCGATCCCGCCACGTACGAGGCGTTCGTGGGGCGGTACGACTACAGCGGGGCCGTGGCGGTGGTCACGCGGGAAGGCGACCGGCTCTTCGTCCAAGTGAGCGGGCAGCCGAGGCACGAGGTCTTCCCCAAGAGCGCGGACACGTTTTTCTGGAAGGTCGTCGAGGCCGAGGTGCAATTCGTGAAGAACGAGCAGGGCGACGTGGTGAAGGCCATCCATCGCCAGGGCGGCCACAGCCTGCACGCGCCTCGCGTGGTGGACACGCCGGAGGTCCGCCTCGCCCCCGAGGTGCTGGACTCTTATGTGGGCCGGTACGATTACGGGTCGGGCTTGGCGATTCTGACCGTGACGCGCGAGGGGGACCGGTTGTACGCCCAGCTCACCGGCCAGCCGAAGTTCCAGATCTTCGCCCAGTCCGAGACGGAGTTTTTCTGGAAGGTCGCGGTGGCACGCGTCAGCTTCGTTAAGGATGCCGCGGGCAAAGTCACGAAGCTGGTTCATCGCCAAGGCGACCGGGAGTTCGAGGCGCCGAAGCTCGAATGAGGCGAGGAGCGACGATGCTTGAGTAAGCGCTATGAGCGGAGTCTTCGAGCAGGTTGGGCGCTTCCTGGGTCGCGCCTCGGTGCCCGTGGTCCGCAAGACCAAGTGGATCTGGAGCAGCTTGGCCGGGGACGAGGAAGCGGCGCTGCGCGCGGAAGTGGAGTTTGGCACGACGTTGGCGGCGGAGTTGCGCACGACCCAGGAGTTGGTGCGCGATCCGGCGCTGAGCGGGGTGTTGGGCGATCTGTTGCGGCGGTTGGGCGCGCCGTTGAAGGATCAGCGTCGCGGGTTTCGTTGCGAAGTGATCCGCGATGACGTTCCGAATGCGATGGCGTTACCGGGCGGGTTCATCTTCCTGAGTCATTCCCTCCTCGAGTTGGGCGAGCGGCGCACCGACGAACTCGCCTTCATCCTCGGGCACGAGATGGCTCACGTCATTCGCAACCACGCCTGGGACCGCCTGCTGAACCAAACCGCCTCGCGGGTGGCGTCGGTGGTGGCGTTGCGGGCGGGGCCGTTGGGGGGATGGCTGCGGCAGCGCGGGTTGGCCGTGCTGCAGAGCGCCCACGCGCAGGACTGCGAGTTCGAGGCTGACGAACTCGGGCTGCGCCTCGGGGCGGCGGCCGGTTTCGCCACCGGGGGTGCGCTGGCGTTCTTGCGACGGCTCGACCGGTTGGGAGCGGAGGCGACGGCGCGGAGCGCCTACTTGGCCTCGCACCCGCCTGCCGTCGAACGCCTGGCGCGGCTCGGCGCGGTGGGTCGGCAACTGACCCCGGCGCCGGGGCAAGGCTCGGTGCCGGCTGGGTCGGGTCGGGAGGTCGAAGATTAAACTCTGCTTGCGAAACTCTGTGCGAAAGGTCTCTCAGACTACCCCACTTGAAATCCGAAACCTGAAACCTCGAATCTCTTCGGCTCGGATCTCATGAGACGGCCGCGCATTGTGGTGTTGGGCAGCTCGAACACGGACATGGTGATCCAGGCCAAACGCCTTCCCCGACCGGGCGAGACGGTTCTGGGAGGCGAGTTTGTCATGGCGGCGGGAGGCAAGGGTGCGAACCAGGCCGTGGCCGCCGCGCGCGCGGGCGGCGCGGTCACCTTCATCGCTTGTTTGGGACGGGATATGTTTGGCGACCAAGCCCTCGCGGGATTCGCGCGGGATGGGATTGACGTCGACCACGTGGTGCGCGACGCGCGGACGCCGTCCGGGGTGGCGTTGATTGTCGTGGCGCAGAACGGGGAGAACAGCATCGCGGTGGCGTCAGGGGCCAACGCTAAGCTAGCGCCGGCGCATGCGCGGCAGGCGCGGCGGCTGATCGCCTCGGCCCGGGTGTTGGTCCTGCAACTCGAGACGCCCTTGGCCACCGTGCAGGCGGCCGCGGAGTTGGCGGCGGACGCGGGTGTGCCGGTGATCCTGAATCCGGCGCCGGCGCGGCGGCTACCGAACCGGCTGTTGCGGTGTGTATCGGTCCTCACACCGAACGAACGCGAGGCGGAGTTGCTCACCGGTATCCGGGTCGACCGCCCGGCCGGTGTTGCCGCGGCGGCGTCAGCCCTGCGGGACCGCGGCGTGCCGACGGTGGTTATGACGTTGGGCCGCCGGGGCGCTTACGTGGCGTCGGGGGACACAGCGCGGTTGGTGCCCGGGTTCAAGGTGAAGGCGGTGGATACGACGGGTGCGGGCGACGTGTTCAACGGGGCGTTGGCGGTGGCGTTGGGGGAAGGTCGGCCGCTGTTGGCGGCGGTCCGCTTTGCCCACGCGGCGGCGGCGCTATCCGTGACTCGGTTGGGGGCGCAGCCCTCTGCGCCGCGCCGGGGTGCGATACGGTCGCTCGAGCGGGAACTTTCCGGCATCGCGGCTTGACAACGATGGGGGGCAGGCGGGACGCTTAGCAGCGTTATGAAAGCCTCGAATGACAGCCGCGGCCGCGGCTCGGTGGGCGGTTTTACGTTGATTGAGCTGTTGGTGGTGATTGCGATCATTGCCATCTTGGCGGGCATGTTGCTGCCGGCCTTGGCCAAGGCCAAAGCCAAGGCCCAGGGGGCGGGCTGCATCAACAATGGCAAGCAACTCCAACTGGCCTGGGCCCTCTACGCGGATGACTATCTCGATTACATCGTGCCGAGCCGCTGGTGGGTGGCCGGCGGCCTGGACTACAGCTCCCACCCGGACAACACGAACACCGCGTTGCTCATGGACCCGCGGCAGTCCTACTTGGCTCCCTACACCTCCACCCCGGCGCTCTACAAGTGCCCCGCGGACAACTCCTGGGTGCGGATTGGCGGCACCGTCTACCCCCGTGTCCGCAGCTACGCCATGAACAGTTGGATGGAAGGCAACCCGGCCATCCCCGCTGTCTCGGGCTCGAATGAGGGCAACCGGGGCGACGGCAAGCGCTACCACGAATTCCATAAAGCCACCGATATCGTCTCGCCCTCGCCTTCGATGGCTTGGGTGATGGTGGACGAGCACCCCGACGGCATCAATGACGGCTGGCTGGCGGTGCGGATGTACACCGATGGCCGGGCTTATTGGCGGGACTTGCCGGCTAGCTACCATAATGGCGCTTGCGGCTTCGCCTTTGCCGACGGCCACGCCGAGGTCAAGAAGTGGGTCGAGCCCTCGACCCTGCAACCGGTTCGGCGCGTGTATAACTCGTTCAACTACTTCGCGCGCGAGTTGCGGGATTACAAGTGGTTCAGCGATCGCTCGACCGCTGTGCGATAGCTCCTGGGCGCCCTTCAGTAGCTCATCCGGTCCAGCTTCACCTTGCCGCGGAAGATCCAGTAGATGCTGATGGTGTAGGCGATCACGACGGGCACGCCGATGATCGCGATGGTGAGCATGATGCCCAGGGTCTTGGGCGAGGACGCGGCGTTGTGGATGGTGAGGCTGTGCGCCGGCTCCGGCTGGCTCAGGACCAGGTTCGGGTACAACTCCAGGCCGAACAAGCCCATCAGCGCCGCCATGGCGACGCACGAGGAGAGAAAGGCCTGACCCTCGCGGCGGTGCTGGATGGCCCGTGGAATGTTGGCGATCGCCAGCATGTTCACCAGCGCGACGCTGAACAGCCAGGGATGGGCCCGCATGCGCGCGGCCATGTGGGGCACGTAGAGCAGCGTCGCCATCGTCGTGATCGCGTAACAGACGATGAAAGCGATGATGGTGCGGTTCACCCAACTCCGTAGCCGCGCCTGTAACGCCCCCTCCGTCTTGAGGACGGCGTAGATGGCACCGTGCATGGCGAACAGGGCAAGGGTGGTGACTCCCAGACAAAGCGAATAGGGGTGCAGCAGGCTGGCGAAGGTGCCCGTAAACTCGCCGCGCTCATCGAGCGGTATGCCCCAGGCGATGTTCCCCATGGCGATGCCGATCAAGAGACTCGACAAGACACTGCCAGCAGCGAACCCGACGTCCCACATCTGGCGCCACCAACGCATCGGTTGTTTGCTGCGAAACTCGATCGCCACCGCCCGAAAGATCAGCGCCACCAGCAGCAACACAAAGGCCATGTAAAAACCCGAGAACACGGTGGCGTAGACCTCGGGGAACGCCGCAAACAAGGCCCCGCCGCCTGTGACCAACCAGACCTCGTTGCCGTCCCAGACCGGTCCGATGGCGTTGAGCATGACCCGGCGGTCTTCGTCCGACTTGGTGAACAGATGCAGCGCTCCCACCCCGAGATCGAAGCCATCCAACATGGCGTAGCCGGTGAAGAGCACCCCGATGAGAATGTACCAAACCGTGTTCAGATCGAGCGAGCCGTAACTCATGCGTTCCCTCGGGTGGGTAGGGCCAGTTTGCCGGAGGGCGTCAGGTCCGCCGCGTCCGGCCCGTGCTGAATCTTGTCGTTCAGCAAGTAGACAAACACCGCAAACAGCAGCGCGTAAATCAACGTGAAAAGCACCAGGGAGGTCAGGACGGCCTCGGCTTGCACCACCGCCGACAAACCCTCCGCGGTGCGCAGCCGGCCGTAGACGATCCAGGGTTGGCGGCCGATCTCGGCGGCGAACCAGCCGCATTGGTTCGCCAGTTGCGGCCCCAGCACCGCGAAGACCAGCACCCAGAGCAGCCAGCGTTTCTCGAACAACGATCCGCGCCAAAAATACAGAAAGCCCAGTCCGGCAACGGCGATCAACCCAAACCCGATCCCCACCATGGCGTGGAAGAGTTGGAAGGTGGCTTGCACGGGCGGGCGATCCTCGGGCGGGAACTCGCGCAGGCCCGTCACCGGTTGCGCCGGGTCCCCGTGAACCAGGAGGCTCAGCAACCCCGGCACCGCGGGGCCGCGCGTGGTTTCAGCCTTCTCGTCCACCCAACCCAACAGGGTGAGCGGGGCGTAGGGGCCGGTCTCATAAAGACCCTCGAAGGCGGCGAGTTTGGCGGGTTGATACCGCGCCACGCCCACCGCGCTACGGTGACCGCTGACCAACTGCAGCACGGAGGCGCCGAGGCCCACCGCCAATCCCAAGCGCAACGAAGCACGCGCAAACGCCGTGTGGCGCCCTTGCAGCAAGTACCACGCGCTCACGCTCACCACCAAGAAAGCCCCGGCCTGCCACGCGCCGCAAAGCACATGGAACAGCCGGTCCATCGCCGACGGATTAAAGACCATCGCCCAAAAATCGGTGATCTCCGCCCGCGCCCGCAGGCCCTCTTCCACGATGTGATAGCCGGCCGGCGTTTGCATCCAGGAGTTGGCTACCACGATCCAAATCGCGCTGAAGTGCGCTCCCAGGCAGACCATGCACGTGGCGAAAAAGTGAACGCCCCGACTCACCTTGTCCCAGCCAAACAACAACACCGCCAGAAACCCGGATTCGAGGAAGAACGCGAAGATGCCCTCGGCGGCCAGCGCGCTCCCGAACACATCCCCGACGTACCGCGAGAACGTGGCCCAATTGGTGCCGAATTCGAACTCGAGGACGATGCCAGTCGCCACGCCAAGGGCGAAGGTGAGGGCGAAGACCTTGGTCCAAAACCGAGCCATCTGATGGTACAGCGGTTGCCCCGTCTTGAGCCATAACGCCTCCGTGAGGACCAAGACCACCCCGAGCCCGATGCTCAGCGGCGGGTACAAATAATGAAACGAGGCCGTCAGCCCAAACTGGACCCGCGACAGTGTTAAGACATCCATGCTCATACCCACCTGCTCGCTCCGGCCGAACGCCCCGGGTCGCGATCGTCGCGTGGCCCCCGGATCGTCGACCCCGATCCTGCCCCATCTGGACGGCGGTGGAAGCCTCAAATTGTCCCCCCAACGCCCTCCTGGGAGCAGACCTCGGCTTCGGCCACCGCTTGCCGTCGTGCAGACCGCGGCGCACCGCGGATGGCGGTGGGCTCGCAGAGTTTCGAGCGCGGAGTTAAGCCGACGCGACTTCGAGGCGGACCTCGAGCCGTTCGCCGGCCCGCAGAGTTACGGCGTCGTTCAGCGTCAGCTCAACCCGCGAGCCCCTTTGAGCGTGGGCCAGCGCCACGGGGTTGCGCCCCCGCATCGCCGTGGCCGCGCGCACGGTTGCGTCTGGAGGTAGCGCAAACGCCAAAGTGCCGAGCCGGAGTTGCCCGTACTTGAGGTCCAGAAGATGGCTCTGGGTGCTCCCCTCTCGGCGCTGGCGATAGGTCCCCCAGCCTTCGGCGGCGGTGAAGGCGGCCTTGAAATCCTCCGGCGTCAGGCGCGGCGCAAACCCGAGGTGCGCCCGCGGTCCGTGGTATTCATAGCCGCAGGCGGCCAGGTAGACGCCATAGCTGGCCATCGCCCGCGAGTAATGGTCGCTGCACTCGATTTCGTTATAGGGATTGCGTTTGGCGGCGTGGTAGCGGTCGTGAATCATCCGGGTGATGGCCAGTCCCATTTGGACCAAGTCCGAACCCGGATCCCCCTCCCACACGCAGTGGGCCGCCACCTGATACTCGAAGCCGGTCATACACTCGTTGAAGTAGCCGACGAAGGTGGGGTTGCCGGCGCCCGAGGCTTTCTCGGCCCCTCCCTTGGGCCAGGTGCACATGAGCAGGCCGCCTTCCCCGGGCATGGCATACCAACGGCCGGACTTAATCGCGGCGAACTCCTGCCGGTACGGCCCAATATCCGGCGTGAAGTTGTACTTCCAGAGGGACCGCAACGCGGAGCGAGTCTCGGCTGCGGGCAGCACCCGTCCCAGCCCGAGTTGCCAGGCGTAGCTCTGGCCGAAGACCTGATCGATATGGCAACCGTCATTGGTGTTGGTCGCCTCGGGATGTTGCGGGTCGGGTTTGTGGATGAAGTACTCGCCGTTGAAGAGCTGGGCGACGAGGTTCTTCTGCCCCACGGCTACCCGCCGCGCGCAGCGGCCGGCGAAGGCTTCGTCGCCCATCGCGAGTGCCATCGCGCGGCCGGCCTCTAACGCGGCCAAGTACAGCGAGCTGAGCCAGGCCATGGGCCCGTACCAGGCGGCGTCCAAAGTGTTGTATTGCTTGCCCTCGAGCAGGCCGTCGCCGTCGCGGTCCTCGGCCATGAGGTACTCGAGGGACTGCCGCACGCGCGGCCAGAGGCGCCGGAGGAACTGATCGTCGGCGCACATTTGATGTTCGCGGTAGACGCGCAAGAGGGTGCCGGCGAAGCCGTCGTGGGCCACGTGCCGGCCGCTTTCGGCGCGATAATCCATCGCGCCGTTGGGGCGCCAGGCCAAGCCGAAGTCGATGCGCTCGCGCACGTCGCGTTCGAGTTGGGGGAAGATCCGGGCCAGGGCCTGGGCATATTGCCAGACATGCTGGCAGGTGCCCGGACAACAATCCACGCCTTCCCACCCGTAAAAGCGGCCGTTGTCGAACCAGTGGCAGGTCTGGGTGGCCAGCGTGTCGAGGGTGATGAAGGTCCGATCCAGGAACCAATACGGCAACGTCGAGTCGTACCAGGTCTGGTTCCAGAGCCGGGTCTGGGCGGCGAGCGCGGCGAAACCGCCAGCCACGGAGGTGGCCACGTCGGTGGCCGAACTGAACCTGCGGGCGTAGTGCCGGCGCAGCCGGGGCAGATCGGTGATGGCGGCAAACTCGCCCGTGGGATTCGGGTAGGTCGGGAAGAACCAGGTGAACAGGAACCGGACAATGGCCTGTTGGCCCGGGGCGAGCGCCACGTTGCGGCACAGGGCGCCGACGATCTGGCGACCGAGGGGGCGGGTGGCGGTCTCGACGGCGTTGGCCGGTTGCAGCGCGCCGAAGACGGCCTGGGGGCTGAAGCCGTCCGGGACCGACGCCGTGGCGGCATCGGCGGGGGTAGCCTCGAGCAAGGATAGGGCCATGGAGCCATAGCCCGGGAGGTGCTCGAGTTGCTGCCCCGCAGGCGGCTGGTCGGTAAACACGATGTGATCGACGCCGATGTTGCCCCATGAGCCCGACCGCGCGTCCACGATCTCGAGGCGTGCCGTTTTGCCCACGAAAGAGCTGACATCGAAGAAAACGAGGCGCAGGCGGTTGGCGTCGTGTTCGGTGGCCGTGGCGGCCACTTGACCATCGATGAGCAGGTGGACGCAGGTCTTGCCCGGATGGCGGCCTCCACCCACAAGGAACGTGATGAAGTCGCGCTCGATCACGAAAGGGCGGCTGGTGAGCGTGCCCGTTGCGGAGTCTTTCGCGGCCACGTCCCCGCCGGGCGCCGCCGCATGGGAATTGACCAAGCGCCGCCCCTGAGCGCCCACTTGGCCTTGGTAGGCGGGCATCCGGTCTTGGGCAACCGGGCCGGATCCGAACGCGGTGCCTGTGGTGGTCCAGTGGTCGTAAGTTTCGCGCTCGAAGTCATCGAAGAGGATCGGCGGCCGTTCCTCGGCTTGGGCACGCGGCGGTGGCGGCACGGCCGAACCTTCGAGGGTCAGCACTCCGCCCAGGCGGCGGATCGTGTTCCGGCGGGAGCCGAGGGCCGGGGTGTCGTTGTCGGGACAGACAGCGTTCTGGAGCCAACCGGCCAATTCCACTTCGACAGGTTCGGCGCTGAGGTTCTTGAGCGTGTACTCGAAGATGGTCGCGGGCTGGGCGCTGGCTTCGGCAGCCAACGGAATAAAGGGCGAGAACGCCTCCAGATCCACAGTCACCGGACAGCCCGGATCCCGGTACGCCAACCGCGCCAGCGGGTACTCGCCGCGGAAGGCGATTTGGCTGAAGCCGCGCGCGTCCAGTTCGCGGACCTGCGGTTGACCGTTGGCGGCGACCCGCAGGGCAAAGCCCTGGGCGATGGGAAAACTGGGCTTGGGCGGGTTCGCATAATGGATCCCCATCGACAAGCCGCCATAGTCGGAGGAGTAGTTGGATTTGAAGATGTCCCAGTACCACAATCGGCCATCGCCGCCCAGGTAGAGTTGGCCGGTGCATAGGCCGCCGATGGGCATGCCCAGGTGCGCCAGCTCGGTCCCGCGCCAGACCTCGGGCTGGCCTCGCGCGAAGAGCGATTGGACCCAAGCGGCGCTGAGCTTTTTATCGGCAGGAACCAGTTTCTCGAAGTCCTCCGGCGCGAACGGGCCGGCGATCGACGGCCACCGCGCCACCACGGCGCCGGTCGCGGCCCAACCGGTGAGCCGGAGAAACTCGCGCCGGGGCAGACCGGAACTGCAGCGGCAGGTGCCGGGTGAACACGCTGGGGTTTGGGGGGGGTGAGGTTGAGGTTTGGGTTCGGGCTTCATGGTAAGGGGCCGACGCTGTCAGGGGTTCCCATTCAGCGATCGCCCGCGCGTTGCTTGGGATCCCAGTATTTCGAGTTGACCAACCCGCGCACGCCCCCCGAGCTGGGGTCCACGGGCGGGTTGATCGCTCGGTCCTTGCGCGCTTCCGAATGTCCGTCGTTGAACACTACCACGCCCACCCCGGAGCGCAGGGTGCCGCCGTGGCGATTGACCGCCACACCCTCGAAGGCTTGGCTGGCTGAGGTGGCGGGGTCCATACACGAGAAGGGCCACCAACAACTGCTGCTATCGCCGCCGCTGCGTTTGGGCGCCGAATCGCCCACCTGGAGGTTCTCGGAGGGACTGACGATCGAGGCGCGCTTGGGCCAGGGATCGTTTCGGGAACGGTACTGAAAACCCCCAGCGGCCACCACGGCCCAGCCTTCGTCGTTGATCCACGGATACGGTCCCAAGAAGTAGCTGTTGTAGCCGTACCCGACATAGCTGAGGTCGAACGACCACGTCCACGAGTAGTTGGCTTCCGGCTCGACCCGCTTGCCTTTGAGGGCCGGACAACGGAACAGCTTGGTGTCTTTGCCATAGGCGGCAATGTAGGGGCCCCACCAATTCGAGGCCGACATCATAGCCAAAGCGGGGTCGTTGCCTCGGTGCCCGGGGAAGGTGTCGTGGTTCTCGTCGGTGTAGAGCTGGAAGTAGAGGCCGATCTGCTTAAGGTTGTTCAGGCAGCCGATCCGTTCGGCCCGCATCTTGGCCCGGCCCAACGCGGGCAACAGCAAGCTGGCCAAGATCGCAATGATGGCGATCACCACCAGCAACTCGATGAGCGTGAATGCGCGCTCGCGCTCGGTCAGCCGACGCGCCTGAGCCGCAAATCGTCGTGCACTCGGGTTCACGATCTGAGACTTTCTACTGTTGAGATCTCGGGATGAAGGACAGCTCGCGGGTAGGGCGCGCAGTCCCCTGCGCGCCGCAACCCACTGTGGCCATGCGAGGCGTCGGCGCGCAGCGGACTGCGCACCCTACCACCGACTTGTAGTGCATCGCCGTGACTCACGAGGAAACGAACCATCGACCAAGCCGGGCGGGGTGAGCTGGGGAGCAGTTTGAGCCTGCTCCCCAGCTCTACGGCGCCCTCGGCGTGCTGGTTTCACGCGTTGGCCGATGGCTATCGCTACTGGCTGCGCAGCCGGTAGAACCGGGTGCCGGTGGCACTGCTCACCGTAACGCGGTTACCCACCACGCCGCTCACCGCGGTCCAACTCGCCGCCGGCAGTTGATCGGCGGACTCGAGGATAAGCCCGGCCACCTCGGTCGGCCACGAAATCGTGACCTGATTGCCCACGCGCACGACCGCGAGGGTCGGGGGTGCCGGTGGCGCGCCGACCAAGGCCTCGTAATGGCGCCGCACGGTGTCGGCATTGAGCGGGGTGCTGTAGAAGGCCACTTCATCCAGCGCGCCCACCCAGCGCAATTGGCCAATCGGCGCGGCGGAGCCGAGTTGGGTGGGCGATTCCGGGCTGCCGCCGAAGATCGTGGCGTCGAAGTTGGCGACGAGCTGGCCGTTCCAGTAGAAAGCCGATTGGGCGCCGTTGAAAACGACCGCGAGAAGGTGCAAAGTGGTCCCGGCCGGCACGAGCAAGGTCTTCGGTTGCGACGTCACCCCGTCGAAGAAGATCAGTTGGGTCTTGTCCGCAGACAGGTTGAGGCTGTAGTTGATCAGCCCCCATTCCCGATCGCGATCGGCTACGATCACCGGGTTATAGCCCGGGCTCTGCGTCCAGTCCGCGCGCACGAACAGTTGGATGGTGCCGGTCCCGTCGATGAAATCGAATTCGTTGACCTGGCCGAGGTTAACGTGCCCCTCCCCGGTGAGCAGCAGCGCCTTGTCCGCACCGGCACCGACTCCCTCGACGAACCGAGTCGTGCCGGCGAGAGCGCCGTGGGCTCTGTTCTGGGCGTCGTTGGCCGTCAGGTCGTCGAAGCCGTAGTGCGCCAACAGACTGACCTCCTTGTTAACGGCCGCACGGTAGCTGGCCAACCGCTCCGGCAAAGCGGTGGCGACCACGATCGCCGCGGCGTCGCTGGTGGCGCTGCCGTTGGGGTTGGACACCACCACGTGGTAGGAACCCGCGTGGGCGGCTTGCAGATTGGCCAGCGCCAAGCTGGCACCCGTGGCCCCTGGCAGCGCCGCGTTGTCCTGGTACCATTGATAGGATAGGTTGACGCCTTTAACGACCACGGACAACGTCAGCGGGATGCCCGCCAGGAACGTGCCGCCTTGCGGCGGCGTCAGGATCGTCGTCGGCGCTGCGGCCAGAAACGCCTGGTAATGCTGACGAATCGCATCCGGACTCAACGTGTCGCTGTAGAAGGCAACCTCGTCGAGGCCACCGACCCACCGCTCCTGGCCCGTCGCCGACGCCGAGCCGAGTTGAGTCGGAGATTCGGGAGCCACCCCGAAGGGTTGCACCGCCGAGCCTGCCAGTTCGCCGTCCCAATAGACCGTCCAAGCGCCGAACTCGAACGTCATGGCGAAATGGTGCCAGTCCGTGCCCGCGTTGGGGACATCCACCAACGCGACGGCCGAGCCGTTCCAGTGCGCCACCTGTCCTTTGGGCGCCATCAGGTGAATGCTCCAATTGGCCGGTCCGCCGGCCCGATCGGCAAAGATCGTGGGATTGTAGCCGGGGCTCGCGGCCCAATCGGCTCGCACCCAAGCCTCGACCGTGCCGAGTTGGCCCAGAAAATCGAAGGCTTCAACTTGCCCCAAATTGACGTGCCCCGCCCCGGTCAGTTGCAGCGCCTTCGACGCCCCGCCCCCGATGCCCTCGCCGAACGGAGCCTGGCCCTGGAGGGTGCCGTGGTTGGCCGCCTTAGTGTCGTTCGCGTCGAGCGCCTCGAATGTGTAGTAGGAGATCAGGCTCGGTTCGCGGCGCACGGCCGCTTGGTAGTCGGTCAATTGCGGGGGGAGCGCGGCCACGACTTGGAGGGCGGCCGGATCACTGGTGACCGTGCCGGCGGCGTTGCTCGCCACGACGTGATAGATGCCGACATCGGCGGTCTGCAGGCTGGCGAAGGTCAGGCTTGCGGCCGTGGCGCCGGGCACGGCGAGGCTGTCCTTGAACCACTGGTAAGTCGCCTGGCTGCCACCCGTGGTCACTGCCAAAGTCAACGCCGTGCCGACCACGTACGTCCCGCCCACCGGCTGAGTCAAGACCGTGGGCGGACTAACCAACTGGGTGTCGATGGCAATACCGGACAAGCGCGCGACCCCCGTTCCCGCCGGCAGACCTTGGAGGACGAGAGTCACGTCGCTGCTCCCCGCGCTGATGTCCCAGGATTGGTAAGTTGTGTACCCGGCCGTCTTGCTCGGCCGGCGTCGCCCGTCATGCGCGTCAGGGGCCCGCTCCCGTCGTCCACGGTCACATCCTGCCCGCTCGGGTCGTTGAACCCGTTCTCGTTGGGGTTATTGCCCAGAATCAACGTCAGGCGGAAGGCGGGCGAGTTCGAGCGCTTGAGGGTCAACGACATCGCCGCCGCCGACCCTGGCCGCAACAGAATCGCCGCTCCAGTGAGCCCCGTGCTGCCCGGTACGGTGTCCAGGGTCCCGAAGTTGCCGCCGCTGCCACCCCAGGACCGCCCCCGCTGGGCCGGATCGGTGTAGGCGAGGCTGGCGATGTAGCTCGGCAGGGTGTTGAGACCGTCGGCATGCGTGGTCAGGATGGGGGTGCCGGAAAGAAACGGGTCGACGTAACCGGCACGCTTGCCCGCCGCCAGAAAATAACCGGCTGTGCCATAGACGTTGTCGCCGTCCAGATCGTCGGGTTTGACGGTCGCCGCCGTGCGCCACTTGGCGTCGGTGGTGTGGTCGTTACCGACAAAAGTCACCGCGGCCGACACAGTCGCGGCGCCGAGCAGGGCGCCGGCGGCCAAACAGAGGATGGTGCTGCGTGCAATCAGATACATAAGGTGTGCCTCCGATCGATGGTGAGGGTGAGGGTGCTCACAGGTTCGAGGTTCGTAGTTCAAGACTCCGGCAGCCTACCCCCAATCGCCCCGCCTGATACAATCGCATGTTTGTGCGAGCTGCCGGGCTGCCTGTTCTTCAGCCAACGGCTCAACCCTGCAAGTACTTCACCACTGCCTCCGTCCTCGAGTGGACTCGCAACTTCTCGTAAATGCAGCGGATGTGGGAGCGGACCGTGTCCATGCTAATGCTCAGGTGATCGCTGATCTCCTTGTAACGGTACCCGCGCGTCAGTTGCTCGAGCACTTCCCGCTCGCGCGGGGTCAGCGCGCTCACCGTCGTGGGCTCGGCCGGCCGGAGCCGGAAATGCTGGACCACCCGGCGCGCGATCTGCGGGGTCATGGGCGATCCGCCTGCCCGCACCTCGCGGATCGCCTCGAGCAACCGCGCCGGCGGCGTCCGTTTCAAGAGGTACCCATTGGCTCCGGCCAACAACGAGTTGAACAGCCGATCGTTGTCCTCGTAAACCGTCAACATGATAAACTGCGCCTCCGGCAGCAACGCCTTCAGCCGCCGCACACATTCTGTCCCATCCATCTGCGGCAAATGGATGTCCATCAGCACCACCTCAGGCGCCTGCCGCGCCAGGTCCGCCAAGGCCGATTCGCCATCCCCATAGCTGGCGACAACCCGGAACCCGCTGGCCCGACTCAGCAAGCGCACCAAACTGGTGCGTGTCCCCTCGTCGTCTTCGAGGAAACAACGCACGCTGTTGCCAGGCAGACCGCTATGTTGATCCAATGCGGTGACCACCCCGGACGGGTCCACGCGCAGCAGGCCCTCGGCCATCGTCCCCACGCAAAGCCGACCGAAGCCGTCTTCCCAAAAACGGTAGGCCCAGGCGCTAAGCCGCGGGAAATCCCCAGGCGGTCCCGCCCACCCCGCTGCCCCTGCCCCGAGTTTGCGCGCGTGTTGCCCGCTGATCACCCAGAGCCCGCCGTCACGGCACGCTACCAGGCGATCCACCCTCGGCAGCCCCGACTCTCCCGGCACCCGCACCGTCGCAAATTGGCCCTGACTCAACCGTGCCAGGCCCTGGTCCGTCCCGAGCCAAACCTGGCCCTGGCGGTCCCGTTCCAGGGCGGTGCTGCGCGCCCCGGCCAACTCGCCGGTCAAGGTGAACCGCTCCCAGCGTTCGCCCGCGAACCGGGCCAGGCGTTGGTCGGCGGTCACCGCCCAGAGACGTCCCTGCTCATCGGTGCAAATCGCGCCGGGTTGTAACACCCCGCCCAGCATCGTGCTCTGCTCGGTCCCCTGCACCAGGGCAGTCAGTTCCCCGGCCGCCCACCGCCATAACCGGCCCGAGCCATACACCAGAAGGGTGCCTCCCCCGGGCTCCTTCACCAGCGCCACCGCATTATCCCCGTCCTCCTGTTCGCCCACCAACGACTCGAAAGCGCCCTCGCGCCACGCGGCCAGGCCTCCGTGCTGAGTGGCCACCAGCAACGCCCCATCGTCCGCCTCGACCAGCGCGCTAATCCGGCTGCCCGGCAGTCCCGGCTCGTTCAGCGTGGGGTACACCGTGAAACGTACCCCGTCGAAACGCGCCAGGCCATTAAGCGTTCCGACCCACAGGTAGCGGTCGCGCGTCTGGACCAACGCCGTCACCGAACTCTGCGGCAACCCCGCGCTCGTGCTCCAGACCTCGATCTGGAGTCCCTCCTCCCTCCTCCCGCGCCGCCTCGGCCCCGACGCCAACGACAAGCACCAGCGACGGGAGTGCCCTGAAGATTCTCGATCTGAATCCTCTCCCGCTCCCGCCCTCGCCACTGCGACCCAATGGTCCGACCCACGCCATCATAACCAACCGCCAACAACCTTCTACCTTCTAACACCGCTCAATGCGCCGAGACAAGGCGACTCGAACCTCCCCAACCGATGCAACCCAAGTATTGTCTTCATCTATATTATATGGCGCGTTATTGATACTTGACAACCACCCACAGCACCTCTACAACGCCACACGATACGTCAACATCTCCATCGAGCTTATGAGACTGACCCGCATCAAAGTCAAAGGCCGCATCGCCGTCTATCACTGCGTCTCGCGCATCGTCGGCGCCCAACGCCTCCTCGATGACCTCGGCAAGGAAACCTTGGTCAGGCTCCTCCGGCGCCTGGCCACCTTCTGCGGCCTCGAGGTCATCACCTACTGCATCATGTCCAATCACTTCCATGTCCTGGTCCGCGTCCCGGCCGAGCAGAACCCGACCGACGAGGAACTGGTCGAGCGCATGAAGGCCCTCTACGGGAAGGCGAAG
>Ga0194125_10005286_pt1 | contig 19721 bp, 23 predicted proteins | sample TA2KigC250mmetaG_FD_148626 | JGI IMG/M metagenome (GOLD analysis project Ga0194125, IMG submission 148626) | Freshwater microbial communities from Lake Tanganyika, Tanzania - TA2015034 Kigoma Deep Cast 250m | ecosystem: Environmental > Aquatic > Freshwater > Lake | place: Tanzania: Lake...
GAGGCGGAGCTCCGCAAGGGAGAGAGATGGACAGAACGGAACAAAGGGAAAGCAGGGGGGGGAGAACCGAGGGCTTGCCACTCCAAGCCTATGCTGCCGGTTTTGTTAGTGACCCATCCACATGGTTGCTTCCACACCACACTAACGAGGTTAAGAAGGCAGTTAGAGGGAAGATAGGTATGGAGAGAACCGTGGACTGGACTTTGGTCGAAGTCGCAGTCCAGGCTATCAGCAGACAGGGCTATAACGGCGTTAGAGTACAGGCTAATGAAAACGCCATACTGGACGCCGCCAAACACCTGGCCAGGCACTACCACAAGGCCGGGAAACCTTTGCCCAACACCCTTGCCATTTTATGCTGATGTGCTGAAAATCTACGTTCATGTGCTGAAAAGCTAATATATGATGATGATGTATATATACTACTCTACTCTATTCTTTTGTTTAACCATCATCATCATGGGGAGAGATAGCATTGTTAAGGAAAGAGAGGGAAAAAGGCTTGTGCTGAAATGTGTCGAAGTGTCTCAGGGGCCAGTTGTCGTTAATCGTAGAGCCTCGATTTCCAGGAAGTTTGACATAATCATGCGGTTTTTGAGGCTAAAACTACCCCGAAGCCCTGTAATGCCCTGCAAGGCGGTTGACATATTTTGGTCGCTTGCCTATGGTCTTTTTCTTTCACCTTGCCTGCTGGTATTGCAGAGCAAGATGTATCTGCGGTATGCTTTCAGCACCGCCAGCACTTGCACCGCTGGCTTATCCTCGCCATCTTATTCTGCGGCCATACCAGCCCACCTGCACGCATCGCTTCGCCGGCGAGCCCCCATTAGGCGGCTGATAACCGCTTTTTGGCGCTTTTACACCGAGTGTAAACGCCATCACGGGAAAGCTATATCTCTTGTTGCACTTTGTTGGAAACGATTTGTTGTCGCCTTGCGGCGTTACCAGGTCGCCGTATTCCAAGTCGTTCACAGCAGATATTTACCAGCCTTGCTTTCAGCACTCCACACCAACGGCAAGGTAAAAGAAAAAGCCCTGGCAAGTTTGCCGCCAGCCGCCTTGCCGGGCATTACAGCCCCCCCTATATGTTGCGGTATGACGAGCTGATAAAGCACAGGATATTGATTTTGAAAGGAGAGAAGAAAATGGAACAGACACAGAACAGCATCACCCTCGACGGTAAGAAGAAGTTCATCGTTACCATCACCAGTATCACAGCATCGCTCATCGGTCTATTCTTGACCCCGGAAAGCGCCGATGTAGCCGTCCAGGTTGTCATGGTCGCAGGCCCTTTGGTGTTAGGTCTGCTCTATGATTGGATGCAGTCAAGAATAGACGTTAAGAAGAAAGAGGTCGAGCTAAAGCGTGAAGAACGCTTCATGGTTGAGGCGCAGGCAGCACAGTCACCAGCGCTTAACGGCAGCAGCCAGACACCACATACCGTGCAGGTTGTCGCAGCAGCACCATTCGACGTCCAGAGTTTCCACGATAAGGTCATCGAGGAAGTCGGCCAGAAGTACACCGAGGAGAACCCATCTACCATATTTTATTTGGCCCGGGATAAGGGCATGGTGGCGCCGTGTAGCGATATCGCCCAGGCACAGGATTATTGGGATTATCTAGTGGTCCTGGCAAAACAGGCTAATGACTGGCTAGAGGAGATGACCAGGAAAGAGGGGCCTTGCTCTAAGCAGTCCCCGGCGTTTTACGCTATCAACCGGGAGTATAACCGAACCGTGAACAAGCGTAATTGCCTCGATGGTGTTGCAGCCCAGGGTATCAACTGGAAACTTAAACTCGATTCCAGCCACCACACGCTTTACTTTCTAGGCGAACTCTCAGGAGAATTGTTGAAGTACCGATGAGTGTAGTCGAGATATTTCAACTGTTTGTAGCAGTCCTTATCGTGGCGCTTTGCGCCGCGTTGTTGATATTGCTGTATAGGAAGGAGTAAGTGAGACAAGTCTCAATCAGTCTCAATCAGTCTCAATTCAGTCTCAATCAGTCTCAATCAGTCTCAATCAGTCTCACAATGTAGCCATGCGCACTTTATCAACCGCCCTCGAAACAGAGCAGAACAAGGCCACCAGGAAGCCCCTTGTTAAGCTGGAAGTCCAGGCCTACGGACACCCCGCACAGTCCGCAGCTGTCCAGTGGACGGCGTTCTCCTGGCAGCGGCTATACCAGGGAAGCGAGACGAAGCATAACCACGATTGCTGCATCTCAGGCGATGGCTCGCTTCACCGTATCAGGCTTCATGGTACCACCATCTATTATAGCCGCGTGACCAGCCCCGGTCCCAGCAGTACCTTTAGCTCATGGACGAATATGGGAACTACCATAGCCGGTTCACACCTGGCCATCGGCGCTAATGGTTCAACCGTTATCATGGTGTCAATGGGCGCTAGTAATCTATTCCGCAGGGAAAGCTCAGATAATGGCGCTACGTGGGGCAGTTGGGTGAATATGTCAAACGCACGGCCTTGCGAGAATGGCGCCGCCATCTGTTTTAAGCCGAACGGCGATTGTATCATTGTCCACGCTTCCGATGTTAATGACCCCACTTCGCTATATCTTCAAAAGAGGACCTCGGGGAGCTGGAGCTCAGGACTGGGGCAGCGGTCAGGGGAATGGGATATCTACGGACTGGCAGCCTATTATGACGGCGATTGGAATATCGCTGCCCTGGTCCTCGAGGGTAACTATCTTGTTGCTTATCGTATGGTTTACGGTGACGGTTACCGCCAGACGGCCGGTACATGGGCAGCAGACCAGAAGATAGCACTGGGCAGGGCATATATCGACACCGCAGCTATGCTCGCCATGCGCCAGTTTCAGAGGCAGCCTGGCTTTGCCAGGTTCTATGACGAGGAAGGTCAGCTCCACTTTGTGAAGTACACCAATCCGAAGCCCCCCCCTACGTGGTGGGAGAAGCAGCAAGCCGTTCTACAAGCCCTGGCAGGCGAGGATTCGGCCCTGGCAGGCATTTCACTGGTAAAACCATCTCTACTTACCCCGCATTGCTATGCACAAGCCGAAGTTTAGCCCCATGGATGTTTCGCCTAAAGCCAGGCTCAGACTACTTTGACGCGTTTTGGAATAGAGCTATGCACCTGGAAACCAACGCCCCCCATGGTCTGGCCCTGTCAGCAGACAGTAGCTACCTTTGGGCAACCCAGGCTAATGAGGTCTGGCGCTCAGAGCTTCCCTCGTTTTGGGCAGCACCAAGCGCCGGCACAGGCGCAGGTAGTAAGTACACAGTCCCAGCCCACAGGATCCTCGCGGTCAGGGAGAATGTCCGCCCCCATGCGGAGTCTAATTTGCATATCACCCTGGATAATTCAAAGGGCATCTTTAATTCCCCCGGTTCAGGGGATATCGCCTTGATTAAGCGAGGCGCCAGGGTGAATCTGCATATAGGCTATGCTACCCCATCAGGTGACCAGTATTCCGAGGCAGGCAGGTATTTTATCGAATCCTACGCCTGGAATAGAAGCCCAGGCAGAGCGGTCTTCCAGTTGCATTGTGTTGACGCATGGGGCTTGTTGGAACGCTACGCTTTCAATAAGCCTATCGAGTGGAACTTGAGCTCAGATACTTATACGGTCTACCAGCTTATCGAGCTGGTCATGTCAGCCATCGGCGGAACTTTGGACTATAAGTCCCGGAGTAGTTTAATCACTACGCTTTACCCGAAGCTGGAAGTGCACGCCGGGGAATCAGCGTCTAGCGTGTTGCGCCGATTGCTTGACTTGGTGGAAGATGTTATCTTCTTTTTCGGACTGGACGCCTATATTGTCCACCCCCAGGCGACAGATTCGCCGGGTTATTTTTATAAGGGGCAGTTGCCCTAAAGGAGAAGAAAATGGCAAACAAACTTTACCCCAAAGGCAGAGAGGCTTTCCTCGCCGGAGACCTTGATTGGGACGCCAACAATATCAAGGTGGTATTGGTGGACGCAACTTACACATATAGCGATTCGCACCAGTACCTTTCCAGCATCGACGCGGGAGACCGCGTGGCCACCAGCGGAAACTTGGCCAGTAAGACGGTGACTGATGGTGTAGCCGACGCCGCCGATGTGACCTTCAGCGCAGTCTCAGGTAACCAGGTGACGCAGTTTGTTATCTACCAGGATACAGGCAACGCCGCCACTTCCAGGCTTATCGCTCACATCGACACGGCGTCAGGTTTACCGCTTACTCCAAACGGCGGAGATATTACCATCACCTGGGATAACGGCGCCAGCAAGATATTCAAGCTGTAATCACCGTAAAGGGTGAGGCTGAAAAAGAGGTATCATGGCAGCTAAGTTAATCGGCGCGGATGACGCTACCATTGTCCAGGCAGCCAGCGCTAACTACGTCTGTAATGGCAGATTTCAGGCCGAGGCTTCAGGCAATATGACCGAGTTTCGCTTGAAGTGTAGCGCCTCTGGTAACGTAAAGGTCGCTATCTATAGCGACGCAGGTTCTAAGCTAAACGCTGTTGATACCAGTACCGCAGTCGTCGAAGGCTGGAATACCATCCCTTTCCCATCAACTAGCCTTACCAGCGGAACATACTACAAGCTCGCTTTCAATTCAAGCACCGATTGTGTCGGAGCGCTAGGTACTGGCACAGGCACCAGCGGCTATGAGGCGCTGGACTTCTCCAACAATATGCCAGACACCATAACCGGAAGCGGTTGGACCAGAAAGCTGCTGATTGCAGGTTGGGCCCAGAATCTAGCCCCATCAGGCATCGCCAGCGCCGAGGCCATCGGCAGCCATACCCTTACTTTGCTGTTGCAATTCTTGACCCCCACAGGTATCGATTCCGCGGAAACATTCGGCAGCCATACCCTTACTTTGCTGTTGCAATTCTTGACCCCCACAGGTATCGATTCCGCGGAAGCCATCGGCAGCCACGCCATATCAACAACCGGCAGCCTGGCCCCCATCGGTATCGCTTCTCTTGAATCGTTTGGCGCTCCAACCGTAGTCCGCTTTACCTACCACCCCATTGTCGCCGCCATCTTTGCGGCAACTTCACCCGATACAAATAGATTCTATGTCGTCGCCAGGGATAGCTACGGAAACCCCGTCTATGGTTCGGCTATCAATAGCGCGGAAGTTGCACTGCTAGGCGAGCGCCTCGACTTCCAGGTGGAGCTTTCAGTCCCCACTACAGACCTGGCCGGCAGCGTGGCAGCCGCTATGATAGCGAAACGCCGGCTCGATAATAGCGAGGCGCAGATCGTCATTACTCCACATTGTGGGGTAGAGTTGTGGGATGTTGTCCAGGTCACGGATACCCCCACAGCCCAGGCTTCCGCTATCTACCGAGTATCCGCTATCCGCTTCGAGTACCTGGCAGCAGCTAGGAAACCCAGGCTTACCCATACCTTGACCCTATCCACCCGATAGCCCTCGGTTCTCCCCCCCCTGCTTTCCCTTTGTTCCGTTCTGTCCATCTCTTCTCCCTTGCGGAGCTCCGCCTCACGCATCTGGCGGAGCTCCGCCGTTTTTTTTTACTGGAAACGCCTCATCCCTGCAAATCCCCCCCTAACAGCTCACGGTATATCTGCTGTTTGGACACTTCTGGTTGTCGACCAGTTGCCCCAGCCCGCGGAGTTGCCGGCCCTTACGCGCCAGTAGTAAGTGGTGCCCAGTGAGAAGCCTGATACCTCTTGCGTGGTAACGTTGCCTACCTCGGCATTGTATATGTTTGTGCCGCCGAAGTTGGACTGCGTATTGACCTGTAGCCAGTAGCTGGTTGCCCCTGTGGCGGTGCCCCACCTGAAGGTGATGGCGGTTCCCGGAGACAAAAGGGAAGGTGGTGATGGTGGTGAGGGAGGCGTGGTGGTTCCCCAGCCGGCAATGAGCAAGCTTCTGCTCCAACCGGAAAGACTGGTTGGAGGGTTGGGGAATGTGAAGCTTGAATAAGTAGCTGCTGCATATCTACTGTAACCTGTACCCGGGTCGAGTGTGCCGACGATAGGTGCGTCTGAATTGAAAGCCAGCCAGTAGTATGTGCCACTTGTAAGGCTGGTTGCTGGGAAAGTTATGGTGTTCCAACCTGCGATCACTGCTGTGCTGGTGTTGACTGAGTTGAGGAGAGAACCTGGCTCGCCGGCGTTGTCGGCGTAGATAGCGACCTTGACATTTCCTGGGCTGCTGGCTTTGAGCTTGAATTGGGTGACTGTTCCTGTCTGGCTACAAGAAAACCGGCTTAGGCAGAGGTAACCGTTAGAAGCACCCATGGCAATAGTGGCGTCATCCGCACCAATGAGTTTTAGAGTCTCTGAAGGCGTCTGAGCCACAAAGTATGATGTGTTGTCTGCCCAGTCGGAACCATTTGAATTGGTAGCAAAACACCTGTAGTAGTAGGTTTGGCCACTGGTGAGGCTGGAGATGTCGTTGTAGAAAGTTCCTGTGCCTTTGGTACCCAGGTTGATATCGTTGTCCCAGTTTCCTGGAGTAGTGCCGCCGTCGTTATCGCCCCAGTAGATGTGGACGGTGGTATCTGCTCCGCCTGTGGAGGTCAGCTCTCCGTTTAACCTCGCTGAAGTTGTTGTGATTTGGGAGGCGCCTGAGGCGTTGGTTACTGTCGGTGCTGTTGGAGCCGATGGAGTGCTCCAGCCGGCAAGGAGCAAGCTTCTGCTCCAACCGGAAAGACTGGTTGGAGGGTTGGGGAATGTGAAGCTTGAATAAGTAGCTGCTGCATATCTACTGTAACCTGTACCCGGATCGAGTGTGCCGACGATAGGTGCGTCTGAATTGAAAGCCAGCCAGTAGTATGTGCCACTTGTAAGGCTGGTTGCTGGGAAAGTTATGGTGTTCCAACCTGCGATCACTGCTGTGCTGGTGTTGACTGAGTTGAGGAGAGAACCTGGCTCGCCGGCGTTGTCGGCGTAGATAGCGACCTTGACATTTCCTGGGCTGCTGGCTTTGAGCTTGAATTGGGTGACTGTTCCTGTCTGGCTACAAGAAAACCGGCTTAGGCAGAGGTAACCGTTAGAAGCACCCATGGCAATAGTGGCGTCATCCGCACCAATGAGTTTTTGCCCTGTATCGCCGGGTGTATTGCCGTAGGCGATGTTGAGAGTTTGCCAGTAGAACATGTAGTCCCCATCGCCGTCCTGGCAGCCGTAGTTCATATCCATTGCCAGGCGGAAGATGCCGTTGGGGCGGTTGCCCCCGGCTGTGCCCCAGCTATTCACCATAATCCAGTATCTATTGTTAGGGTCATCGTCGTTGTAGCCTACGCAGAGTACGGCATGGCCAGCACCGCCAGCATCCCAGGCATGGCCGCAGGAGAAATCAGGGTCCCAGATGGTACTTTCTGACTGTGTGCTCCAGAAGGTACTGAAATTGCTCCAGTCCGCCGTGGTGGGTAGAAAGTAGGCGAACCACACCGCCTTGTTTTGGTTTAACACATTCTTGATGTTGGCGATGGCTGTGTTCTGAGTCACACCATGTGTGGTTATAGTCTGTGTGGCAATTGAGGTGATGGGATAATAGGGTGTGGTGGATATGTTGGCACCGGGCACGCTGGTCGAGCTTCCGCAGCCTCGGCTTCCATCTTGCCAGCTAGCGTTGGTATTGGACCAGGGAATAGCTTTTCCTGTGCTGGAATAGAAGCTGGCTATATCTGAGAGCCAGCCACCGCAGCAGGCCCAGTCAACCCCGCTGCCCCCGTTGAAGTTGGAGTTCAGATACTGGATTGAGAGGCGGTCCTTGATGCTTCGTTGCACAGAGAGGGCGATTTCCATGACTCCTGTGCCAGCCCAGGCCCAGCAGTTGCCACAGCTTCCCTGGTTGCGCTCCGAAGGCGTATATTGCAGATGGCTGAGGAGGCTGAGAGAGCCTGTGGGTGCTAAAGCCAGCTTGCGCTTGACCTGCTCATCGATGTGGGCCTTTGGTGCCTTGTTGTATTTCTCGATCCATTCCCGCCGCTTCTCCCGGGATGGCTTCATCAGCGGGTACTCTTCCTGGTGGTCGGATTCGCGAGCTTGATACTGAGGTGTCGGTTCCTGATGTGCTGCCCACAGGCCTTCGGCGTCATACAGAGAGGTGACCAGTATGGCGCATATCAAAACCAGCGATGTTGCCAGTTTGACCGCGATTCCCAGTCTATTCTTCATTTGCCTTAGTATCCTGTGCAACTACTTTATTTGCCCTTTTGGATTATATGCCTCAAAGCTTTTACCTGACACTGTACCCCGTCTCAGTTACTTGCTTGTCTTTAATAGTTCCTGTCCAGGTGATTGCCGGCGTGTCATGTTCTGCTGTCACCTCATAGATGACCTCCGCTGTGGCAGGATGGCCGATGGTCACTTTCCAGCCGTTGCTTGTGTAAACGTATCTGGTATAACCCACTTTCTTGACCTTTTCTACTTCAGTCCAGGTCATGCTGTCTTTGATGAGCGAGGAAGCATCAGGATGATGTTGCTTGATGTAACGCATCACCTCATTTAGCAAGTCGTTTGGCATCTTCCCATCAGTTGGCTTCTCTGGTATGACCGCAGCGCAGGCAGAGAGCGGCAGCCAGAGAATGCACAAGACAAGCACAAAACGAGTTGTTCCTTTTCCCATTCATGCTTCCTCCACTGGTATTCTAATATTATATCGCAGTAATGCCAAACTTGCCCTTCCAGGCAATGCTACTATGGTACTTGTTTGAGGATTACTTTAGTATTGGCGAAGTGTGATAGTTAACATCGTGGTAGGTAATCGTCTTGGCTACGGCGCAACTGGTTGAAGTCTGGATTACTTGCTCAGGGTGATGAGGCCGCGTTTCAGGGCGGTGATGACGGCTTCGGTGCGGGCGTTGGCGTCCAGCTTGCGCAGGATGGAGGTGATGTGGTTCTTGATGGTTTGCTCGCTGATGCTGAGCTTGACTGCAATCTGCTTGTTGAAATAACCCTGGGCCATGTAGCTGAGGATTTCGGTTTCGCGGGGGGTCAGCGGTGAGACAAAAGACTCGACGCCTTTTCCCCAGGAGAGATCCTGAAACTTCTCCAGGACGTGCTTGGCTGCCTGCGGCTGTGCAAGGAGTGTTTCGTTTATGGGGTGCTGGCCAGCCGCAGCTTTGCGGATGGTACTCACCAGCTCGTCCAGGGATACATCGCGCTTGAGGTAACCGGAGGCCCTCGACCTAATGGCATCGAAAAGCTCGTCGTCATTGGGGTTGGGTGTCATTAGCACTACGGAGACGGTGGGCATCTGCTGTTTGACTGCCCTGGCCGTTTCGGTGCTGTGGTTGGAGGATAGGTCAGTGTCCAGGAGCAGTACATCAGGCTGCAAGTTGGCCAGGTTTGCCCGGAGCTCCTCGTCGGAGCTGAATTCACCGCAGATTTCGACGTCAGGCAACTGCGTCAGGGTAGAGCGTATTCCCTTGCGGTACAGAGGTTGATTATCTGCTATGGCTACTTTTATGCGTGTGCCTACTTCAACCATCGCTTTTCTTTTCCGCTTTGTCTTACGTTCAGTGTAGCAATGCAAACGATGTAATGTCAATGTTGCTGGAGTTGCAAGATGCAAGTTGCAAGAACGGAAGACGGTAGTTGCAAAACGTAAATGACGAGAGACGAGTGGCGGATGGCGAGTGACGGGGACAGGCATGGATTCCTTGACGTGAAAGAGCCATATTGCATAGAATGTCTCGGTTTTAGAAGGAGTTCTCTCTAAATGAAGCTGGTCAATAACATGCTGGCTGGCGATGTTTTGTCTCTGGCGCGGCTCATAACGAAAGTGGAAAGGGATGTCGCCGAGGTGCCGGAGATAATGCGGGGGATTTACCAGCGTCTGGGCAAGTCCTATTGCGTTGGCATAACTGGCCCCCCCGGCGCTGGCAAAAGCACCATAGTGGACAGGCTGACCGCGGTGATAAGGCAACAGGAACTCACCGTGGGCATAATCGCTGCTGACCCGACCAGCCCCTTCACCGGCGGCGCTGTGCTGGGCGACAGGATACGGATGCAGCAGCACTACCTGGATGAAGGTGTGTTTATCCGCAGTATGGCTACCAGGGGAAGCCATGGTGGCTTGCCACGCAGCACCGGTGGGGTGATTAAGCTGCTTGATGCTTTCGGCAAGGATTTTGTCCTGGTGGAGACGGTGGGGGTGGGGCAGACCGAGCTGGACATCATGGAAAATGCTGATACCGTGGTGGTGATACTGGTGCCAGAGGCTGGCGATACCGTTCAGACGATGAAAGCGGGATTGTTTGAGATAGCCGACATTTTCGTGGTGAACAAAGCCGACCGTCCCGGCGCTGATAACCTGCTGACGGAGCTGAACATGATGGTGCAGCACTATCCCAAGGAGAGATGGTGGCAGGTGCCGGTGCTGGCTACGCAGGCGGTGAACAACGTAGGTATCGAGGAGCTATTTAAGCAGATTGAGAAGCATCGGCAGGCGCTTGAGGGAAGCGGCCAGTTGCTGGAGAGGCGCCGGCAGCAGCGCAGGCGCGAGTTTTTGGAGACAGTGGAACACCGTGTTTCCGATGAGCTTTTGAAACTGGTAGAGCAGGATGAGGAGATGAGCAGGTACATGGCTAGGGTGGAGGCTGGGGAGCTCGACCCCTATTCGGCGGCTGACGAGATACTGCGTCCCAGGACATTGCTGGCAAGCTGGTCACGCCAACTGGCCGAGAAGCGTCCCAACGAGTGAGAGGAGCAAAGATTATGAGAACCAGGATGACTGAGCTTTTTGGTATTGAGCATCCCATTATGTGTGGGGGGATGATGTGGCTGGCGAAGCCGGAGCTTTGCGCTGCCATCTCGAATGCCGGTGCGCTGGGGAATCTGACAGCGCAGAATTATATGGGTGGGGAGGAGTTCCGCAAGGCGGTTCAGCAGACGCGGAAGCTTACCGATAAACCTTTCTGTGTGAACATCACCGCCTTGCCGGCTATCCGCATCACCAAGGAGATGCACTGGGAGTATTTCCAGGTCTGTTGTCAGGAGCAGGTGCGTGCCATCGAAGTTTCGGGCACGCCGCTGGACAAATACTTTGGGCCACAGTGCATAGAGATGGCCAAGAAGGCCGGGGTTAAGTTAATTCACAAGGTAGGTGCGGTGCGGCATGCTCTCCATGCTGAGCGTGCAGGATATGATGCGGTGATTGCTGCCGGCATCGAAGAGGGTGGGCACCCGCTGGATGACGATGTTACTACCATGTTGCTTACCCCGCGCATGAGGGAATCTGTAAATATTCCTGTCATCACTACCGGCGGGATTGCCGATGGCCGGAGCCTGGCGGCTGCGTTAGTGCTGGGTGCAGACGGGGTGATGATGGCATCGCGGTTTGTGGCTACTACAGAGTGCAAAGTACATCAGAATGTCAAAGAGGAGATAGCGCGTAAGCAGGAACATGAGACCACTCTGATAAACAAGTCAATTCACCTGCAGATGCGCACCTGGAAGAACGAGGCTGCCAAAAAGGTGCTGGAGATAGAAGAGCGGAAAGGTACGCTTGATGAGATACTGGCTATTATTGCCGGCGACCGTGCCAGCAGACTCCTGGAGCAGGGCGATGTAGAGAGTGCTCCGTTTGCCGTGGGCCAGTCAGTTGGCTTGATTCATGATGTAGTGAGCTGCAAAGAGGTTGTGGAGCGCATGGTTAAGGAGGCCGAGGAAACTCTGGCCAGTACCCTGAAGCGCATTAAGTCCTGAGAGAGGACAGCCATTCCAGATTCTTCGGTGGTGGGCTTCGCCCACCTTACTGGTTGTTATTTGACTATCTTCTGCCGTGTGGCTTCCAGCGTTTGTTCAGCCTGGGCGATGATGCGGTCGATAACTTCCTTGACGCTGGGGATGTCATCGATAGCACCGCAGTCCTGTCCTGCGAACAAGAATCCTTTGTCGGTATCACCCTTCTCGATGGCCAGCAGGCTTCTCTTGGCAGCTACAGCCTGCCGGGCTTGCACCCATAAGGGTGAGCCTTCATCCGCGCTCATCATCTTGAAGCTGAGGCCAATGAACTGCCACCATGAGAGCTTGAGGAGTCGCTTTATCTCCATGGCGGCGGAAGTAGCCTCTGCCATCGGGAAGCCTTTCTTCATCAGCTCCAGGGAAGCCTTGCTTTTGAGTGCTCTTCCGTCCATGCCGTCGAAGCGGTTGCTGTAAACGGTGTCCTGCTCGGTAGCCTGGAGGCAGAGCTGCTTGAAATTGTCATGGAGGTGGCATTCTTTGGTCATCATAAAGCGGGTGCCCATGGATATGCCGCTGGCTCCCAGCGCCAGCGCCGCTGCTAATCCTCTCCCGTCGTGAAAGCCACCGGCAGCTATAACCGGTATCTTGACGTGGCTGCTGACGATGGTAATCAACACTAGCGAGGTGGCTTCGGCGCCGTGAGCCGCAGCCTCGCGGCCGGTGATGACCACTGCATCGCAGCCCAGTTGCTCAGCGCGGACGGCGTGCCTGGCAATGGCAGTAGTGCCGATGACCTTGCCTCCGTAGGCATGTACCTGGTCGATGAACCACGGCTTGCCCAGCGCATAGTTAATGACCGGGACTTTCTCATCTATGGCAGTCTGTATATTTTCCCTGGCTCCCGGCCCGATGAGTATCTGGTTCACGCCGAAGGGCTTATCGGTGAGCTTTCTTATTTCCTTGATGGCTTTGAGGGTGTCGTCCGGGCTAAATTGTGCCACGGCTAACATGCCTAACCCGCCGGCGTTGCAGACATGGGCTACAAGTTCGGGAGTGGTGATCCAGTTCATTCCGGCCAGCATGATGGGGTGATTTATGCCGAACAGCTCGGTCATCTTGGTCTTAAACACAGGCTCCTCCTTAAATTTACTATCTACTATGTGGACAAAACGTTCCCATTATACTCATTGATGAGACCCTGTCAATAAACTACAGCAGGCGAGCACTTTTCAGTGATGAAATTCCCAGGTTGAGCGCATGTGACCAGGTGGATTATGCATTACTCAACCGAGGGCTAATGTGCCGTTCTTCAGGCAGGTATATGGACTACACCGGCTAAATCTTCTACGGGGACCACGAATGCAAGCCCTTTACCTGGCTTATCCAGTTGAGCTGCTTTGACTATTTCCCTCAGTATGCCATCAGCTTTGTCCCTTGGCACCACTGAGAGCACGATTTCCTTCTCGGGTTCGATGCAGATTCCGAGCAGCTTCTGGCGTTCGTGTATGCCCATACCTCGCCCGAACATGATGGTGCCACCATCGGCGCCGGCGTCCATTGAGGCTTGCAGCACTCTGTCCCCCCAGCCTCTGGTTACAATAGTCACAATAAGTCTTCTACTTGCGGCCATATAATCTACTCCCTCTTACGTAGTTTATTACGGAATGTAATTCCTAGCAACATGACAGATAGTATCGGCGCCAGGGCGATTAATGCAATCAGCCCAAAGCCGTCCAGGATAGGGTCTCTTCCTTCCATGGCAGAAGCAATGCCTACGGCTGTAGCCATCAGGAAGGTAACTGCCATCGGCCCTGTGGCCACGCCGCCGGCGTCAAAGGCGATGGAGACAAAAGCTCTATCGCAAAACCACATTATTATTAGAGCAATCAGGTAGCATGGCGCCAGGATATACATAAGCGAAATCCCGTATATGATTTTGACCATTCCCAGGGCCACAAAGAAGGCTACACCCAGTGCGATGGTAGAAATCACGATGTTCTTCCTGATAGAGCCTGCAGAAGAATTTTCAACCTGGTTGCCCAGAATCCTTACCGCTGGCTCACTGAAGGTAGCCAGAAATCCTATAAAGAACCCAAAAGGTATTATGAGCCATTTGTGTTCCATGGCGCCGAGTGCCTCGCCCATTGCTTTCCCCGCTGGCAGGAAGCCTATTTTGACACCTTGCAGGAACAGGACCAGTCCTACCAGCGCCAGTGCCATTCCAATCAGGAGGTTGAAAACATATTCTCTGGGCAATCTTAGAAATAGAAACTGGAAGACAAGAAAAATAAGCAGCAGAGGCAGAAGAACCTTTATTGAGCCCAGAAAGACCTGGGCTATACCCTGGAAGGCTTCAACCTGATTCATCGTAGAATAATCCCCATAATCATTACCCCTATTATGGGGCCAATAGAAGCTAAGCCGATTAACCCGAAGCCGTCTGATATTGCGGACCTGCCGGCCAATACGGAGCTTAGCCCTATGCCGAGGGAGAGGATAACGGGCACCGTCATCGGCCCTGTAGTAACGCCGCCGGCGTCAAAAGCAACTGGGACAAACTCGGGTGGCACGAAGAAAGACAATATCAAGACAATCGCATAACCAGCGGCGAAGAGGTATTTTATAGGAAAGCCAAAGACGATGCGTAGCATGGCAACGGCTACGAAAAACCCTATTCCGATGGCGATCACATTGATGAGGATGTTCTCCGAGATACTGCCCTTTGAGACCTCGTCAATCTGACCGGTGAGGACAATTACATCTGGCTCGGCTACGGTAACAGCAAAACCTATGAGGAAAGCAGTTGCAACTAACAGGAGCAGGGAACCACGTTTAGGGAGTTCAGAGCCGATGGCTTCTCCAATTGGCAACAATCCCGTCTTCACGCCCAGCAAGAACAGAACCATGCCGAGAATGCACATGCCGAAGCCGGAAAGGAACTGAAAGAATTGGGAAGTAGATATATTGATGACCGTAAGCTGCAAGATAATAACTGCCAGGCTAATGGGGAGTATAGCTACGATGACCTCTAATGCTATTTCTTTCAGTTGCTTTAGCAATTACTATTCCCCCGGGCTTAGCGGCTTCTCTGCCTCTGGCAACGCTTTTCAGTGGGCCAGAGAACGTCATCATGCCTATTCCGATGCAGTGACTGGCTAATCTAAGCTACAGCCAGCGCCATATTTTGAGGATGTTCTCTATTTCCTTAGGGTCTTCGAACACCTCATCCACTATTTCGATGATAGTGCCTTTATTGTCGATGAAGAAGGTGGTGGGACTGCCACGCCCGTAGGATTTACACACCTTGCCATCTGGGTCCAGCAATACGGGGAAGGTCAGCTTCATCCGCTGGGCTTCGTATTGAACTATCTTGTCACGCTCGCCGGCATTTACTGCCAGTATTACCGTCTTGTCTGTGGGTAGCTTGTTGTAGATAGCCTGGAAAAGGGGCAACTCCTCGAGGCAGGCGGGACACGTGCTCACCCAGAAATTCAGCACCACGTTCTTGCCGAGGAATTGGCTGAGCGTGAGTGTTTGGCCATCGATGGTTTGCAGTGTGAAGTCCGGGGCGGTATCTCCCTTTTCCTTGCGTTCGGTGACCGGGAAAGGTTGAGGGTCTTCTTGTGGGAGTTGCGGCAGGACTTGTTCCGGTGGCACCAGTGAGCCCGGAAGCTTGAAGGGTTGTTGCTTGCAGGAGAGGCCAGTAATGGTCATAAGTGTGGCTATTACCACCATGATAACAAGAGGCATTATGATTTTCTTCATTATTCTACATCCCTTTTCTGATTAGGCGTTGTGTCTACCGAATTATACATCGTGTGCAGGTAAACTGGAATCAGAGAAGCAAATAGTTCGTGCTTCTAAGAAGTCCTGGTGAGCAGTGACCAGATGGAATCGACTGCCTTCTCTATGTCCTCACGGCTCTGGAAGGGGCCTATTTTGTAGGCTGTTATGTAGCCGCGTGAATCTACAAAGACCGTCACCGGCACGCCCGGCAGGCCATAGTCGCGAGCCACTTTTCGATTGGTATCAAGGAGGATGGGGAAGGTCATATTACTGCTAGCAGCATGTTGCTCCACGGCAAACGGAGGGTCACCGGCATTGACAGTTATCAGCTTTAGCGATTTGTTTGTCTGCTTTGCGTAGAATTCCTCGAGGAAAGGCTCCTGGTATTTGCAGGATGTGCAGTTTATAGACCAGAAGATGAGCATTACCGGCTGCCCGCGGAGTTTACTCAAAGTTATCGTTTCTCCGTTGGTGGTCTGCAGGGTGAAGTCGGGGGCGATAATCTCCTTTTCCTTCTTACTGGTGCTGCAGGCGGTGAGCGTGCTGGCCAGTAACATAGCTAATGCTACTGTGGCAATCAAATACCATTTCCGTTTGAGCATTTTTCTCTTTTCTTGCCTCCCGGTTGCGTTATAGTAACGAGGGATAATTATAGCTTAGGTGTTTGGAAAAGGAGAAATGCAGCAGAAGATGTGTGGCTGAGGCTAATTGAGCTTCTTCAGCGAGTCTTCAATCTCTTCTATGCTGCGGAAGGGCCTGGGCTTTATCTCTCTGATTATCCCCTGGCTGTCTATCAAAAAGGATGTTGGCTTGGATGTCACGCTGTACTTATCTGCTACCTCTGCTTGACTGTCAAGAAGCACGGGCAGAGTCAATCCTTTGCTGCTGACGAAGAGCTGGACGTCGTTGTTGCTTTCCTTGATGTTTATGGTCAATATAGTGTACTTGTCTTTGGACCACGTGTCAGAGATTTGCTGGAGTAGCGGTAGCTCGTTCCTGCTTGCGGGAAGGCTAGACCAGAAGTTTAGTAGAACCATCTTGCCGCGGTAGTTACTCAAACTCACATTCTGGCCATCTAGAGTTGGCAAGGTAAAGTTGGGGGCGCTTTTGCCGACTTGCGCTCCTTCGCCGGTGACGACTGCTTGCTTCGTAGTGAAGGTACGGCCACCTTCAGAGACAATCTCGGTTCCGGCAGCGTCTTTAGACCTTACCCTGAAGTGATAGGTGGTGGCTGGCGCAAGCCCGGTGAGTGTTGCCGAGTGGCTTGTGACCAGCCTGGTATCAGTCGCAGTCATTGAGCCATAGCTCTCTGTAGTGCCGTATTCTACCTGGCTGGTGGCAGGCTGGTTGCTTTGCCAGGTTATGGTAGCGGTTGATGGTGTTGTGTCTGATGCCATAATGGCAGACAGCAGCAGAGGTACCGGCGTCGGCACTGGCTCTGGCACCGGCTTAGCTTCTTCCAGAGTCAGTAAATTCCCTTCAGCCGTGGTTTCGTTCTCTTTAGCATCTGCTGATAGCGCTTTGTACTGGTAACTGGTACCTGGCTTAAGGCCGCTGACTACTATGGAATGTTGAGTCACCAGGTTCTTGTCGACATCTGTCCAGGTGCATAGCCCATCGGGGTCGCAGATCATCACTTGGCTACTGGCTGGCCTGTCTGTCGTCCATGAGATGGTAGCCCCCGTCTGGGTTACTCCAGATACAGTGACGTTTGAAATGGCCAGGGGGGTCACGTTTGCGCTGGTGCCCGCTGTCGGCGAAGGAATCCGTATGCCGCTGAGCAATCCACTGGCCTTGTCCATGGCATTACTGATGATGCCCTGGTCCCAGCCCATGCTATAGGCGACAAGGCCGATGATGGCTACGCCGAGTATAATCATAAGGATGAACAGCGTCCTGGGTATGCGCCTGGGGGTTATCTGTTGTTCCCAGGGGCCTTCTGCAGGTGGCGACTTTTGTGCGCCTGCGGCTATAGCTTCGGCTGGTGAGCCGTAGCCGTGGGTCTTGATGAATTGGCGGTCGACCTTGTATTCAGTGGCTGAACGTGGTGTCGGAATTGGTGGTGGAGGTGTGGCAGCCTGTGTCCATGTGGCAGAGGGGGGGTGTGGTGTGGGTTGTGGCGCTTGTGGTGGGTGGGGTGGCTGCCGGTCTAGCTGTGGAAACGGTTGTGGCTGTTGTCTTTGCGATTGCTGGGGGCGTTGTGGTTGTGTTGCTGGCGGAACTCGCGGGGGCTGTTGTGGCCCTGGTTGCTCTGCACTGGCCAACGGGCTGGCACCGACCGCAAAGCCACAACCGGGACAGAATTTCACGCTGCCCGGGACAGTCTTATGACAGCCAGGACAGATGCGAGCAGCGCAGCTAGTACAGAATCGGCTGCTTGAGCTTATCTCTTCGCCACAGTTATCGCACCTTATAGAGCCTGCCACTAAGCTGCCATCCTTCGTGACTCTGTTTGCACCAAACCGACTGTTCTGGCTCCTCCCTCTCTGTTGCTTAGCTGGATTTATTCCCAGCGGATACTCTCTATATGCCTATTATACAGCCCACCGCAAGTATGTCAAACAGGGGGTGCGAAGGAAACTTAGGCTACTTGATCCAGGTGTTGATGTCCTCTTGTCGTTCGAATGGGCCGGCATGCTTGTTGACGATGATGCCGTCAGCACTGATGATAATATTCACAGGAGCTGCTTTGGGTGGTAAACCGTAGAGTGCTGCTACCTTATCCTGGGGGTCTGGCAGCGCTGGATATCTGGTTAGCTGTTTTTCCTGGACATGCTTTTTTACCCTGGTTGCCGGGTCTTCCCGATATACATTTAACACAGCCAGATTGTTGCCTGCCTGACTACTGGCTGCGTCGATGTAGGGCAATTGCTTCTCGCATTGGACGCAGTGTACCGCTGTGAACACGATTAGTACATTCTTACCCTTGAAATGGCTTAAGCTTATCTTCTGGCCATCTATGCTTTCCAGTGTGAAATCAGGGGCCTTATCGCCTACGTTTGGTATGGCAGCGGTAGCATTCCCGCAACCGGCCGGAATCAGGATTGCTGAGACGCCCAGTATCGCTAGTACCAAGTTGAGTCTCGTCTTTCTCATACTGATTACTCCTCTTGCATCAAATGTCGAATGGTATGTATCTACTCAGCCAGGATAGGTTGCCCGTGAGCATCAGAATCCCGACTATGATGAGTAATGCGCCGCTGATAATGGATATGGTGCCCAGATGGCGGTTGATGCCTTTCCACAGTGGAGCTATTGCTCCCCAGGCCAGGCCAATCAGTACAAAGGGAATGCCCAGACCAAGGGAGTAGACGCTCAGCAGCAGAGCGCCTTGCCCTACTGTTTGAGAACTCCAGGCCATAGCCAGAATGGCGCCGAGTATAGGCCCTATGCAGGGTGTCCAACCCAGGGCAAAGGCAGCGCCTATGAGGACGGAGCGGATATATCCCGGGTTGCTACCCACTGAAGGACTGAGGCGTTTCTCGTAATTCAGCCAAGGCAACTTGAAGGCGGCTATGAGGAATATGCCGAAGAGGATGATGACTACTCCGGCTATCTGGCGCAGCAATGTAGAATGCGCAGTGACCACGGTGCCGATCAGCCCTACCGACGCTCCCAGCCCGACAAAGATGATGGAGAAACCGAGCACGAAGCAGAGGCTGTGGAATAGCACTGGCAGGTAGCTTTTCCGGCTGCTGTTGTCGATGGCGGTTACACCTGCAAGGTTTGCCAGGTAGGCGGGAACGAGCGGCAAAACGCAGGGCGATACAAAGGACAGCAGCCCGGCGCCAAAGGCCACGAAATAAGAAATATCAGTCACTGTTCCTCTATTTAGTCAGCGTATTGTCTATCAGTTTCTTGAGTTGGTCTTTGGGCTTGAAGCCAACTACCTGCTCCAAAGGCTTGCCACCTTTGAACATTATCAGGGTGGGTATGCTCATGACGCCGAATTTGGAAGCGACAAAGGGCGATTCGTCTACATTGACTTTAGCAAAATCTATCTTCCCCTGGTACTCCTTGGCCAGCTCTTCGACCACCGGTGCCACAGCACGGCAAGGACCGCACCAGGGTGCCCAGAAGTCAACCAGTATAGGCCTCTGTGCTTCCAAGACTGACTTCTGGAAGCTGTCTTGATTTACGTTCAGTATATATTCTGCCATTGGTTTTTAACCTCCTGACTACTTAGGCGGACTGACGGCTCTCATTTCTTAGCCGTCGCCTTGTTGTCGCCTTGTTGTTGATAGCGGTTCCTTCTATTCGGGAATTATTCTCAATGTGGTTGTCGCCAGCCACA
>Ga0194125_10005292_pt1 | contig 19699 bp, 22 predicted proteins | sample TA2KigC250mmetaG_FD_148626 | JGI IMG/M metagenome (GOLD analysis project Ga0194125, IMG submission 148626) | Freshwater microbial communities from Lake Tanganyika, Tanzania - TA2015034 Kigoma Deep Cast 250m | ecosystem: Environmental > Aquatic > Freshwater > Lake | place: Tanzania: Lake...
GTGTGGTGGGTCAGCTTCGATCCCTCGCTGGGAGGCGAGGTCCGTAAGACCAGGCCCGCGGTTATCGTGAGCACGGACGCGGCCAACTGTGCCTTGAATCGGGTTCAGGTCGTGCCCTTGACCTCAAACGTCTCTCGGCTCTACCCCTGCGAGGCGTACGTCACCCTTGAAGGCGCGCCGCGAAAGGCCATGGCTGACCAGATTGCCACGGTAAGCAAGCAGCGCTTGAAGGCACGTATTGGCGTGCTGACGACCGACGACCTGCGCGCCGTCGAGCGCGCCCTGCGAGTGCAACTGGATCTGCCGGGCTAACTCTTCCCAGGCCCACGCACCACGATGCGTCGTGCCCCTCTCCCGGCGTCGCGAATCACCAGCACGCCCTGCGGGCTGACGCGCACCGGGCGCAGCCGCCGACCGTTCACTTCCACTGCCACGCGCTGGCCGGCCGCCAGCCCGGCCAGCAGGTGGGCGCAAGGGGCCGTCGTCGTGACCTCGTAGGCCAGCGGCAACTCCCCCTCGTCCGCGAACAGCACCACCTGGTTCTCGCGCGGCGCGGCGAAGTGAACACCGGTGACGCCGGCGGTGGAGACCAGCCGAGTCTCGGTCGGCATGGCGGAGGCCCCGCTGCGCATCTCGAGCGCGTGCAGAAACTGATCCTCGAGGGATGGCCGGTTCGGCGCCGTCTCGACGCGCCAGTTTCCGGCTTCGCGCGTTTCGGCTGCAACGGCCGCCCGCGACACGGGGTAGTTGACTCCACTGAAGGCGTTGTAGAACTCGTATCCCGGCCCGCCGACGGAGACAACCGAGCGCTCGGCCGGCAGCAGCGCGTGGACGAAGAGCACGCCGTCGTAGGTGAACCGCCTTCCGCCGGCGTCGAATTCACCACGGCGGCGGGCGGTCACCAGCCGCGCGCCAACGAACTCCCGCACGCCGGGTTCAGGCAGCGTCCCGTCAATCTCCGGCTGCTCCTGGAAGTGCAGCAGCCAGCGCTTCCTGAATTCCGCGCTGGCCGCGTTCACGCGGTCAAGAATCACCAGGTAGTCCTGGGCCGGCAGGTAGACGAACTGCCGGTCATAGCGAGTGACCTTGCCGCCGTACGCGCCCTTCAGGTCCGCCCGGACGTAGTGGTAGCGGTTTGCCGGGTCCAGATCGCAGGCCAGCACCGCGGCGGTATTGAGGTGCTCCCGGTCGCGGTGCGCCAGGTACTCCCGCCAGTCGTCATGGTGCTGCAATCCCCGCAGCACGCGCTGCCCGCCGTCGTTGGTGTAGCCCTTGGGAAGGCGTTCGCCGGGATCGTAAACCAGCACGCAGTTGTGCGCCAGGGTCCGCTGGCCGTACTCGTTGGGGTGCTGGTTGGGCTTGTACATGCCATCGTAGGCGCCGCTGTCCACGGTCAGCCCGCCGCGGTGGTAGATGAGGAACTGTCCCTTGTCGAAGTGCTGGTGGTCGGTGTAGTGATCGCCGGCCAGGATCGTTATCAGCGTGCTCCCTTCCCGCCAGCCGTTGCGCAGCATGATGTGTTCATCCGTGCCCGCGCCGAGCCGCATCGCCAGGGGGAGGGTCTGGTAAGACGGCGTGAGCCGCGCCCGCGGGTCGAAGAACATGCGCATGCCCCAGCCGAAGGCGGGGTGGACCGCTCTTTCGCCGTATGCTTCCAGCAACGCCCGGGAGAACGACCGCAGGCGCGCTGCTTCAGCGGCGTCGCGCAGGCCCGCGGCCAGCATCTCCACGGTAAGCGGCACGGTCAGCGCCGCCTGCACGCGGTTGGCCGACGTGTCGCCAGTCCGCTCGAAGGTCATGTCGGGCCGGGTGCAGGCCACCAGGTAGCGGCCGGCCCCGGACATGTCCAGCCGCCCGAAGTAATCGGTGTCGCTCGCGGTGCGGTATGCCTGAAGCATAAGCACCAGCGTCCGCAGCGTCTCGTGAAAGGTGTAGTGACTGCCCTCTCCCCACGCGCCCTGGCGCGCCCTCCAGGTGTCGATGACCCGGCCCGGTCCTTCCATCATCTGGCGTGCCAGGGCCAGGTACTCGGCGGCCTTTGAGCCGTACGGCTCCGCCTCTCCGTGCATCACCAGGCCGCACACTGCGATGGTGTTCAGGGCCATGTAGGTGTAGTTGTGGTTGATGTCCGGCCCGCCCCGGCGGAGAAACCGGTGCGAGCTTTCCGCGGTGGTGAGGACATTAGCCAGGGCCGCTGCGCGCTGGGCATCACTTAGCCCGTGATAGATCCAGTCGAACGCCGCCGCCATTTCGGCCCCGGCGAGAAAGCCGCCCACGTCGTTCTTCTCATAGGAGTAGGTATGGGTGGCCAGGAAGTCACGCACGGCGGCCAGATCGGCGCCGTCACCGGTCTCGAGGTATCGCGCAGCCCGCTCCATGGCGGCGGCCGCGCCGCGGCCCGGATCGGGGGCGCGCCAGCGTGAGTACGCGGGGTCCTTGAGGCGCGCCTGGAGCTGCTTCACGGTAATGCCCCGGCCCACCCGCGCCGCGTCGTGGCGCACGTAGACGCGCGGGTGAAAGCGCGATACTTCGGCCCGCGCGGCCACCGCGACCAGGCACAGCGCAAGCGCCAGGCGGATCGTCATGACTCAGCGCCGCGGGGCGCCCAGGTAGCCCTCCTCGAAGAACACCGGGCGGTAGCCGCGCTCGGCGACCCACTGGAGGGCGCGCTCGACCTTCTGCCGGAAGTCGGGCTGATAGGCCTTGTAGTCCGGGTAGAAGTACTGTTCGTGGATCATCAACTCCAGCACCTCGGACTGGTGCGGATCCGCGGCCAGCCGCTCCAGGCGCGGGACGACCTGCTCCAGCGGCACGGTGTTGACCACCAGGTCGTGGCGGATGTAGATGAGGTCCTCGCTGGTGTCGTGCCAGTAGTCGCGTCCCGCCAGGTAGGTCCACTGCGCCAGGGGCAGGTAGTAGCAGACCGTGGGCAGTTCCTCGCGCGCCTCGAAGTAGCCCGCCAGCCCGCGCACACCCTCGGCGCGCAGCGCCCGCGCCGCGGCCCGCGTGGCCTCGCCCCAGTGGACGGTGGTGAAGGGGCTGAGCACCTCGGGCCCCGCGAAGCGCCGGATCTCCCGCGTCACCAGGCGGTAGTCCTCGCGGATCTGCTCGGCTGAGGCGTCCAGATAGGGCCGCGCCGGGTCGTTGGCGCGCGCGTGGAAGGTCAGCCGGATCCAGTTCGCGTTCCGGCGCCACTCCTCGCGGAATTTGTCCGGCATCTGCGGGAGGTTGAAGCCCTCGGTCTCAAAGTAGCTGTTGAAGTGGAAGCGGGCGCCGTGCTTCTGATTCATCTCGCGCCAGAAGGCCAGATAGGGGTTGTCGAAGATCGACTGGTAGCGGTCTGCGTTCTGCGCGATGTCCCGCAGGAACCAGATGTTGTCGTCGATGGAGAAGCGGTAGCGGGGCGCCGAATCGCGGTCCCAGAAGACACGAATGGCATCGCGCAGGCCGCCACTCTGAGCGGTGATGCGGGTGTCCCGATCCTGAAGGAGCACCGCCGCGCGGAAGCGGGCGTCGCTCACCTCGGCCGAAACGCCGTTGACCTGGACCGGCAGGCCGCCGGCGCTGAAGCCTTCAACCACAATGCGGAGGCCGCGCTCCTCGGCCGTGCCGTCGTGGCGGTTCAGAATCGCGCCGTCCGGCGGCTGGACGATGCGCAGTGGACGATCCGGCTCCCACGGCAGCCGTTGCGAGCGATGCGCCACCCGCAACTTGTACAGCGCGCCGGTCGAGCGCTCCGCCACGTACAGCGTCTTCAGATCCAGGCCGCCGAAGGCCAGCCCGGTCACTTCGCCGCCGGGGATAGCCTGGGTTTGGAGCACCTCTCCCGCCCGGTTTATGACCGAGACCCGGCCTCCGTGCCCGGCGTACAGATTTCCAAACTCGTCCAGCGCCAGTGCCGCGGCGGCGCCCTCCACTTGGGCGAGGCGGGCGGGCTTGCGGTCTGGAGGCTCGAGGCGCCAGAGGCCGCCCGCGGCGTCTCCCACGAAGACCTCTCCGGAAGAGACGGCGATGCCCAGCGGACGTTCCAGGCCGGAGGCCAGCCGGGTGAGGCGCCCGCGCGAGTCCACGCGCAGCACCTGCCCGGCCTCCGAGTCGGTGACGAAGACCTCTCCTTCAGGGGTGACGGCTACCTGCCCAGGGGTCTTGAGGCCTTCGGCCACCACTGTAGCTTGACCCCAGGGCGTGATCCTGACCAGGGCGTGGCGAGCGGCGTCCGCCATCCACAAGTCGCCTCCGGCGTCGAAGGCCAGGCCCGCGGGACGTCCCGCGGCCTGGGCGAAAGGTTGCCAGGTCTTGAGCGCGACAACCCGCGCGATGTGTTTCTCGGTGGCGACGAAAGGCGTTCCCTGGGGATTCACCGCCAGGGCGCACGGGGCAGGCAACCCGGGCGCCACCAGAGCAACATCCAGTGCCAGCGCTGCTAGTAGCATTGCCTGTACATTGTATCCATGCGGACGGACTTCCGTCTGTTCGGGTCTACCCACCTGCTCATCATGGCGGCGATTCCGGCCCTGGCCGCGGCGCTGGCCTGGTGTGCCCGGCGCGACCCGCGGGCCTCCCGGCGCATCCGTCTCGGCCTCGGCGGATTCCTGCTGGTGAACGAGCTGGTGTGGTACGGCTACCGGCTGCGAACCGAGGGACTGCGCTGGCCCGAGGGGCTGCCGCTCCAGCTCTGCGACGCCACGCTGTGGCTCACCGTCATTGCCTGCTTCACGCTGGCGCCATGGAGCTTTGAGATGGCCTGGTTTGCCGGGTTGGGCGGCAGCGGTATGGCGGTGCTGACGCCGGACCTCTGGGAACCGTTCCCCTCCTACCCTACGGTGTATTTCTTCATGGCCCACGGTGGGGCCATCGCGGCGCTGCTGTACCTGGTCTGGGCCAAGCTCCTACGCCCGCGTCCGGGGTGCCTGTGGCGCGTCTTCGGGCGGTGGAACCTGTTCGTGGTCTTCATCGGCGGGTTCAACGCGGTCTTCGGGACCAACTACATGTACCTGCGCGAGAAGCCCGCTGGGGCTTCGCTGTTGGACTACCTCGGTCCCTGGCCGGTCTACATCCTGGTTGGCGAAGCCGTGGCGGTGGTGCTGTTCACTCTGCTGTGGCTTCCGTTCCGGCGCCGGGCCGCTCGCCCAGCCCCGTGATGGTCGACCAGAGGATCCCGGCGGTGTTGGCGCCCAGCGCGACGGCCAGCAGAAAGCTCAGCCACAACCCGCGGAGTCCTTGCTCCTTCCGGACGCCATACAGGGCCAGGTTTACGTACCAGGATAGCGGGCTCAACCGGACCGGCCGGTGCCGGCGGGCGGCGCGCCTGCGGAACTGATGTGTCCCCGCGCCGTAGCAGAAGTGCAGCCGCGGAAAGGAGAGCGCTCCCAGGGGGTGCGCGTGGCGAACCACCGCTTCCGGCACACAGCGGAAGGGACGGCCGGCGGAGGCCCAGCGGTGCGAGAAGTCGCGGTCTTCTCCGAAGCGCAGCGTGGCATCGAAGCCGCCCACCTCCAGGAAACCCTTCCTGGGCAGGGCCAGGTTGCTGGAGGCGAAGAACGCTCCGGGCGCGCTGGGCGGGATGTAGCTCTCGTATAGGTAGTCGTAGAGAAGTTGGGAAGCCGTGGAGTACGAATTGCCAGGCAGTGCATTCACCGTGCGGCCGCCGCAGATGGCCTCAGGGCACTCCTCGAAGGCGGCTGCGAGCGCCCGCAGCCAGCCCGCTTCCGGCTGGCAGTCGTCATCCGTGAATGCCACGTACTCTCCACTGGCCTTCGCGACGCCGTGATTCCGCGCTCCCGCCGGACCGGTGTTCTCCTGCCGCAGCAGGGTGACATTCAGCCGGTCGCGGAACGGGTCCAGGACCGCCTCCAACGGGGCCGGGCCCCCATCATCCACGATGATGGCCTCGATGCGATCGCGCGGGTAATCCAGGCCCGCCAGGGCTTCCAGCAAGCGGGCCAGTTGGGCGCTCCGGCCGAAGGTAGGCGCCACCACCGAGAAGTAGGGCAGCTTCTCCGTCAATCCGCCGCCTTGCGCGCCAGCGGAGTGAACCACCGGAAGACGCGGTGCACCTGCTCATTCTCCGGCACCAGGCAGCAGTTGGCGCACTTGCACACCGGGCCGAGGGATTCCAGTCCCGCCCGCGTCACGGTTCGCCGGCGATATTCCCGGTACCGCTGGCCGTGCCAGATCCCGGAGAAAGGCTGCTCCAGCAGGTTGCCCATCGGCTCGCTGCAACGGGAGCAATACATCACCGTCCCGTCCACGTTCACATACGATCCGTACCAGCCGACATAGCAGGGCAGGTCACGATACGCCTGATGGCCCGCCCGTGCCCGCGCCAGGTACGCGGGGATGTTATGCCGCACTCCGCCGGCCTCCAGCCGCTGGCCGGCTTCCACCAGCGCCGGCCGGAGAGTCTCCGCGTCTTCCGGTGAAACCGTGAGATGGCGGCACGGCCCGTCGTAATCCCGGAAGTAGGTGAAGGTCACCAAGTCACAGGCGCCTCCCAGGGCTACCTCCACCCGTTGCGCCAGGTTGTCCATGTTTCCCCGGTGGAGCGGCATCTCCAGCGAGACTTCGGGCCTGGACGTCCCGGCTTCCTGCTTGGCCTCGGCCAGCAGCCGCAGGCCCTCGAGCCTCTTCTCGAGCAGCGACGCGCTGGTTCCGGGGTGCCACTGTTCGTGCTCCTCCGGGTTCACCGCCCAGAACGTCACCCGCAGCAGATCCACCCCGCTGTGAACCAGCCGCCGGGCCATGCGCCGGTCAAGCAGCGTGCCGTTGGTGAACACCTCCACTGTGTTGAAACCAGCCTGCCGGAACGCCGCCAGGAAATCGAACAGCCGGGGGTGCAGGAGCGTCTCCCCTCGTCCCACCAGAATCACGTGCCGAGTGCCCAGCGCGGGCAGCTCCGCGCAGATCTTCTCCACCAGCTCGGAGGACAGGTCCTGCACCGGCTCGTTCGGGAGACCACTTTGGCGCACCGCGGGCGAGTGAAAGAAGCAGCCCAGGCAGGTGAAGTTGCAGCGGCGTGTCAGTTCGACCACCAGCCAGACTGGTCCGCCCAGCGCCCGTTCTCCGTGCAGAAGACTGTGCAGGAGTCGCAGCTTCGTGTACAACGAGGCCATGAACGTGGGGACTGTTCTCAGGGTATCACAGCCGCGGCGGCGCGCTCTTGCATGTGGCCGCGCCTTCAGTAAGTCGCGCGGCCGCCGCTACAGTCGTAGCACTGGCCGGTGACGAAGGAGCAGTCCGGACTGGCCAGGAAGTGGGCCACCGCGGCCACCTCCTCGGGCGTGCCGGTGCGGCGCATGGGAATGCGCTCGACCATGTAAGCCACCTGCTGGGGAGTGAGTTGATCCAGGATGGGCGTGTGCACCACCGCCGGCGCGATGGCGTTCACGCAGATGCCCTCCTGGGCCACTTCCTTGGCCAGTGACTTGGTGAAGCCTATGACGCCGGCTTTGGTGGCCGAGTAGCCGGTCATGTTGGGGTTGCCTTCCTTGCCGGCGATCGAGGCGATGTTGACGATGCGCCCGTACCGCTGTGCCTTCATGTGCGGCAGCGCCGCGCGGCAGCAGTGGAACACCCCGGTGAGGTTGATGGCGATGATGCGGTCCCAGTCCGCCTGGGTCTGTTCGAGTAGCGGAGCGGCGCGCCCGGCGATGCCCGCGTTGTTGACCAGCGCGTCGAGGCGGCCGGTCCAGGCCAGGACCGCATCCACGGCCCGGCGGACTGACTCCTCGCTGGTGACGTCCAATAGCAGCGCCCGCGCTTGCCCGCTCTCCGCGATCGAAGCGGCCACCCGCGTGGCGCCCTCGAGGTTCAGGTCCGCCACCGCCACCGCCGCGCCGGCGCGCGCCAGGCGCCGCGCGATGGCTTCGCCGATGCCCTGCGCCGCCCCGGTGACAATGGCCGTCTGCCCGCTCAGGTCCAGAAATTGCGCCATGCAGCCATTGTGCCACGCCGTGATCGAGCGTGCGCCCGGCCCCGCGGCGGCCCTCCGGCGCTACTCTTCCTTGACCACGTGCAGGGTGATCTCGATGGTCACTTCACGGTGCAGCCGGACCGGGATCTTGTGCTCGCCCAACTGCTTGATCGGCTCCGCCAGGTGGATCTTGCGCCGGTCGATGGTGTAGCCCCGCGCGGCCAGGGCCTCGGCGATGTCCTTAGAGGTGACCGAGCCGAACAACTGGTCCATTTCGCCGGCCTTCTCCGTCAGGGTGATGGTGAGGCCGGCCATCATGCCGCCCAAATCCTCGGCGTCGGCCTGCTCCTTGGTCTCGCGGCGCAGATGGGCCAGCCGTTCCTGCTCGATGATCTTCTTGTTGGCCTCCGTGGCCGGCACCGCCAGCTTCTTGGGGAAGAGGTAGTTGCGCGCGTAGCCCGCGGCCACGTTGATCAGTTGCCCGCGGGTTCCCAGCTTCTCGATGTCGTCTCTCAGGATGACTTCCATGGGATACTCCTGTGCGGGGCTAGGGCGCCGTGGCGAACGGCAGCAGGGCGATGTTGCGCGCCTGCTTGATGGCCTCGCTCAGCCGCTTCTGGTGCGGGCAGCACACCCCCGAGATGCGGCGCGGGACGATCTTGCCGCGCTCGGAGATGTAGCCCGACAGCAGCTTGACGTCCTTGTAGTTGATGTCGTCCACCTTCTCGACGCAGAAGCGGCACAGCTTCTTGCGGCGGAAGTACTGCTTCCTGGTGACGACGGCCTTGTCGGTGCCGGTGGGCTGCTGGGATGCGGCCACGGGTCTTCCGGTTCTTTGTTCCGCCATGGGTTATGCCTCCTCCTTGGGGGGCTCCGGCTGGCCGGGCACGGGCTCGGCCGGGACCGCCTCGGCGGGCCGTCCGGGGCCGGCGGCCGCTACCGCGGGTTTGCGCCGGGCGCGTTTCTCGCGCTGCTTGCGGCGCTTCTCCAGCCGCTTCAGCTTCTCGTCGGTGCGCGTGGTCAGGTACTTGAGCACCAGGTCGGACACCCGCATGCGGCGCTCGAGTTCCTTTACCGCGGTGGGACCGGAGGTGAACTGTAACAGCACGTAGTAGCCTTCATCCCGCTTGGCTACCCGGTAGGCCAGCCGGCGGAGGCCCCACTTGTCGATTTTGTCCAGGGTTCCGCCGCCTTCGGTAATAACGGGCCGGAGCTGCTCGATGAACGCGTCGATCTCCTCTTCGGAGGCATCCGGCCGGACAATGAACAACTGTTCGTAAATCCTCATTTCTCCTCGGATGGTTCACCTCGGGCGCGACGATTGAACTTCGTCATGGCCTTCGCGACGCCCTCGGAAATAATGGCCGCCACCGCCTGGGCTGTGTAGTCCAGCAGTTCGGCCAAGGCCTTCCTCTGTTCGTGCCCCAGAGACTGGAGCAAGTACTCCGCTTGAGCCCGGCCGCCGCCGGGGTTGATGCCCACGCGCACCCGCGCGAACTGGCTGGTGCCGAGGCAGCCGATGATCGATTCCATGCCGTGATGCCCGCCCGCGCTGCCCTGTTCCCGGATGCGCACCGCGCTCCAGGGCAGGTCGTGGTCGTCGTAGACCACCACCAGACGGTCGGGACCGAGGCCGTGCTTCTTCAGCAGCGCCTCCACGGCGGTCCCGCTCAGGTTCATAAAAGTCTGCGGCTTGGCCAGCAACGCCCGGCGTCCGGCAATCTCGCCCGCGCCCACCAGGGACCGCGCTTCCCGGCGGGCCATGCGGATGCTTTCCCTTTCCGCCAGCCGGTCCACCACCAGGAAGCCGATGTTGTGGGGGGAACGGGCGTAACGCGCTCCCGGATTGCCCAGACCCACCACCGCGTATTCCACGGGGACGCGGGACGCAGTCCGGGTGCCCGCGCCATGGGACCAGCGGGCCATGGCCTGGAGCAATCGCCGAGTCACCCAGCGCTCCGCTCACCCGGTTACTTCTTCTTGCCCTTGGCTTCGCCCTCGCCGGCCTCTTCTTCCTTCTTGCCCTTCTTGATGACTTCGGGCTCGGCCGTTGCGGCGGCCTCGGGAGCTGGCGCGGCCTCCACAGCCGGGGCTGCGGCTTCCTCGCGGCGCAGGGCGATGACGTGGGCAATGACGCTGTCGGGCGAGCTTAGCAGCTTCATCGAGCCGGTCAGGGGCACTTCCCCGGCGCGCAGATTCTGCCCGATCAGCAGCTCGGTGACGTTCATTGTGAAGTGCTCCGGAATCTCGTCCGGCAGGCACTCCACCAGGATCTCGCGGGTGACCAGCTCCAGCAGCCCGCCCTGCTGCTTGACCCCCTTGGGATCGCCCTCGGTGAGGACCGGTATGGAAACCCGCAGGCGCTCGTTGAGGTCGATGCGCTTCAGGTCCACGTGCAGCAGGGTGTCCTTCAGCGGCTGGTACTGCCAGTCCACAATCATGGCCGGGGTGGTCTCCCCGTCCAGGCGCAGGTTGAAGATGGTGTTGTGGCCGGTGTAGCTGTGAAGAATCCGGTTGATTTCCTTGGGGTCCACGGCCACGGCGACGGCGGGCTGGTAGGCCCCGTACAGCGCGGCCGGGATGCGGCCGGCCTGGCGCAGGCGCCGGGCCTCGTTCTTGCCCCGCGTGACCCTCGGCTCGGCCACCACGGTGATGTCCTTTCTCATTTCCGCTCCTTCCCCCGGGATCGCAAGTCCGCCTTTCGGACGTGGGTTGCGTGGGCCGGGGTGCGGCAGGCTACCAGCCTGCCCGTGTTACACAAACAATGTACTGACGCTGGTCTCCTCGTGGATGGACTGGATGGCGCGCGCCAGCAGCGGAGCCACCGACAGGATCCGGATGCGCGCCGACTTAATAGCCTCCTCGGGCGGGAAAATCGAGTTGGTGAGCGCCACTTCCTTGATCCGGGAAGCTTCGATCCGCTCGATCGACGGCGGGGACAGCACAGCATGCGTGGCGCAAGCGGTCACGCTGGACGCTCCCGCATTCAGGAGCGCCTCGGCGCCGCTGACCAGCGTGCCGGCCGTGTCGATCAGGTCATCCACCATCAGACAGTCTCTGCCTTCCACCTCGCCGATGATGTGCATCACCTCGGCGACATTGACCTCCTCGCGGCGCTTGTCGATGATGGCGAGCTGAACGTTCAGCCGCTTGGCGAACGCCCTGGCCCGCTCCACCCCGCCGGCGTCCGGCGAAACCACGATCGTTTCCGGCGTCTGGATCGACTTCAAGTAGTCAATCATCACCGGCGTGGCGAACAGGTGATCCACCGGGACGTCAAAGAAGCCCTGAATCTGTGCCGCGTGCAGGTCCAGCGCCAGGAGCCGGTCCGCGCCCGCCGTTTCCAGTACCTTGGCAATCAGCTTGGCGGAGATAGGAACTCGCGGGCGGTCCTTGCGGTCCTGCCGGGCGTATCCATAATAGGGTAGCACAGCGGTGATGCGGTCTGCCGAGGCCCGCTTGAGCGCGTCGATCATCAGCAGCAGCTCGATCAGGTGCCGGTCCACGGGTTTGGAGGTGGGCTGCACCACGAACACGTCGGCGCCCCGCACGTTTTCCTGGATCTGGAGGTACATCTCGCCGTCGGCGAAATTGCGCCACAGGGCCGAGCCCAGCGGCACCCCCAGGTGGTCGCAGATTTCCTGCGCCAGGGGGCGGTTGGCGTTCCCGCAGAAGATCTTAATCTGGTCGTACTTCATGGTGCGTACCGGCTCGCCGGCGGCCAGCTCCTCCCTTTCACGTGCCCTTCCAACTGCCGCCACCACAGGCGGCGATACCGTGCCCGTCCGACCAGGGAGATCGGGAACACCTGCTGGCCGCCCAGACGCCGGCGGGCGCGCTGCACGGCTGCCGGGGAAACGAACAACCCGAACATGGCCGAACCGCTGCCGCTGAGCATGGCGGGCTTCGCCCCTGACTCCTCGAGACGCCTTTTCAGCGCCCCCAGCCCCGGGTGAAGCGTGAAGACCACCGCCTCGAAGTCGTTCTCTCCGCCGGCCAGGTCCGGGCCCGCGCGGGGATGCTCCGGCCCTCCCCACACCCAGGACTGGAAACTACTGATGATAGCGGGCGACGCCGGGGAGGTCAACTCCAGCTCCAGGGCCTGATAGGCCTCGGCGGTGGACACCGCGAATCCCGGCGCCACCAGCAGGCCGCGCGCCGCGGGCACGTCAGCCAGGGGGTACAATTCCGTCCCGCGGCCCAACCCCAGGGCCGTGCCGCCCAGCAGGAAGAAAGGTACATCGCTGCCCAGCTCGCCGCCCAACTCGATCAACCGCGCCGGCGGGATGCGCCGGCCGGCCAGCACCGGCAAGGCCAGCAAGACCGCCGCCGCGTCGCTGGATCCCCCGCCCAGGCCGCTGCCCACCGGAATGCGCTTTCGCAAGCGCAGGGTCACCCGGCCGGTGACTCGCATGGCCTCCAGCGCCAGCCACGCCGCCCGTTCCACCAGGTTGCCGGGGATCTCGGGACGGCTGCTCACCTCCAGCCTGGTGCGCCTTGCCGGCTCGAACTCCACCTCCAGCGTGTCCGCCAGCGAGACGGTCTGGAAGACGGTGCGCAGCTCGTGGTAGCCGTCCGGGCGCTTCCCCAGCACCTTCAGGCTCAGGTTGATCTTGGCCAGGGCGCGCAGGCGCGCCCGGCGCGGTCCCGCGCTCATCGGTCGTAGTGCAGCAGCGAGAAGACCTCGTAGCCGGGAAGCTTCTCGCGCCCCTTCAGGAAATCCAGCTCGACCACGAAGCCCAGGCCCGCCACCTGCCCGCCCAACTTCTCGACCAGCTTGGCCACCGCCGCCGCCGTGCCCCCCGTGGCCAGCAGGTCATCCAGGATGAGCACTCGCTGGCCCGTCGCCACGGCGTCGCGGTGGATCTCCACGCGGTCAGTTCCGTACTCCAGGGCGTACTCGACGCCCTCCACGGCCGCCGGCAGCTTCTTGGGCTTGCGGACCGGAACGAAGCCCGCCCCCAGGGCCAAGGCCAGCGCCGGGGCGAAGATGAAGCCGCGCGCCTCGACGCCCAGCACCGTGTCGATGCCGGCGCCCTCATAGCGCGCCTTGAGGGCGTCGATGACCGCCCTCAGACCCGCGGCGTCCTTCAGCAGCGTGGTGATGTCGTAGAACAGGATGCCGGGCTTGGGGAAGTCCGGGACCTCCCGGATCAGTTTCTTGAGGTCTTCGATGCTTGCGATCTGGGTCATGAGAAATACTCGATGCGAAAGTCGGTGTAGTCCTCCGGCGGCGCTTCCTGCTCCTCGACGCCGCGCACGTGCGACCAGCGCGGGCCCCGCCACAAGTAGCCGGACAGCTCGGAAAGCTTCTCCGGCGTGCCCATGGCGAACACCTCGACCCGCCCGTCGGCCAGGTTGCGCGCGTAGCCGGCCACGCGCAGATCGGTGGCCACCCGCTCGACGAAGAAGCGGTAGCCCACCCCCTGCACCCGCCCGGAGACGAAGTAGCGCCGGGCCTTGACCGCCTCCTTGGGTTTCGGCACAGACTTCTATGGTAGCGCCGCGAGCGGCAGCGGAATCGGGCACGAGCTTACCGAGCTGCGGGAGCCCCAAGCGCCTCGCAGATCAGTTCTTCAGCCGTGGCCTGGGGTGTACCTTTGATGAGGGACTTCTTGGCCCGCAACAGCGGCGGAAGGCTGGCGGGGTCCACGTCCTTGGAGACGATCGAGATGACCTGCTTGTGAGCACCTAGGGCCGTGCCGAGCTCGAAGAAGAGATTTGGGCTCTTGAGGCTGTCTGGAGTCACATCCAGGACCATGACATGGCTCTCCCGCAAGCTCCTCTCGAGAGCCTCCTCCCAGGACTCTCCAGTCCGCCAGCCCCGCTCGTCCGGCCAGACCTCCAGGCCGTGTTCGCGCAACGACTTGGCGAATTCCAGGACCCACACTTGATCCAGGTGTGGGGACGAGATGAACACCCTAACCTTTGGCATGGTCAAACCCGCCTCCTTCCATGATACCTCGCTCGACTCTGGCCTTGAGTTGCCGCAAGTACGTGTCCAGCTCGTTGATCTCTATCAGGTCCCGCCTCTTCAGCAGAACTGGGATCTCCGGCCGGGACTGGAGATCGGCAGCAGTCAGCCCATGCAGGACGGCGACAACCGGGATGCCCCTGAAGAACGCGACCCCCATCTCGATCCAGATGTAGGGCCGTTCCAGCGCCCAGGGCGTCAGGTAGACCAGCAGCTCGTGAGCCCTCTCCAACCACGTGCGAAGCTGCTCCTCGAAGTCCTCGCCGACTTGAATGTGAGCCTCATCCAGAAACGGTTGGGCGCCGCAGGCCGCCACCTCGCGGGCAATCTGCCTGGCCACCCACGTGTCCCTACCGCAGTGGCTAATGAAGACGAAACGCTCCCTCGCCATGGCGCGTCATGGTAACACACCGTCAGCGGTCCCCGTGGAGCGACGATTTCGCCCACACGGTGAAACGGCTCCCCTCGCGGCGGTTCTGGTATAATCCCCGCCGGAAGAGCCATCCAGCCATGGCCATACTCAAGGTGGTTACGGAGCGGGACCTGCCGCCCGGCGGAGAGCTGCGGATTCCCTGCGGCGCCATTGTGACGCCGGCGGCCCGTGACGCGGCCCGCGCCCGCGGCATCCGCATCCTCGAGGTGGCGGAGGGGGAGCTGGCGGGCGCCGCGCCCCCGGAGAGGACCGTCGCGCTGGGGGCCGACCACGGCGGCTACCGGCTCAAAGAGGTGCTGAAGCCGATCCTGATGGAGCTGGGTCTGGAGATCCGCGACGTCGGAGTGAGCGAGGGGAAGCCCGTTGATTACCCCGACATCGCGCGGCAGGTGGCCGAGCTGGTGGCCGGGGGTCAGGCCGCGCGCGGCATCCTGGTTGACGGGGCCGGCATCGGTTCGGCCATCGCCGCCAACAAGGTGCCCGGCATACGCGCGGCCCTGTGCTACGACCGCGCCACGGCCCGCAACAGCCGCGAGCACAACGACGCCAACGTGCTCGCCCTCGGGGGGCGGCTGCTGACCGCCTCGCAGGCTGAGGAGGTAGTCCGCACCTGGCTGGCCACGCCCTTCGCCGGCGGGCGGCACCTGGACCGCGTCCGGAAGATCTCCGAACTGGAGCAGCGCTACTCGGCCCCGCGCTGAGATTCCCCAGGGGGTAAACATCAAGAGGGCCGGTCTGCCGACCGGCCCTCTTGGGAGTGTAGTTGGTCGGACTAGCGCGACGCGGGCACGTCCCGGTGCCCGTAACCCAGGAAGAGCTGCCGCGGCCGCGCGATCTTCTGCTCCTTGTCGGTGATCAGCTCCCGCCACTGCGCCAGCCAGCCGGTCATGCGCGGAATGGCGAACAGCACCGTGAAGATGTCCGGCTTGAAGCCCAGGGCCTGGTAGATGATCCCGGAGTAGAAGTCCACGTTGGGGTACAGCTTGCGGCTGATGAAGAAGTCGTCGGAGAGCGCGATCCGCTCCAGCTCGATGGCGATCTCCAGCTTGGGATTACGCCCGGTGACCGCGAACACCTTATCGGCGGCCGCCTTGATGATGCGGGCGCGCGGATCGTAGTTCTTGTAGATGCGGTGCCCGAAGCCCATCAGCATCACTTCCCGCTTCTTGACCTTCTCGATGAAGGCCGGGATGTTCTCCATGGAGCCGATCTGGTCCAGCATCTTGAGGACTTCTTCGTTAGCCCCGCCGTGCAGCGGACCCCACAGCGCCGCCACGGCCGCCGCTGCCGACGCGTACGGGTCGGCTTGCGAGCTGCTCACGCTGCGCATCGCATTGGCCGAGCAATTCTGCTCGTGATCGGCGTGCAGGATGAACAGCACGTTCAGCGCCCACTCCAGATCCGGATGCGGCTGATACTTGGCCTCGGTCATCTTCCACAGCATGTTCATGAAGTTGCCGGCGTAGGTCAGGTCGTTGTCCGGCCCCACGTACGGCAGCTCGTTCTTGCGCCGGTAAGCGTACGCCCCCAACGTCGGCACCTTGGCGATCAGGCGCACGGTCTGTAGCCAGCGGTTCCCCGCATCCAGCACGTTGCGCGATTCCGGATAGTAGGTGGCCAGCGCCGCCAGACAGGTCGCCAGCATGCCCATGGGGTGGGCCTCCGGGCTCATCGCGTCCAGGACCCGCTTGATGAACTCCGGAACCATGCTGTGCTGCTTCACCTCGGCCTCGAAGCTGCTCAATTGGGCCGCCGTGGGCAGCTCCCCGTGCAGGATCAGGTAGGCCACCTCCAGGAAGCTGCATTTCTCAGCCAATTGGTCGATGGGATAGCCGCGGTAACGCAAGATGCCGAGGTCACCGTCGATGAAGGTGATGCGGCTGATGCAGGAGGCGGTGTTCATGAAAGCGGGGTCGTACGACATCAGCCCGAAGTCGTCCTCCGAGGTCTTGATGGGCCGTAGATCCATGGCGCGGATCGCGCCGTCCTTGATGGGAGCCGTATAGGTCTTCCCAGTCCGATTGTCGGTTATGGTCAGGGTGTCTTCCGGCATGACGAAGTGATTCCTTTCCCTCTCAGCAATTGCAGTGTGCTACTGCGAACCAGAGCTTACGGGGACATTATAGGCCTTGTGGGACGGGAGCGACAAGTCACCCAAATGCGCGCATCAACGGAATTAATGAATCTCGCGTCGGCCATTTAACTCCCTCACAAGCCCGCCGCCGCGGGCCCCCTTCAAGCCCCCTGCCAGCGAACTCCCCGCGCGCGCAGGTCCTCTTCCAGCGGCTCCAGCCCGCGGAACTCCTCCGCCTGGATGCCGTGCCGCCGCGCCGCTTCGACGTAGGCGGGGATGTCGTCGGTGTAGAAGCACTCCTCGGGGCGGCACCCGGCCCGCTCCAGGGCGGCCTGGTAGATCTCCGCGGCCGGCTTGAGCGCCCGGACCTGGTAGGAGAGCACGTGGTCGTGGAAGCAGCTCAGCAAGGGATAGCGCTCCATCACCCACGGGAAATGGATGGCGTTGGTGTTGGACAGCAGCAGGAGACGGTGCCGCTGGCGCAGCCCGGCCAGCAGGCTCTCCGGGATCAGGGTCTCCGGCAGAAAGATGCTGCTGTAGAGGTCGCGGAACTCCGGGTAGTCCACTTCCATCTCCAGCAGCGCCGAGAAGCGGCGGAAGAAGTCGCCAGGCTCGAGCAGGCCCTGCTCGAAGCGCATGGGCAAGTCGCTGCTCATGGCGCGCGCCGCCACTTCCTCGATCGAGCAGCGGCAGCGGGATGCCAGAGCGGCGAAGCCACGCTCCAGCCGGAAGGGGATGATGACCTGACCCAGGTCGAAGATAATGGCTCTGATCAAACTCCCATGATAGCGGCCCGCCGGAGCACTCGCTTTCGCTACGGTGTGCGTGCTCTCTTGGCGCGGGCGTCCAACTCCTCCAGCTTGAGCCTCACGCTGACGATGAAGGGCTGCTCTCCTTCCACCCAGTGGCCGTAGGTGGTCGTGACGAAGGCTCCGCCCGGAAGCAGCTCCAGTCCCGGATAGCAGCAGTCGCCGCCTTTGTGATTGTCCATCAGCCGCACCCGGTACTGGCCTTCCCGCCGATGCCGGATGTCATCGTAGACGCCGACCCAGCCCACCCAGTCTCCCCGCGTGGGGCTCTCCAGCGTGGTGTCCCGGAAGGTCATGAAGAGGCGGCCGTCCGGCGCGTAGCGGCCCACGTGGCGGTCGCCGGTGAGCGCGCCGGGCAGTTCCAAGGGCTCTGACCAGGTGGCGCCTTCGTCATCGCTGTAGATGACGTGGGAATTCTGCTTGCGGCTGTTCTCGCGCAGCAGCACCGCCAACTGCTTCCCATCCGGCGAGCGGACCATGCCCGGCTCGCACAGATGCGCCGTGGGATGCGTGGCGATCACCCGCGGAGCGCTCCAGGTCAAACCGCCGTCTTTGGACAGCGTCCGGTAGACCTTGAAACTCGAGCGCTCGCCGCGGTCCGCGATGAAGCGCCCGTCGTCATGGAACAGCGCCAGGTAGCGGCCGTCTCTCAAGCGCTCCACCGCGCTCATGGTGACGATGCCGCCGAAGTCGCCGATGGGCTCCAGCGGCGTCCAGGCGTGGCCGTCGCTCTGGGAGACCGCCATGCGTATCGGATACAGCCCGGAGAACAGGATCAGCCGCTTGACGCCCTTGGGATCCACCACGCGATGAATGGTGGGCGTCTCCTTCGAGGTGGCCCAGTTGTCGGGCGTCGGCAGGCGGTCCGACCAGGTCAGGCCGCCGTCGGAGCTGCGTCTCATGACGATGGCACCGCGGCCGTGCCCCTTGGGATAGACGATGATGATGGTCTTCTGGTCCTCCAGCAGCACCGTGGTGGGGTGGCCCAGGTACTGCCCGGGCTCCCTGTCCACAACCACCTGCCGGTGCGTCTCCCCGGCCAGGTCCACCAGGGGTATCGAGTAGCCGCGCGGCTGCGGCGAGCTCGCCTCAGGGGCTGCCACGCCAGGCGCCATCAGAAGACCGAGGCCGCACAGAATCAGGCGCGAGTTCGTTATCCGGTCACCCTCCTTGCTGATGAGCGTTCACTCCATGGAGAAGCCCCTGCCTTCCTGAGGCACCAGGCATCCGAGAGCGCCGCCCGGCGCTCCGCGACACTCCAGCCGGCAGGGGATGATGACCTGGCCCAGTTCGAAGAAGATGGCTCTGATCAAGCTTCCATGATAGCGGGCCGGAACGGCGCCCAACGGACGGTAGTGCGCTAAATCTTGGTTGACGGCCTGCCGATAGACCTTGCAGGCCGATGGCGCAGCAACTATCATTCGAAGTGATGAACCTCTCGCTTCCGTTCGGCGATGAGAGCCGAGATCCCGACCACAAGCGGCGCGTCCAGGGAGGGGTGTGCACGACGGATGTTGTGGTGTCGGCCTACATGGGCGACAACGCGGAGGTGTTCCCGAAGATCCTGGCGCTTCACGTCCCCAGGGGGGCGGAGATTGCCGACGTGACGTATGGGCTGGGGGTCTTCTGGAGGAAGGTCAGCCCCAAGGACTACAAGCCCATCGCCAGTGATCTCAAGACCGGGGTGGACTGCCGCAACCTGCCCTATGAAGATGCATCCCTGGATTGCGTCGTGCTTGATCCGCCCTATATGGAAGGGCTGTACCGCCGCGAGAATGGGCACCTCGCTGGCTCGGGCTCTCATGGTGCGTTCAGAACGGCGTACTCCAACGGGGAAGAAACCACAACCGGCCCCAAGTGGCACGATGCGGTTCTGGACATGTATTTCAAAGCTGGCACCGAAGCCTGCCGGGTCTTGAGGGAGCGCGGTGTGCTGATCGTCAAGTGCCAGGACGAGGTTTCGGCGAACACCCAAAGGCTCACCCATGTGGAGATCATCAACTACTACGCGAAGCTTGGGTTCTACGCCAAGGACCTGTTCGTCGTGGTCAGGCCGAACAGCCCTTGCGTCACCCGCCTGAAGAAGCAAGTGCATGCGCGCAAGAACCACTCGTACTTCCTGGTGTTCGTGAAGACCTCATCGCCCCGCTCCGCCAGTTCCCATCCTTCTCAGAACCGAGAACAGGTCAGCCGTAAACGGCGGCTCCAACGGCCATGAGATCTTCATGGCACTCTTGAGCAGGAAAGCCCTTTGAGATTCCGTGTAGCCTCGCCAAGTCGTGCGCGGGAGATCCTGGTTCAGCGCGAAGGCGAATCTCCACATGTTCCCGAACGAAAATAGGCAGACCGCGAGCACGTCGAAGCCCCCCACCGCAAGGCAATTCGTGACCACCGTTTCCCCGTTTGGAAGCGTCACTGGACTGGGCCCCGTTTTTGAGACAACTGGTTAAGACCCAATTTTCATCGAACGGAGGAGAAGAGGGTCATGAACTTGTCT
>Ga0194125_10005294_pt1 | contig 19696 bp, 27 predicted proteins | sample TA2KigC250mmetaG_FD_148626 | JGI IMG/M metagenome (GOLD analysis project Ga0194125, IMG submission 148626) | Freshwater microbial communities from Lake Tanganyika, Tanzania - TA2015034 Kigoma Deep Cast 250m | ecosystem: Environmental > Aquatic > Freshwater > Lake | place: Tanzania: Lake...
GGACTATTCAGTTTGTGGAGAAATTGATAAAAGAAAGAGGAAAGGATCTGCCACCGTTTGTCAGAAGGTCCTGGGTTACAACACAAATGCTGCAGGAAAAGTCGTGGCAAAGAAAAATAAAAGACTTTATGTTTGGTAAAAAAGAAAAATGTAAAGAGGCAAAACAATGATTTTGGAACAGAAGCTTGCATTTATCTATACTGCACTAGGAATAATCTCTGGTTTCATCTCAACACTTTTTAGTAGCTTACAGTTTGCTCTTATAGTACCTACTGTGATTTATCTGATATCATTTGTTTTTCTTGTCAGATTCTGCAAACATAAAAAAATATCATGGCTGATTTTTAATTCAATCTTTGTATTTTTCCTAATCTGGCTAATGGTATGGATATTTACGTGTAACTTGGGAGATAATTCATTATGCAAAAGAGAAGTCATTACACCAACGAGTTAAAAAAATCAGTAGGGAAATCTGTAGTAGTGAGCGGATGGGTTCATGATGTCAGAAAACTCGGTGGAATAAGTTTTCTTGTTTTGAGAGACTTTAATGGAATAGTTCAGATAACAGCTACAAAGGAAAAATCAAGTAAGAAAATTCTAGATATTTATGATAAATTGCATCAGGAAGATGTGTTAACTATAAAAGGAAAAGTTGTAGAAAACAAAAAAGCTCCAGGTGGATTAGAAATATTGCCTGAAGAGATAGAAATAATGTCCAAGGCTGAGCCATCATTGCCGTTGGATCCAAGAAATGTAACCAAGGCTAATCCAGAAACTCAATTAGAATGGAGATTTATGTATTTTAGGACAAAAGAAGGAAAAGCTATTTTTAGAATACAGTCTGAAATATTAAAATCTTTCAGGGAATTTCTTATTGAAAATGGTTATTTAGAAATACAAGCACCTGCAATTATAGCGTCTGCAAGTGAAGGTGGATCAGAACTTTTTCCCATACCTTATTTTGAAAAACAGGCCTTTCTTGCACAATCACCACAATTATACAAACAAATGTCTGCAATATCATTTGAAAAAGTTTTTAGCATAATGTCTGTATTTAGGGCCGAAAAATTTAATACACCAACCCACTTGAATGAAATAAGGCAACTGGATGTCGAACAGGCATTTTCAGATGATGAAGATGTTATGAAAGTTCTAGAAAATGTTCTTATATACATTCTGAAGAATGTGAAAGAGAACTGCAAGGAAGAATTGAAAATACTCAAAACAGAATTAACTATTCCTAAACTTCCTTTAAGAAGAGTCACATATACAGAAGCTATTGAACTTCTAAAGAAGCATAAACAGAAAGTTGAATGGGGAGAGGATTTTTCAAAGGAACATGAAAAAATATTGAAAGAGATTGTAAAAGACGAAGCATTTTTCATCAAGGACTGGCCAACTATGACAAGATCATTTTATGCAATGCCTTATGAAAAAAATCCAAAGATATGCAGAGCTTTTGATTTAGTGTATAAAGGATTAGAAATTTCCTCTGGTTCACAGAGAATTCACATACCAGAACTTCTTAAAAAACAACTGAAAGCTAAGGGGCTGAATCCGGATAATTTTAAAGCTTATATTGATAGCTTCAGATATGGTGCGCCTCCACATGGAGGATGGGCGATAGGATTAGAGAGACTCACTATGAAAATCTGTGGCAGAGATAACATTCGTGAAACTACAATGTTTCCAAGGGACAGAACTAGAATAACACCTTAACCTTTCATCAATTTAGAAGCCAATATGTGACTACATTTCTTTCTGCTTAACGTAAAATATTTACAATCGCACTCAAACTTGTTTTTTTGTTTATCAAAGATTACGTCATGCTCTTCTGTATATCCTATGACTTTAAAATGAATTCTTTTCTCAGTTTCAATCTCTTTCTTTACCTTACCTTCCTTGAAAAGTTTTATTCCTTTCTTTTTTATTTCCTTAGAAACATTCTCCATAAGTTATATTAGTTTTGTGATAAAGTAACTTTCTCTGATTCGATCTCTTTAACTGATTGTAATATTCTTTCTTCCAAATCTTTTCCAGGTATTCTATACTTTCTACTAAAAGTCTTTCTAAGTTCCTCAAAAAATGGTTCTGCCTCCTCTAGTGTTTCATACTCACCACTATGTTTTCCGGGAAATGTTCTGAAAAAGAATTCCCTACGTTTATATCCATCACTATGTTCTCTAAGATATTCTAAAACAACGAGGTTTGCGTTCCCCATATAGAATTTTGTATGATAAACTGTACATTTCTTCCCATTTTTGTCTAGGCCCAAGCTTGGTTCCCAGTAATTGAATCCAGCTCTTAAGACTGCCTCCAAACTGACCCACTTTGGAAATGTCATAAATGATTACTAGTCCATTAATTTATTAAACCTTCTTTCGAACTAAATTCTATGGAAAACGCAATAAAAGAACTGAAAAGATTGAAAGCAAAACGTGTATTTATACAATTCCCTGAAGGTATCAAAAGAAACATACAATATATTGTGAAAGAATTAGAAAAAAATGGATTTGAAAGCGTTATATGTCTGCAAGAGTGTTATGGTGCCTGTGATATAAGAGATGAAGAAGCAAAAAAACTTGGCTGCGATGCTTTGATGCATATTGGACATGAACCGTTTGGTATAAAATCTAAATTACCAGTAGTTTATTGGGAATATTTTATTGATGTTAATCCTTTGCCAGCTTTAGAAAAAGAATTTGAAAAATTGAAAGATTATAAAAAAATTGGGTTGATAACTAGTTTGCAGTTTGTTAAAACAATTCCAGTCGTAAAAGCATATCTAGAAAAAAGAGGAAAGAAAGTCTTTGTTCACAAGAAATTTCAACATCCAGGACAGATACTTGGATGTAGATTGGATGCTGGCAAATCTATAGAAAAAGATGTGGATTGCTTTCTCTGTATATCAGCTGGCAAGTTTTACGGTGAGGGGGGATTACTCTTTTTTGACAAACCTATATTTAACTTTGACTTGGAGAAGAAGGAGATATGTGACATGACAGCCATCAAAAGAAAATTAATGAAGATTATAACATGGAATGAATCTTTCTTTGAAGTGTCTAAAAATGTTGGTATTTTGATATCTTGGAAATTAGGACAATTGTCTCTACCCTTTAAACTTAAAGAAAAAATAGAAAGCAAAGGAAAGAATGTCTACTTATTGGCTATGGATGAAGTCACACCTGAAAAAACAGAAGGACTAAAACTGGATTTTTTAATAAATACAGCTTGCATCAGGATAGGTACAGATGACATATCAAGATATAAAATTCCTATAGTCAATGTAGCACAAATTATGAAATATTTAAAATCTTAGATTCTTTGTTTATGTCTTCAAAAACTTCTGTAATGTCTAAAGCTTTTGAAGTAATCTCAAGAGTTTCTCTGTTCTCTTTTATGTAACCAAACTTTTTCATTTTCCATGCCCATAATCTTAGTGAATGATAACCAATATTCAATTTCAGACTTTTTAATGTAAATGGGTATACTGGGAGTTCTGTTAATCTAAGCAGACTTTTACCATGTGATGTTTTTCCACGAGTAAGTAATTTAATAGAATATAATATTTTGTTCCAATTGGGTGTACCTTTGAACGCACCTATTTTGAACAAGTATAACAAGTTATTCAATCTACAAGAGAAATATACACGACTAACATTATCATCTCTTGAACTAACTCCTAGTTTCCTTAAAATTTGGACATAATCTTTTCTATAATCTGAATTTTTATCACAAATTCTTCCTTGTATGTTAGTCCCATTTTCTATTTTGTTTTCAATTATTCTTTTACATTTGGTAATTACAATAGTTCCGTCACCGTTCAATAATTTAACTACAAAATTTTCAGCTAATAATTTGAAGGGTTGATTAAAATCTGATGTATATGACAATCTTCTGATTACGTCCATGGAATTAAGTAAAATTTCTGCAAGTAGAGAACTCATCACATAAGTGTCGAATTCGATACCTTTCTTTCTCTTAGTTAGATAAACTCGAACTTTAATACTGGTAAATTCAATAAATCTCTTCACCTTTAATTCAACATCTTCTTTCTTTACATGATTATAACGGCATTGAACATAAAATAGGTCATCAGAAATACCCATATGGCGTAATGAATCTATAAAATCTTTATGTTCATTGATTAGGATATTTGAAAATGCTATATGAGGTGTTCTATTATTTTGAAATTTTGGACTTTCTGCTTGAATTTGTCCAAGTAAATTTCCCAACATCTTTATGTCAATGTATCTTCTTAATTCAAGTTGTATTTTTACTCTTGCAGTCCAAACTCTTAACCATTCTTCATTGTTTTTCCTGAAAATGTTAATATAAATTTCTTTATTTTTTCTTGTGACTAGTGGTATTAGATATAATAAATCAACTTTATTATTTGTAAATATTTCTGAAGACCTTTTAATAGGAACTAATTTATTAATGTTAACTATTTCTACTTTATCACCTAAATGTAAATCAAATTTTTCTACAAAAAATTCTGGTATGTTAATACCACAAGACTTATGATACGGTATTATCTTTCTTATGAAAGCGAATAATTTATTTTCTTTGCTTATAGAGATTTCAATAATATCCCCTATTGAAAAATTTGGATAATTGTATAGTTTAATGAATAAACTTTTATGACTTTGTCTAACTAGTCTAACAGTCGTCATATAATTAAAATTTGATAAACTGCTATACCAGTCTTTGGTAGCACCTCACTACAGGTAGTCTGAGTGGAGAAGGTAAAATGTACCTTAGATTAGCTCAAGTAGTGAGTCTACAACTGCTTTCAGACCCTAATTCTTTATATTTACTTTTAAGTTCTTGTCCTAGGATTGGAATAGATGATTTGGAGAGATATAAAATACCTGTAGTGAATCTTACTGAACTTGATAAACGCTAGAAACTAGTTCAGAAAAACCTTTGAAATCTTCTGGTAATTTGTGTTTTTTCAGAGCTGTTCTGAGATTATCACTTTCATTCCACATCTTAGCAAGAATTTTATTTATGTTTATCCTATTATTCTTTCCTGTGGCTGACATTCCTAAATCTTCACACAGTTCAAATGCAGAAAATGCATACATTGTATTCACACTCCTCAAAGCATGTTCTAGTCTCACTCTTTTTTCAAGTTCATCTATGTCTTCCCCCACTAATTTACTGCTTATCCTATCTTCAGAGCAGTATGTATAATGAATCAATCCCTCAAAACGTTCTGAGTACTTAAAAGGAAAGTTTCTGCATGTTAGTGGCTGTTTGTTTCCATTCATTTTGCTAAGAGAGCATGAGTAATCATTGTCAAGAAGTATGCATTTTCCACTATTATGTTCTGTTCTCATTATCATCAAAGGTTTGTCAACTCTTTCAAGAAAATATGTACCACTAAATTCAGTTGATATAACACCAACATCTATAGGATTGAGATATAGAGGATCTTTGATTGTATGATGATAACAACATATAGCTTCACATTCTCTTTTATCTCTGCAATTATAATTTTTATTTCCTACAATCAGGGGTGAAATTGTGTTCACATGGTCTGCCATATAACAATAAATAAAATCTAAAAGAATTTAAACTTACAAATATTGTTTAGAAAGTATGGAAATAACAGCTGTGATGCAAGAGAAATCGAATCTAACAGTTTCTAGATTTACTCTGAACGAATTTATGAAGCGCATAGACGATGTTAAGTTAGCTGTTCTCAAAGATGAGGAAGCAGAATGTGCAGTCAGTAGATTGACCAAGAAACATATGGAAAGGGCAAGTATTGATAAAAATGTTGTTGTGTATCATAATGGATTATTGAAATTTCACAATCCTCCAATAGCGTCTGGTTCTCCTGGGTCTGATGCAAGATACCATATATGGGATGAAGATACTGGATTATTACTGCAATATTTACCTAAGGATTCTCATACATCTTGCAACTATCATAGAGATGGAAGCGAGATGTTCTATAATGTTTCTGGAATATGCTACATTTGTTTTTGTGATGGTAAAGACAACAATGTAAAGTTGTTGAAAGGAAGTTCTTTCAATATTTCTCCATACTTTCCACATAAATTGGGTGCGCTATATGGTCCAGCAGTAAATATAATTCTAATGCCACCTAAATCTGGTATGAGTGACCATCATTATTTGAAAAAGTGCATAAAAGAATGTTAGATAAGAAACAGCTTGAAATAATTCTATCTAAATTGAAGACCGTAGAAAACCCTAAACCAAGATTGGAGCAGTATTCTATTCCTGGAGATTTGGCAGCTCAAATTTTGAATCTAGCTTTATTGAACGGAGATATAAAAGATAAAGTTGTTTTTGATTTAGGTTGTGGTACTGGGAGATTATGTATAGGATCTTTTTTATTAGGAGCGAGGGAAGTTGTTGGTGTAGATATCGATGAAAATGTTTTACAGACTGCAGAAGAAAATTTTCACAGTCTTCATAAAATGTTTTCTGAACTAAAGTTGAAAGGTTCGATAAGATTTATCCTATCTGATATAAAGAATTTTTCCGAGAAATGCGATACTGTAATTCAGAATCCTCCGTTTGGTGTTCAGTCAGATAATCTTGACAAAATATTTCTTGAGAAGGCTTTAGAGTGTGGAAAAAAGATTTATAGTTTGCATAAAGGAGAATATGAAAAAACTAGAGAAAATGTTACTAGATTTGTTGAGAGTAAAGGAGGAAAAATAGAAAAATTAATTCCTTACAAGTTTTTAATTCCACACATGTTCAAGTTTCATGAGAAGCCTAAGAAGGAAGTTAATGTGGATTTGTATGTGATTAGGAAGGATTAATCCCTTACTTAATCATAAACTCTTTCTCTTTTGTCTATCTTTGTTATCAGAATTAGTCTATTTTCAGAATAAACTTCATAAAGAATTCTATATTTACCGACTCTAATTCTAAATGTTTTTTCTTCGCCTTTGATTTTTATCGAGTCTCTAGGAAAAGGATTCTGTACTAAAGCTTCTATCTTGAACATTACACGTTCTCTAATTGTTTTATCAAAATTCTTCAACTCTTTTTCCGATCTTTTTGAGAACTCGACGGAAAACATCACATATTCAACTTTTTCTTCATTTCAGACAAAGAAACAGTTTTTTTGTTTTTGAGATCATCTCTAGCTTCTTTTAATGCCTTTGTATCATCGGCAGTCAAAAGAGAATCCTCTAAATGTTCTTGTCTTATTCTTAACATACTTAACTCCTTTTTGATGTTCTGGATCTCCTGTAACATTCTCCCATTTTTCATGGTTTCAAATTTAGACATTCTTCGCTCAAATGTCAATTCTTTTTTCATATTTATTGATTACTGTTAGTAATATTTATATATTCTCCACACATGTTCAAGTTTCATGAGAAGCCTAAGAAGGAAGTCAGTGTGGATTTGTATGTGATTAGAAAGACTTAAAAAAGTATTATCATATTCTTAACCTATGGAATTAAAACCTTTGTTGAATGATTTGCGTGATGTTAGAGTAGCTGATGGTAGATATAGGGTTCAGTTAGAAATTCCAAGTAAATCTACACTCACATATAGAGAAATTGAAAAAATATTGGAGATGAGCACTTGGAGTGTAAATCCTGGCCAAACAGCAAAAAGGTATGAAGGTATAAGATCACTTGTGATAGATAGAGAATCTCCTATAAAAAAGGGACCTATTATTTTAGGTGGTCTCCAAATAAGTGGAATAGGATACAAAGAATTTGACCTTTCTGGGTCATTGCCGTTTTCGTACGATGATGCTCCTTTTAATTCTCCGACTAGAGAAAATTTCATGAACCATATGAAAGGAACTAAAATGTCAACAAACTATGCTCGAGGCGGTGAGATATTGGTAAATAGACCTGGATATAGAGCTTTGGGTACCTACACATGTACTGAATTGATGGATAAAATAAAAAATACAACAGAGATATCAACTGTACAATTAAAAAAGTTAGTTGTTCCACACGTTGAAGCATATGGCAGATTTCTTGACCCTGAATTAAAAAACGAAGAAGGCAATTTTGGTTTTATAGTTTTTCCAGTCCCATCATCAGAAAAACTTAGGGCAATAAATGAATTTATTAAAAAATTCTATAAATCTGAAAATAAAATCACTGTAGAACAAGCTGTAATGTCCTATTGGAATGAACTTTCTACATATGTCTGTGAATTAGTCAATGGTCTCAGAGAATTGCATGATAAAGCAAGAATAGTTCACCTGCAACCACATCTTGATAATTTTTATAGTATTGATGGAATGTCGTATCTTGTAGATTGGACAACTATGAGAAGATTAAAAAACAATAGAGAAGAAAATATAATCAATAGAACCATTGACATTAGAAGACCAGCTGAAAATGTAAGTGAACTATTCCCAACTTTCTTTCCTAATGCTCCAGATTCTTTAAAAGCACGAATAACTATATTTGCAAACGAATTGGCAATGGAGATATACTCAGGTGAACCTGAAAAAGAAATAGACTTTTTCTCGGTTGGTCAAAGAGCGGCGAATGTTCTGAAAAAAGATCCTACAGAATTTGAAGTTGTTGTTCAGTGGATGAAAGATTTAGGGCTTGAAGGTCATTCTAGATACAATAGTGAAATAAGAAAAAAAGTAGGTAGAAATGAACCATGTCCTTGTGGTAGTGGGATAAAATATAAAAGATGTTGTGGTAAGTAAAGAAAAGTTAGATTTTAATTTTTACAGCGTATCTTTCCATATCTTTTAATTCTTCACGTAAACCATTGATGATATATTTTGGTGGTTTAAGCATCTCCACAGCTTTTGGTAAAATTCTACTAGCATCTGTCATCACTAAATACAAAACATTATAATCTTTAATTAGTACTTCTCGTACAGTTCTTCCATCAGGATAATCTCTTTTTTCACATCTATTTAGCATAGATATGACTACGGTTGGTGATATTCCCAATTCCTGCATAAGCATTATATATTCTGTAACAGAAGATCCTGTCGTTCCAACATCTTCTAAAAGTCCAGGTCTCATTTGAGACGATATTGGCCCTACTGAATATCTATCCTGAACACCACCATGAGTTTTGTATCCAGCACGTAAATTAACTGCAGGTATAACAATACCAAGGTTTTTATCTTCTAACATTCTATTTAAAGAACTTGAAAATTCTCTAGGTCCTTCTGGAACAGCAAACCAATTTGTTGGATGAATCTTATGTGCTAAAGAATAATTTTGCAATGAACAAAAATCATAAACATATTCAGCTGCTTTATCTACTTTTTTCAAATCATCTAAAAGTGTTCGAAAGTTTGCATACCAGAATGTGGCTCTTCCAGATTTGAGTGTTTTTGGTTCAAATCCAACAACACCATTCTCTATTAAAAAGTTTTCCCATTCTTCTTGATTAAATGTCATTTTGACCATCTCTTAAATCCAGCTTCTCTTAAAGCATTCACTATATCATCTCTCATTTCTATTGCAGCCTGTCTTGCAGCCTTGTCAAATTTTTCTGGTTTGTATTTTGACTTCCAAGGGTCAGACATGTAGGCATAAATAAACTTGCGTGCATTATTCACTATTGCTCCATAGCCATCTCCATTGAAGTTTGCTACTGTATCTATTCCAAATCCACCTTGAGTTCCATATCCTGGAACGAGATTAATTCCATAAGCGTTAAGTCTCCTAATGGTTTCTGCTTGCTCTTTTAATTTTTCTGGAGTTTCACCGCTTGCACCTACAACCATACCCACGCTAGAATAACCTCTGTTACCGATTAACTCTCTACCTAGGATTTCTGCTTTGAGTGCGACTTGTTCATAAACATCTCTCCCACCATGTTTTTTAGCCAATTCCAAATCCTGAACTTCTTGTGAAGAAGGATTGGATGTCTTAGCCAGTAAAAATATTCCTTTACCGTATAATTTACAAACCTCAATAAATGGTCTTATACAGTCTGAACCTAAGTACGGATTTACTGTCAACATGTCTGCATAAAAGGCAGGAGCATAAACTCCTGTTATAAGTGGAACCATACCCAGATGTGCATTTGCATACGCTTGTGCTGTTTCTTGAATATCGTTTCTTTTAGCATCAGTAATTGCAATTCTCCCTTTTGATTGAATATAACGAATTGTATTTTCCAGTGCTTTCATTCCTGGAGCTTTATATTGTTCATAATAAGCAGATTGTGGTTTATAAGCTGGAAGAATATCTGCTGTAGAATCTATAATTATTTTATTAAACTGTTCTATTGCCCATGCTGTAGCTTCGAATTCTTTTTCAATATCTTGATCTGGTTTTCTTGGCTCTAAATCAAATTTTTTTAATGCTTCTTTAACGATAAAATCAGGAAAATTGTTTATGTTAGGATCTAAACCACCGCAGCTTGGATTTCCTAATTCATCTATAAGATCAAGTAGTCTATCAGCACAATTTCTCATGGTTATTTTTATGAACTAAAAGAATTTATATTTAAGATTAGATTTCATATTATGCGATTACCTTATATAGGTTTCCAAAATATGTTAACATTACTAGGAATATCAAATACAAACGAATTGAAAGAAGTTATACTGAAACCAAAAATTTATGATAGCGTTTGGCAAAATGCTAAAATGTTAACAGGTATTCGACAGTCTAAGATAACTGGACAATATGCTGAGCACGACTTTCATGATTTACAACTACTTCATGATACTGTTTGTTTTATACAACAAAGTGGGGGAAAAATTAGACAGGAATCTATTCTTACACTCAGAGATTATTTTCAAGATACTGCTGACTATGTTGGTCAATGTGTTATTCCATCTTTACAGGAATTGGGACTTATAATGTATATACCAGATGATGATGTTATAGCTCTTACAGAAAAAGGATATGAACTTCAACCCAGTCCAAGACTTCTAGATATAGAGATACAATAATTCAATATCTAAAATTACATAAATGAGGATTTGTTTTCAATATTTATCCTTTCTCGTACAATAACAAATGGTAGAAATGAGTCTACAACACACAATTGATTATCTTTACGAATCTACAGTTATACCATCTGGACAATATCTATTAAAATCTTTGACTATAGAAAAATTAATTCCTAAAATAGAAGATGATAGACTTACAGTAAGAAAATAGATAAACAAGTAAAGAAACAATTTCTAACCTACGTTGATGGATTTAAATATCTTTTCCTGTATAGAAAAAATATGAAAAAAGAAAGTTTAGAGATAGGAAAAATCTACAGTTTAAAGGATTTAACAGAGGATTTATTCTATGCTCACATAAAAATTCTTTCCGATGGTGATGAACTTGTTGTCTATAAGCCTAGAGTGGATAACGATCTCAGATATCTATTAAAAATGGTTGGAAAGGAAGATTTTGAGCTTCATGATATAGTGAAAAAAGGACATGTACTTGAACATTAGATAAGAAAAATTATGCTAATCGAAAAAGAATTAATTTAAGGGAACGTTAATCTTCTTAAATCCATCTCAACTTACTAAATTCCACTAACGATTAGAAGTGCAAACTTATATAAAACTAAAATAACTTTCTATTACTAATTACATATTAAGCCCAAGTAGCTCAGAGATAAAATCGAGCAATAGGTAGAGCAGCACGCTGTTAACGTGAAGGTCCGCGGTTCGAGTCCGCGCTTGGGCGCTCTTATAATTTTAAATATCTTTAAGTTTCTACTGATTTTATGAAAAGAGCAGTATATGCAGGGAGTTTTGACCCACCGACAAATGGTCATTTATGGATGATTAAAGAAGGCACAAGGCTTTTTGATGAACTGGTTGTAGCTATTGGAATAAATCCTGAAAAGAAATCTACTTTCTCTATAGAAGAAAGATGCGGAATGTTGAAGGGTATTATAAGAAAATATCCTAACACGCGCGTTGATAAATATGAAAATCAGTTTCTTGTAAATTATGCAAGTTCAATTGGTGTTGGTTATATTCTGAGAGGTATAAGAACAGAAAGAGACTTTGGATACGAACGTGATATGAGGTATGTTAATAGCGATCAGAATCCAGATATCACTACAGTATTTTTAACACCACCCAGAGAAATAGCAGAAACAAGTTCCAGCTTGGTTAAAGGTCTTGTCGGACCTGATGGATGGGAAGAAGTGGTGGAAGGATATGTTCCAAGAAATGTCTACAATAAATTTCTGCAAAAATCATCTGGATATATTGACAAGTGGAAATTACTATGGGAAGAGATTGGTGCAAAGGGGAATTATAGGAGAGCATATAGCAAAGTTGTAGAAATGTATTCACAACCGCATAGGTTTTATCACAATATGGTCCATGTTGTTCATGCTCTAAGAGATTTTGAAGATGTGAAAAATTTGTCGGATAATCCAGAATGGTTGAAATTATCTTTATGGTTGCATGATGTAGTCTATGACTCTAAGACAACTGGTCATGAAGAGAAAAGCGCTGAATTTGCACATCAGATTTTGAAGGATGCTGGAATAAAAAATGATTCTATTGAATTGGTAAAACAATTGATTATGGCAACAAAACTTGAAGGAACACCATCCAATAATGATGCTAAATTAATAGCAGACATTGATATAGCAAACTTTGGGAAATCTTTTGAAACTTTTATCGCGCATGGAGATTTTATACGAGATGAATACGATTTCGTTCCTGAACATGACTTTAAAAAAGCAAGAGCTCAAATTCTTGAAAGCTTCTTGAAAAGAGAGAACATATACTATACAGAATTTTTCAGGCAGAGGTATGAAAATCATGCAAGGGAAAATCTAGAAAGAGCAATAGATTCTTTGAAATAGATTTCTAGTATTTAAATATAAATGTTTTATCTGTTATAAAATAATCATGGAACAAGTTATTACATCTTCTTTTTTAGAAGATAAACTCTTTAAACTATCTAGTTTCACTAATGACTGGTTAACTGCCGAATTAACACCTGAAGAATCTATGAAATTAACTATGATTAGGAAAGAAGGAGTTCCTACGGGAGTTTATACAACAGGTAATTTAGGATATATTGATCCAAAGAAAGTTAGAAGTTATTTTTGTGGTGAATGTGGAAAAGAATATGAAGGATCCCCAGAGTTACGGATATACATTGAATTTGGAGATGAAAGAACGGGTCGTCATATTATTGGAAATTATATATTTCTTCATTATGAAGAAACAAAACTACATGGTATTTTAGGCGGACCTGTTCTAGAAGAAGATGCTATAGATATTAAATATATCGTGGAGGATAATTCTGGCAAGTTTATTCCGATAACTAGAGAAAGGATAGAAAAAGAAATCGAAAAAGCCCATAAGAGAGTTGATGATGGATGGAAAGCATTTTCTGAAATTAGAGAAATAGAAAAACTTTCAAAATTGGCAGGTTTTAATTTTGACAAAAAAATAAAAGAACTTAGAAAATATGATGAAGATTATGAGTTTAAACGATATAATCAGCCTGAAAATCTTAAGGCAATGGTTGAGAATTTATCTGAAACTATGAGCTTTGCAAGTTTTGATTATTTAGAGAGTACTGGAAAAAGAGATACAATAGAAGAATTTTTAGATAGACTCCCAAAACTAACTATACCAACAGAATTAAAAGAGAATTTGAAATTTGTTATAAATAGTTATACAGATCTATATGAAGAAGCACTTGAAGAATCAAAAAATGAATTAAGAGAAACAAAAGAAAGCATAAAAAGAGAAGAATCTGAAATAAAGCGATTAAAGAAACTATTAAAATATGCTCATTAGTAATACCCCAATTTTAAATATTTTCAAGACAATAAAATAAATATGGAGAAAATTGATTCTTTAGTTTCAAGTATTATTGTTTCTTTAGTAGTCGTAATGCTACTTCTATAAATTTTCTCCTCTTAATCTCAGTTCCTAGGAGGATGATAAAATTATAAAAAATTATCAAAATGGTGGAAAAATGGATGAAGTAGACAGATTTTTACAAAAAATTAATGGAAACACTAGTTATCTGGAGAATGGATGTATAGAATCATATAAATTGGGTATAAATCCATTAGCAATTTCACTACCGGATAATATGCATTCTTGTAGTGTAGAATATGATAGACGTGGACAAGACTATTTCAATCTCTATTCACACCAGAAAAATGGACATACTAAAAGACAAAAAGGATGTAGTGTAGTTATTGTAGAGCCCATACGTCATAGCATGACTGAAAGAGAAGCAGGATTACCAGAAATAACATACAATATAAGTTTTTATCATAGTGTTGTATAAACTAAATCAGTTTCTTAATCAATTCTTTTATTTTATTCGGGTCTCCAGCAGATTTTGTCTTTCTCAAAACTTGTCCAACTAAAAATTGTATTGCTTTTTCATTCCCAGATTTATAATCATCAACAGCTTTTTTATTTTCCTTAATAACTTCCTTTACTGTTTTATTTAATTCCTCATCCCCAACTTTTCCTAATCCTTTTTTCTTTACAATCTCTTTAGGAGACTTGCCAGTTTCAACGAATTCTTTTATTATTTCTTTTGCTAGTCTCTCTGTAATTTCTTTTTTATCAATTAGTTCCAACAATTCTACAAAAGTTTTTGGTTTGACTTTAGAATTTCTAATAGTTACATCTTGATAGTTCAGGCATTTTAATAAATCTCCAACGATCCATCGAGAAATGTTTTCTGGTTTCTTATAAATTTTTCCACATTCTTCAAAGAAGTCAGCCAGAGCTTTATCAACATAAACAATAACTTTTGCATCTCTTTCCAAAATCTTATACTGCTTGATAAATCTTTTTATTCTAGCATCAGGCAATTCAGGCATCTGTTTTTCCATTGAACTTATCCATTTACTGGAAATTTCTATATCAGTCAAATCTGGTTCAAAAATATATCCATAGTCATCTTCAGTTTCTTTTTTTCTCAATGTATGCGTGGATTTTGTGTCAGCATCGAAGTGTCTAGTCTCTCTTACTATCTTCTGTCCCATTCTCAAAAGATTTTCCTGTCTGATTATTTCATAACTAAGTGCTTTCTCAACATTTGCAAAACCAGTAATATTTTTCACTTCTATCCTCTCTCCACTTTCAATTGATATATTTGCATCAACTCTCAATGAAGCTTCCTTGGCTGCATCATAAACTTCCAAGTGTTCGAGTATAGATGAAAGCTTAGATAAAAATTCTCTAACTTCTTTCACATTTTCAAAATCAGGTTCTGTGACTATTTCCAGCAAAGGAATTCCAGCACGATTATAATCAACTAAGACATATTGAGCAGAGGTTATGCTACCGCCTGAATGAATCAATTTTGCAGGATCTTCTTCCATATGCACTCTTCTTATTCTAATTTTTTTCCCTATCAAATCCACAAAACCATTAGTGGCCAGAGGAATTTCATACTGACTAATCTGGAAATTTTTGCTCATGTCTGGATAGAAGTAAGATTTTCTAGAAAAGAACATAGTTGGAGAGATTTTACAGTTTAGAGCTTTTGCAACCATTATTCCTGAATCTATAACTTTCTTGTTTACTTTTGGTTTTGATCCAGGAAATCCAAGACAAATTGGACATGTGGATTCGTTCGGTTCTTTATTTTCAGAATCTGTTGAGCAAGAACAAAACATCTTGCTATCAGTAAGTAAATGAATATGAATTTCAATTCCCATCATCACTTTTGTCATTTCTTTTTCACCGCAGTTTCTTTAATCCAATGCAATAAAATCGTTGATATGATTCCAATTATTCCAACAGCATAAAATATAATTCCATATCCAAATTTTCCTATAGCAAAACCACTTCCTACCATAGCCAAACCAAAAGCTATACCTACAATAGTCTTAAATAATCCTATCTGATGGCCGCGTTTACTTCTGTGCGTTATGTCTGCTAAGAAAGTTGTTGATGCGACGAGACTAATAGCAGCTACAATTCCGACAAGAGCTTGTAAAATATAAAGCTGTATGATATTTTGAACTGATGGATATGTCATCATTAAAATTGAGTATATATATCCTGTCCATATTAATAGCGGTTTTCTCCCAAATTTATCTGAATACCTACCCCCTATATATGAAAATAACGATTGAAAGATTGTCATAATAGCATATGAAATTCCCAAATTTTCTATGCTACCACCAATTTTTTGAAGGTAAACAACATAAAAAGGACCAATTAATCCAAAGCCAAACTGAAAAATAGCAGTTGAAATTATGAAAATATTCAAATTATTCCATTTCATTTCTTCTTCACCTGTTCAAAAGCATGTGCAGCTTGTATAATCTTTCCTTCTTGTAAATGATCACCCATCAGATGTAATCCAACAGGCATTTTGTCTACAAGCCCGCAAGGAACTGAAATCATTGGTATTCCAGCTAAGTTAGGTGCTACTGTAAGTATATCCATCATATAGACTTCAATCGGCTCTAGTTTTTCTATCTCACTAAATTTCGGGGCGATAACCGGCATAGTCGGAGCAGCCAGTACGTCAAACTTCTTGAATGCTTGTTTGAAATCTTCTATAACTTTTGTCCTGACTTTTAGAGCTTTCAGATAGTATGCATCTCTCCATCCAGCCATACGTGCAAAAGTTCCGAGAATGATTCTTCTTTTTGCTTCCTCTCCAAATCCTTTTTCCCTGACAGCAGAAAAGTATTCATCAAAATTTCCCTGTAGAGTTTGATGCATGCCATATCTCATTCCACAATACTTGGCTAGATTAGTAGAGGATTCAGCCATTGCTATAATGTAGTAGGAAGCCAGACTGTACTTAGTATTCGGTAATGATACTTCTTTGTAGCTTGCTCCAAGATATTCCAGTTTTTTTATAGCATCCCAGATAATTTTACTTATTTTCTGGTCAACATTCTCAAAGTATTCTTTAGGTACTCCAATTTTCATTCCCTTTACACTTGGCTTGAGATATTTCATAAAGTCTTCCTGAGCATCCAAAACAGTAGAATCATATTCATCCTTTCCAGAAATGATTGACAAAAGTAAAGCAACATCCTTTACAGTTTTGCCTATACAACCAATCTTGTCTAGACTGTTCGCATAATCAACTAATCCCCATCTACTAACTCTTCCATAAGTAGGAGTAAGTCCAACAGTTCCAGTAAATGCAGCAGGACAAGAAATGCTTCCTCCAGTAGACTCAGCTATTGCTATATGCGGAAAGTCAGCTGCTGCAGTTATACAGCTAGCTCCTCCTGAACTTCCCCCACAACTTCTGCTAGTATCTAATGGATTTTTCGGAATTCCATAAGCACAATTTACAGAAAAGGTACCAAAACCGAATTCATCTTGAGCTGTCTTTCCAATGATAAATGCACCTTCCTTCAAAACCTTCTCCACACAACTGGCGTTAAATGGAGGTATGTAGCCTTCCAGAATCTTAGACCCAGCAGTTGTTTGCATTCCAGCTGTACATATATTGTCCTTTACTGAGATTGCTATACCAGCTAACCTACCTTTACCTTTTGTCTCCTTGTCAGCGATTGTAATAAATGGCGAATATTTCTTCTGTATTTCCTTTGCTTTATCTAGAATAGTCATACTATCTTCGGTCCTTTGAAGTATTTTTTCTCCTTATTTCTGGTATTGGCTAAAGGATCCCATTTCCATTCCTTTGCTTTGTCTTCTCTGAATACATTCTTTATTTCCTGCGGGTGAAAACTCGGTTTGACATTGTCAGTATTGACTTTGTCTATTTCCTTGAAGGTTTGCAATATATCTTCCAACTGCTTGGTAAACTTTTCTATCTCTGGTTCAATCAGCTTCAGTCTGGCATTATCTGCCACCTTTTTGACAAGCTCTTTATCAATCTTCCAATAATCAGACATACTAACAAATTAGAAATTGGTTTTGAATAATTTAAGTTTCATTTAAATATTTAATATCCAATCTCTTCCTTATGTTCGACCTTGAAAAACTAGAAGTAGAGCTATATAATCCTATCAGAGAAGTATCACATATTTATGCTATTGATGATCCTAGATTTAGGATACAGTTTGACAATTGTATTGACTCTTTTATCGGAAAGCATCCTCAGTTTAATGGTCATAGAGAGGTTGTTTATAATATGGCACTTGCTAATCTCCAAGGTTATATAACTGGAAGAATTGAGGAAAGAAGCAAATTAGAGATTTTGAAAATTGGTGTTGATGGTGCTAGATTGTTAATTGGTTCTATTCTTGAATATCAAAAATTGAGAAGCGAGGGAGGGGACTGACTTTTTAGATATAAAGGAATTTGGAAGATAATTTATCAAAAAAACATTTATAGAGAAAAAATTTCTTTGTAAAAATCTTGTAAAGTATGTTTTGTAAAAGATAGTATGTTCTATAGAAAAAAGTTATATAAGACCAGAACAAAATGTTTTTTAGGTTAATCGTTCGAGTTTGAGATTAATTCGAATTCGCAGTTCGAATTAAAATCGTGTAACTTTATTCTGGTACAGTTTTTTACACAATTTTTATTCTCGGTAACATTAAATATCGGAAGTCTTTATAAAGGCTTTTCGATGATGCAGAATATATGTTAAAAAAAATAGGAGGGAAGAAAATTGGACTCTATAATTAGAAATGCTTTAGGAAAAGCAGGGGGAGAAACGCCTAGAATGCAATCCAGACTAGAGACAACAAGCGGAGCCACATTCTCAAATGTGGATTACTACAAGCTTGCAGAGCAAGAGTTCGGTTTCTCAGTTAAAAAAGCAAAGATCGTAGTGATTGGATGCGGAGGAGCTGGACAAAATGCAATAACAAGATTAACAGAGATGGGAGTTGAAGGAGCGACTACAATCTCCTTGAACTCAGACGCAAAACACTTAGCTGTAGGAAAAGCAGACAAAAAAATCCTCATAGGTAAAGAACTCACAAGAGGTCTTGGCTGTGGAGGATACCCAGAAGTTGGAAAGAAATGTGCAGAAGAATCTAGAAGCGAGATTAAAGAAACTATTGATGGATGTGATCTAGCATTTGTCATAGCCGGTATGGGAAAAGGAACCGGTACAGGCAGTATACCAGTGGCATGTGAAATCGCAAAGTCAATGGGTTCTATAGTAATCGCTGTAGTTACAATGCCTTTCAAACTAGAAGGAGCAAGGATCACAAAGGCAGAAGATGGTCTTGCAAGCCTGAGACAAGTTTGTGATACTGCTATAGTAATAGAAAATGACAAGCTGTTGAAATACGCCGGTAACATGGGTATACAGCAAGCATTTGCTGTTGCTGATGAATTAATCGCAGCAATGGTAAAGGGAATCACTGAAACCATTACACTACCAAGTCTTGTAAACCTAGACTATGCAGATGTAAGAGCAGTCATGGGTACAGGAGGAGTAGCAGCAATAGGAGTTGGTGAATCCAATAGCAGCAATAGAGCAGAAGATGCAATCACAAAGGCCTTACTGAATCCTTTACTTGAGGTAGACTACGCAGGAGCAGCTGGTGCTCTGATTCATATAACTGGAGGACCAGACATGAAGCTTGACGAAGTCAATACAATAGGTGAAGCAGTAGGAAAAAACTTAGATCCAGGAGCCACAGTATTTTGGGGAGCAAGAATTTTGCCTGAATTCGAAGGCAAGGTTCAAGTGATAGCGATAATCACAGGAGTAAAATCTCCATACATACTAGGACCAGTAACAAGAGAATCACCAGTAGTCAGAGAGATGAGCAGAACATTAGGCATAGACATAATTAGGTAGGCTTTTTGCCTACTAATTTTTCACAATCAAAAACG
>Ga0194125_10005296_pt1 | contig 19693 bp, 15 predicted proteins | sample TA2KigC250mmetaG_FD_148626 | JGI IMG/M metagenome (GOLD analysis project Ga0194125, IMG submission 148626) | Freshwater microbial communities from Lake Tanganyika, Tanzania - TA2015034 Kigoma Deep Cast 250m | ecosystem: Environmental > Aquatic > Freshwater > Lake | place: Tanzania: Lake...
AAGGTAAGCAACCTCACCAATAGCTTGTGGGAAACGGCACCAACCGGGCAGACAAGCCATGGCCTCCCGGTGTTCGTCTCATTGGAGCAGCGCGGCGAGTTCCATGAAGCGGTGCTTCTCTCAACCACGCGTCCCGAGCCGCTCCCCAACCGAGTGGTCATCCAGGCACGCACCCAGCCAAGTTGGGGAAACAATCAGGTGCGCGTGGAATACGGTCTCGAACGTTACTACGTGCAGGAAGGCACGGGAAATCCGCGCGGCAAACTCACCGTGCAAGTGGCCGTGGACGCGGCAGGTAAGCCGGTCATTAAGCAGGTCTTCCTCGACGGCAAACCCTACGCCGAAGCGATGCGCGAGCAAATGAAGCCATGAACAAAGACACTTACAGCGGACTACGCTTTCCCCTCCGCCAGCGGAAGAGGGCCGCGTTGAGGGAAGCCGCTTACTTCGGTTGCCCGAATAAGCTCAGCTCACGTTTTTCCCACGCGCATGCGCGCGTTTGCGGAGCAGTAAGTTTCTCCATCTCGCCCATGCGCTTCATGCGCGGGCTAATTTTCTGGTCACATGACTGCGAAGCTTTCTCTCGGTTCAAAGCCACCCTTTCGCTCCCAGTTACCTAATGCATGAAGATCTCTCTATTAAGACATTGTGCTTGGTGTCTGTTCGCTGGTGGCCTCGTCGCCAAGGTGAACGCCCAGGAGCCGGCTAATGCCGCCACGTCGGAAACCGTGGTGCTTTTGCATGGGCTCTACGGCGCACCGCTAATGATGAAAAGGCTAGAGTGGACCTTCCGTCGGCAGGGTTACCATGTGGTCAACCTCGCTTACCCAACTTGGCGTGTGCCATTGGAGACGGCGGTAGAGTCCCACCTGCATAGTTCGCTCACATCTTTGACATCGGCGGGCACGGGCCAGGTCCACTTTGTTACTCACTCGATGGGTGGGATCGCGTTGCGGATGTATTTGGCTCGGCACAACTTACCCAACCTTGGCCGCGTCGTCATGTTAGCCCCGCCCAATCAGGGTAGTAAACTCGCGCATCTTTTTAAGGGCTCCGCCTTCGCGCGCTGGGTGTTGGGCCCGAATCTCGCGCGCCTCGGCACCGCGCCCGAAGACTTACCGCAGCGCGCAGGGCCGATGGCCTGCGAATTCGGTATCATCGCGGGCGACGGCTCGCTCTTAAGCAAGTGGTTCGACCCTGCGCATCCGGGCGACGGACGCGTATCGGTGGAATCCACCAAGCTGGCCGGCATGGCAGACCACCTCGTGTTACCCGTCCGCCATCGCTTCATGATGTGTCAGCGCGAAGTCTGCGCACAGGCGTCAGCGTTCATTGCCCAAGGCAGGTTTAACCACCCACCTGCCCAATGACGCCGCCAGCCAACGCCGAGCCGCTCTCACGTCGCCGTTGGCCACGTGCTGTCGCACTAATCACGCTGGCTCTTTCCCTCGGGGGCTGTGTGGCTTGCCGCCTCCTTCATTCCGGGCCTTACCGAGCGCCGCAGCCTCTGCCCGAGGCTAAACTTCTCGACATGCATGTCCACACAGCTGGAATTGGGGCCGGGGACAGTGGTTGCTTCATCTCCAAGCAGATGGAATCGAGCTGGAAACTAAGCATCTACCTCAAGAGCTTTGGCACCACGCGCCAGGAACTCCAGCAGAAGGGCGATGCCCACGTCATACAACTCATCTCGCAGCAACTCTCAGGCAGCAAGCACGTCGGGCAAGCCATCCTCTTGGCCATGGACGGCGTCGTGGATGAGAAGGGCGAACTCGACAAGTCACGGACGGAAATCTACGTGCCCAATGCCTTCATCGCCCGGGAGACGGCAAAGACCACCAACCTCCTGTTCGGAGCCAGCATCAACCCGCTGCGCAAGGACGCGCTCGCACAACTTGATTGGGCGGCGACGAACGGTGCGCGGCTGGTCAAATGGATTCCTAGCATCATGCAGTTCGACCCCGCCGATGAGCGGCTGACACCGTTCTATAAGCAGCTTGTCGAGCTGAAGCTCCCGCTCCTTACGCACGCGGGGCAGGAGCGTTCTTTTACTAGTGCACGCGATGAACTGTGCGACCCACAGCGGCTTCATTTGCCGCTGAAGCTGGGCGTCACCGTGATTGTCGCGCACATTGCTTCCACCGGTTCGAACGAAGGTCAGCGGGACACCGACCGCTTAGCCTCGATGATGGCGACCTATACGAACCTCTTTTCCGAAATCTCCAGCCTTACGCAAGTCAACAAGCTGGGCTACCTCCGCGAAGCCCTGACGCGACCGGAATGGCAGGGCCGCCTCCTCTTCGGCTCTGACTTCCCGCTCATCAACACGGCGCTCTGCTCCCCGCACTTCTATCCCCTGCAACTCAATGCGTCGGAGCGCAGCCGCCTCGCCGCAATAGAAAATCCTTGGGATCGGGACGTGGAACTGAAGCAGGCGCTCGGCGTGCCGAGGGAAGTTTTTCACCGCCCCCGAGAACTGTTCCCCAACACTCCTTAGGAAAAGACTCACCGAATTCCGTCGGGTCATGAGGGGGAAGAACTGCGCAGGACGAGGAGGTTGCGTAAAACCTTGAAGACGGTCTCGGGAGCGAGGCTCGCGAGGCCGTCGGCCTTGCTAAGGCCGTGGAAACTCGGGCTACGTGGTTGCCAGATGGCATGATTGGTATCACCCCAGAGGGCCACCCCCGAAAGGCCGACGGCGGCAGCGAGGTGTGTGATGCCCGAGTCGTGACCTACGAAGCCAATGCAGTGCTGCAGCGTTCGTGCGAGTTTGGGAAGCGGCTGGTTTTGGAGGACAGTAACGCGCGAGGAGGGCAGTGGAACCGCGAGTTCCGCCACGCGTAAGCCTTCTGCCTCGCCGCCGATGAGCAGCACGTTCCAATCTGTACACGACATTATCTGGTTGAGGAGGGCGGCCCATTGCGGCGCGGGCCAGTTCTTCTTTTCGCTGCCACTGCCGGGATGCACGGCGAGCTGCGGGGCCACTGAGACTGGTGCGTCGGGTAAGTTCAGGCGCGGTACGGGGTCAGCACCGAAGATGGCGAGGCGTTCAAGGGGGCGGAGGAAGACCTCCGTGGCGTGAACGGGTTGAGTTTCATCCGGGCGATGGGGTCCTTGGATGAATTGCGCGCGTGTGCAGGCTCGGACGTTCTCGGCGAAGGTGCCGGTGGGGTCGTAAAGGTAGGAGATGATGATTTGGAAGCCGGCAAAGTAGCTGCCCATGGCGTCGTCTAATTCTCCAAAATCTGCGAAAAAGCCGGCGAGTGCCCGGCTCTCGATGGGCCGCACGCCATCCACGAGGCCACCGTGCTGCGCAAGCGTGGCGATGTGCGGGTAACCTAGAACCTCGAGGTGAGTATGGGGAAAATGTTGGCGGAGGGCTGCCAGCACAGGCAGCGTGAGGATAAAGTCCCCAATAGCACCACCGCGAATGACTAAGATTTTGCCTTTGGGCTGAGTCATCCGCCGGAGCGAGTGATGTTAGCGGAAAACCGTTACGCCGAGCACGGCCACAAGCGCGCCCAGCGCAAGGCGTAAAGCGCAACCTAGCTTCACGCGCGCTTCGGTGGCGGTCCTCCACTCGATGATGTCCCGGCAGCGCCACGGCGAAATGGTGAACCAGATGCCCGCCACGATCCACGTGTAAGCCCATACGCCCAACACCCAACGCCATTCGGACGGATGCCACCGTTGCGCGTCGAGTACGAGCTTGGCCAGAAGCATTAGCACCAGCGCGAGGCCGCGCACGGCGAGGAAGTCCTTAAGAAAGATGCACGTGCCCAGCCCGAGCAACGCGAAGCCGCCATACATGAGCGGCTTGAACGGCGTGAAATCCGCAATGTTCTCTTGTCGCACATGCCAAAGGAACCAGACCGTGGCGATGGTCATCAGCACATAGCCGATGGCAGTATTACGCGGGAACTCGCGCAACGTTTTGCCAAAGCGGGCGGGGTTCTTTAACCCGTAAAGCTGCGGCACGGCGACTCCGAGGCCGAGCGCAATGCATAGTGTGGAAAGGGTCATTTGGGGCAGCCCAAAACAGTTTTAAGCCGGCGGCTGGGGCAAAGCAGGACGCGTTCTGGATTGGTTCAACAAAAGCACGCCCTTGTTTGCCGCACTCGCGCCCGCCCGTCAACGCCAGTTCCCAAAGCCGCATGGTCACACAGTGAAGGAAAAAAGTCTCATCGTGCGCCGAGTAACTGCGCCTTGGTCGGACGTGGGCGCTGCCGGTTTGGCAGCGGCTCGCCGGTCTCGCGGTCAAACTCGTCCTTCGCGCGAACGCCGTTCGGTGGGTCGCTAGTTTCCTGCTGCCACGTCGCCAAGGCAGCGCGTAGCTGTGCGAGCGTGGCCGCGTGCCGTGGCGAGCTCGCGAGATTGCGCAGTTCGTGCGGGTCTGCATCCACGTCGTAAAGCTCCTCGGCGGGCTTGGGCTTTTGGAACGGCATGAGCTGCGCGGGCGAGAGTTTGCCCGCGTCACGGAGCTGGCGCATTTCCTGAAAGGTGAGGCTGCGCACCGCGTCCGCGGGCGGCGTATTCGGCAGGTCGGCATCGAAGTTGCGGATGTATTTGTAGCGCTCGCTGCGGACGGCGCGCTTGTGGGCATCGAAGTCGTGCCAGTTGTGCTCGGCGAAGATGTGTTCACGCACGCGGCCGGCGGGATTGGTCAGCAGCGACGCGAAGCTCTTGCCTTGAAAGCTTGGAGCAGCGGGGAGGCCGGCGAGTTCGAGAAACGTCGGCCCGAAATCCACCGTGCTGACCAGCCCGCCGCCCACGCTGCCGGGCTTCACCTTCGCCGGCCAGCGCACGAGCAACGGCGTGCGAATGCCGCTGTCGTAAAGCGTAGTCTTGCAGCGCGGGAAGGCGCGACCGTTGTCGGTGATGAAAAAGATGACCGTGTTCTCCGCCGCGCCTTGCTTCTCCAACTCGGCCAACACCTGCCCGACAAATCCGTCCAGCCGGGTGATTTCGTCGTAGTAAAGCGCGAGGTCGCGGCGCGTGTCCGGCGCGTCGGGCAAATACGGCGGCACGACCACGTCGGCGGGTCGGTGTGGATTGGGAATGGCGTTCGGCTGGTAGTCGCGGTGGGGGTCCAGCGCGGCGAGCCAGAGGAAGAAGGGCTTGTCCTTCGGGCGCGACTGAAGCGTTGGCAGCCATTGCGCGCAGCCGCTCTCGTCCTTCTCGGCGACCATCTTCTTCGCCTTGCCGTCCGCGCCCACCTGCAACTGAAAGCCCGCCGCGCCTGCCTCATGCACGACATCGAAGCGGTCCTTCACCTCATTGCCGAGATGCCACTTGCCGGCGGCGGCGGTCCAGTAGCCGGCGGCCTTGAGCTTTTCCGAGAACGTCACCTGCGCCTTGGGCAGCGGCCAGTGAAGCTGCTCGGCGTCCGTGCTGTGCGGATATCGGCCCGTGAGCAGGCTGGAGCGGCTGGGGCTGCACGAGCTGGCGGTGACAAACGCGCGGTCGAAGCGCATCCCCTCACGCGCGAGCCGGTCGAGGTTCGGCGCGCGCACCGTCTTGTTCCCGTAAGCCCCACAATCCTCCCACGCCATGTCATCGGCGATGAAGAGGATGAAGTTCGGTCGCGCGGGCGCGGCGAAGGCGGTGGCGGAGAGGAGGCCAAGGAACAGGGCTACGAGAGGAACCAATGCGTTCATAGTCTCGCGAAACCAGCAGCCGCCTTAAATGCCGGAATTGGCAGGCTGAACTTCCGGCTCCACCCACTTGCCGTGCTCGCGGATGAGGTCTACGAGGCGCTCGACGGCCTCGGCTTCGGGGATGTTGAACTTGATGGGGGTCTTGCCGACGTAGAGGTTGATCTTGCCGGGCGCGCCGCCCACGTAGCCGAAGTCCGCGTCTGCCATCTCGCCGGGGCCGTTCACGATGCAGCCCATGATGGCGATCTTCACGCCCTTGAGATGCTCGGTGCGGGTCTTGATGCGCGCGGTGACGGTCTGGAGGTTGAAGAGCGTGCGTCCGCAGCTCGGGCAGGCCACGTAGTCGGTCTTGAAGCTTCGGCAGCCGGCGGCTTGGAGGATGTTGTAAGCGAGGCGCAGGCTCATCCCGGCACCGCTTTCGCCGCGAATGAGAATGGCGTCGCCGATGCCGTCGGCGAGGAGAGAGCCGATATTCACGGCGGCGCGGAGGAGGGCGATCTTGGGCTCAAGCACGGATGGTTCGAAGCTCAGGCAATCCTTGAGGAGAATCGGATTTCGCCGGCCCAGGCGGTTGAGCTGCGCGACCAGCAGGCGGAACGCGGTGATGGGCGGGAGGTTCACGCCGTCCTTCACGGACACGAGCTGGGTGTCGCAGTTGATGTCCTCGATGCGAAGTTCCCGCGTTGGGTCGAGTTCGAGGAGGTTCAGGTCTTCGTAAATGCCCTCGGGCTTCACGTCGTCCTTCGGGCGAATCTTCGGTGCGACCTTTTCGAACGTGGCGCGGGTGACGACGACGCGGACGGTTTGCTCGCCGCCGCATTTGGCGCTGTCACTGAGTTCGATTTCCGGCGTGGAACGGCGCTCGAAGTGGAAGGGGTCGAAGGGGAATTGGGAATTTGAGATCGGGAATTGGGAATTGGTTAGCACCGGAATCTGCGCGAGCAGGTCGGTGCAGACTTCGATTTCACGCGGCGAATCCTCGGTAAGCGAAACGCGGATGGTGTCGCCGAGGCCATCGCAGAGCAGCGAGCCGATGCCAATGGCGGACTTGATGCGGCCGTCCTCGCCTTCGCCAGCTTCGGTGACGCCGAGGTGGAGCGGGTAGTTCCAGTCCGGCCCTTCCTGCGCGAGGCGCGCGGCGAGCAGCCGATAACACTCGATCATCACCTTCGGATTGCTCGACTTCATCGAGAACTTGAAGTTGTGGAAGTCGTGCTTGCGGCAGATGCGGGCGAACTCCAGCGCGCTCTCCACCATGCCCAGCGGGGTGTCGCCGTAGCGGTTCATGATGCGGTCGGAGAGCGAGCCGTGGTTGGTGCCGATGCGAAGGCACCGGCTGAGCTTCTTCGCCTCGATCACGAGCGGTGCAAACTTCTCCTCGATGCGCTTCAACTCCGCCTGATACTGCTCATCGGTGTATTCCTTGACCGCGAATTTCTTGGAGTCCGCGTAATTGCCGGGATTCACGCGCACGACCTCGACCCACTTCACCGCTTCCATCGCCGCCTCGGGCTTGAAGTGGATGTCGGCGACGATGGGCACGAGGCAGCCGCGCGCGTGGAGCTCGCCGACGATGTTCTTCAAGTTCGCGGCGTCCTTCACGGTCGGCGCCGTGATGCGCACGAGCTGGCACCCGACCGCAACGAGGTCGAGCGTCTGCTTCACGCACTCGGCGGTGTCCATCGTGTCGCAGGTCAGCATGGACTGCGTGACGACCGGATGCCCGCCGCCGAGGACGACTCCGCCGCGCGCGGGGTCGCCGATGGTGACTTCACGCGAGACGCGGCGGTTAAAAAGGTATGGAGAATCGCAGTAACGCATGGGCTAAAAGCCAGTGAGTAGGTGCGGGGTAAAAATTGAGATAAGAAAAATAACCCACGACCTCAGGCACTTGCTAGGCATCCAAAACTTGATTCTGCTCCGCATGCTTACTTGGATGGGGCCGGCGACTCCACTTGGCTTTTTTGCTCGAACATGGACTTGAACAAAGTCGAGCGCTTCCATAAGTCGTTGAACGAGACATAGGCCATAAAAGTGAGCAGCACGACGGCGAAGGCTGTGGTGGCGTACTCTTGAAGTTTTACGCTCAGCGGCTTGCCGCGCAGCTTTTCGTAGACGGACATCATGATGTGTCCGCCGTCCAGCACAGGAATCGGAAAGAGGTTCAGGATGGCGAGGTTAATGTTGAGGAGCACCATGAAACTCAGGGCAAGCCGGTAGTCGGTCTTCACGTTCGCAGCGAGCATCGCCAGAATCCCGGGCGGCCCGCTCAGGTCCTCGATTCCCACGCCGGTTTCCTTGGAGTGGAACAAGGCGTTGAGCGTGCGCCAGGTGCGGTCCCAGACTTCTTGAAGCTGCACCCACGGGAGCGGACCAGGCTTTTGCACTTCGTAACGAGTTGGCGTGTTGGCAAACATGATGCCAATGCGCGCCTTCTTCGCTCCGGCATCGAGCACTCGCGGGGTGATGCTGAGCACCTCGCGCTTGCCAGCGCGCTCGACGATGAGTTCTGAGGCCTGTCCACCGCGCTTGCCGACAAGGTCAATTAATTGGGCTTTACCAACCACGGGCACGCCGGCGAAGCCGATGATGACATCCTTGGGCATCACCTTCGCTTCAGCGGCGGGACTGGTGGGCGAGACGTCGCCGACGACGACCTTCTCCTCAGAGTCGAGGTTGAGCATCTTGAGTTTGAGCGCGTTATCGGTGCTAGCGGCGAGGTGATAAGTTTTACGCTCACCTGCCCGCTCGATGATTACCGGGAGCACATTTGTGGGCGCGAGAATGGTAGCCTCAAACACTTCTGACCAAGACTTCACCGACTGGCCGTAAACGGAAACCACGCGGTCGCCTTGGCGGATGCCGAGCTTATATTCCTCTGAGTCTAGGGCCACGTGGCCGATAACCGAAGGATTCACTGGCACAGGCAAGCCGACGAAGTAGATGAAGGTTGCGATGGCACAGGCGAAAACGAAGTTCATGAACGGCCCGGCGACCGCCACGAGAATCTTCGACCAAGGCGTGACGGGCGGGAGCATTTCGCCTTTTTGCTCTCCCTCCAACGCCTCGGATGTGAGCATCTGCGGTAGCTTCACGTAGCCGCCGGCGGGGATCCATCGGATGGAGTATTCGATGCCGTCCTTGGTCCAGCCCCAGATTTTCGGCCCGAAGCCGATGGCGAATGCCTCGACCTTTAGCCCACGCTTAAGCGCTACCCAGTAATGCCCCCACTCATGGATAGCGATGGCCGCCCCAAAAAGCAGCAGGACGGCAAATACGACGTAAATCCACTCAAAGAGTTGTGCCATGTGACAATGCCGGTGGTCCGACAGCAATTAGCTTACCGGAAGGTTTCTGCGCTGGCAATTGGACAAACACCTGCGGCCTTGGTTCAATGGGAAGAGTGAGCAAACTGCCGCATTTGCCGTAATTTGAAATCACTCACCTAGCAGAAGGCGTTGGCTCCTTCACTTCGCCGGGTCGTAGTTCAGCCACGGGCCGAGCCAGCGCTCGGCTTCTGTGAGGACTTGGCCTTTGCGCGAGGCGTAGTCGATCACTTGATCACGGTCAAGTTTACCAACGGCAAAATACTTTGATTCGGAATGCCCAAAGTAAAAGCCGCTCACACTCGCGCCAGGCCACATTGCAAAGTTTTCGGTCAGCTTGATGCCGGCGTTTTTTTCCACTTCAAGTAACGACCAGAGAATGCCTTTCTCCGTGTGGTCTGGACAGGCAGGGTAGCCGGGCGCGGGTCGTATGCCACGATAGGCTTCCTCAATAAGTTGCTGCGGCGTTAGTTTTTCATTCTTGCCGAACCCCCACTCGTCGCGAGCGCGCTTATGTAAGAATTCGGCAAAAGCCTCGGCCACCCGGTCAGCAACGGCCTCGATCATGATGGCATTATAATCATCGTGGGCTTGTTTGTATGCTTCAGCGAGGGTTTTAGTCTCTGCGCCTGCCATCACGGCGAAACCGCCAAAATAGTCAGGCTCGCCCTTGGGCGCGATGAAATCGGAAAGACACCAATTGGGGCTACCGTCGGTCTTTTCCGTTTGTTGGCGAAGGAAGTGGAAGGTGGTGCAGACGGTTTGCCGAGTTTCATCGGTGTAGATTTCTACGTCGTCGCCAACGCGATTGGCCGGAAAGAAACCATAGACCGCGCGGGGCGAGAGTGATTTATCGCAAATGACTTTGGCGAGCATCGCCTGCGCATCGGCAAAAAGTTTGCGTGCCTCTTCGCCGTGCTTCTCGTGCTGAAGAATCGCCGGATAAACGCCGCGCAATTCCCATGTGTGAAAGAACGGCGTCCAGTCTATGAAGGCCGCGATTTCTGCCAACGAGGGCTGCTCCAACACCCGCACGCCGGTGAACTCCGGTTTCGCCAAGTCGGTGAAGGCGAGCTTCGGCGCGTTAGCGCGGGCGGCGGTGAGGGAAAGGAGTTTCGCCTGCTTGCCGGCGTGCTGCTCGCGGAGGCGCTCGTATTCCGCGCGGTGCTGGCGGACAAATTCCGCCTTGCCGTCCTTGCTCAACAAGCTCGTCGCCACCGGCACGGCGCGCGAGGCGTCAAGCACGTGGACGACTGGCTCGGAGTAATACTGAGCAAGTTTGATGGCGGTGTGGGCCTTGCTGGTAGTCGCGCCGCCGATGAGCAGCGGTATCTTGAAGCCCTGCCGCTCCATTTCGCGTGCGACATGCGCCATCTCGTCAAGCGAGGGGGTGATGAGGCCGCTTAAGCCGATCAGGTCGGCGTCCAGCTTCTTCGCGGCCTCCAGAATTTTTTCGCAGCGCACCATCACGCCGAGGTCCACGACCTCGTAGTTGTTGCAGGCCAGCACCACGCCCACGATGTTCTTGCCGATGTCATGGACGTCGCCCTTCACGGTCGCGAGAACGACCTTGCCCTGCGCCTTCACGGCCTCTCCGGCGGCGGCCAGCGCGGCCTTTTCCGCCTCCATGAAGGGCGTGAGATACGCTACGGCCTTCTTCATCACGCGCGCGGACTTCACGACTTGCGGAAGAAACATTTTACCCGCGCCGAAGAGATCGCCCACCACGCTCATGCCCGCCATCAGTGGGCCTTCGATGACCAACAGCGGTCGACCTAACTTGACACGCGCTTCTTCAGCATCTTGCTCAATCCAAGCGTCAATGCCTCTCACCAGCGCGTGTGATAAGCGCGCCTCAACAGTGCCTTGTCGCCATGCTTCGAGCACGGCGATGTCCGCCTTGACGTCCTTCGCTGCGCCGCTGGCCTTGAGTTTCTCGCCGTGCTCCACGAGCCGCTCGGTCGCGTCGGGACGGCGGTTCAGTAACGCGTCCTCCACCAACTCCTTCAGCTCCGGCTCGATGTCTTCATACACTTCGAGCATGCCGGCGTTCACGATGCCCATGTCCATGCCGGCGCGAATCGCGTGGAAGAGGAACGCGCTGTGCATCGCCTCGCGCACCGGGTTGTTGCCGCGGAAGCTAAACGACACGTTCGACACGCCGCCGCTGACTTTCGCGTGCGGGAGGTTTGCCTTAATCCACCGCGTGGCTTCGATGAAGTCCACAGCGTAGTTGTTGTGCTCATCAATTCCGGTGGCGATGGTTAGTATATTTGGGTCGAAGATTATGTCCTCGGGCGGAAAGCTGATCTCATCCACGAGGATGCGATAGGCCCGCGCGCAAATGCGGATTTTATCAGCAAAAGTCGCGGCCTGGCCGTTTTCATCGAAAGCCATTACCACGACGGCCGCGCCGTATTTCAAAACCTTGCGCGCGTGCTCGCGGAACAAGTCTTCGCCGCCCTTGAGCGAGATAGAGTTCACGATGCCCTTGCCTTGAAGGCATTTCAGGCCGGCCTCGATGACTTCCCACTTCGAGGAATCCACCATGAAGGGAACCTTGGCAACCTCAGGTTCGCTGGCGATGAGCTGCAGGAAGCGCGACATCGCGGCGACGCCGTCAATCATCCCTTCGTCCATGCACACGTCCACGACGTTCGCACCGTTTTCGACCTGCTGCCGAGCGATGGCGACGGCCTCGTCGTATTGGTTCTCCTTGATGAGCTTCGCAAACTTGGGCGAGCCAGCGACGTTCGTGCGCTCGCCAATCATCATGAACTGGCCAATTTGCTGAGTGAAAGGCTGCGAGCCAGATAGACGAAGCGGACGAGTGGGTTCAGCGGCGGCGGGTGATCTAGCCGCCCTGTTCTCATCGTGCTTTTCTATTTTCCCCGGAAGTTCCGGATTGAGAGTGAAGACAGTACGAACATTCTTTTCGGTGATGACTTCTCTCGGATGCCTTCCCTCCAGTGTCTTGGCAATGGCGGCGATATGCTCAGGCGTGTTACCGCAGCAACCGCCTGCGATATTAACAAGGCCACTTTGCGCAAACTCACCCAGAAAGCTGCCCATGTCCTGAGGGTTTAAATCAAAGCCCGTCGGCGACAGCGGATTTGGCAGGCCGGCATTTGGGTAACACGAAATCGCGCAACTTGCCTTCGTGGCGAGCTCTGCCAGAAAAGGCCTCATCAAGTCTGGCCCAAACGAGCAGTTCAGCCCAATCGACAGGGGATTAATATGCTTTACCGCATTCCACAGGGCTTCGACTTTTTGAGCGGAAATCAATGTCTCGCCGCCGAACCCGACTGCCGCTGAAATGGAGACAGGTAGGGAAACTTTGTCCGTGTCGAAGACTTCGCGAATCGCCACGAGCGCGGCCTTCGCGTTAAGCGAATCGAAAATGGTTTCAACTAATAAGAAGTCTGAACCGCCTCTGATAAGAGCTCTAACCTGATTGACGTAGGCTTGCTTTACCTGGTCGAACGTCACTACACGGAAGCCCGCGTCGTCGGCGTCCGGCGAGTTCGAGAGCGACACCGTCATTGGCCCGATGGCGCCGGCGACAAAGCGCGGCTTGCCATCGGCGTTTGACACACGGTCCGCCCACTCGCGGCATTGGCGGGCCGAAGTTTCATTAATTTCCCACGCGAGGTCGCCGAGGAACTTGTCCTCGATAATTTTTTGGTAAAAGGCGGGGTCTTTGCGCCCGCCGTGCTCACGAGGATCATCAACGAAAAACTCGCTTTGGCCGATGCTCGTGGCAGAGAAGGTGTTGGTCTCAATGATGTCCGCCCCGGCCTCGAGAAAGCGCCGGTGGATGTCGCATATCATCTCAGGTTGTGTGAGTGAAAAAAGATCACCGTTGTTAAGTAGATCTTTTTTCGCTTTGGCGAAGCGTGTGCCCCGAATGTCGGCCTCCTTTTTGCCGTAGGAACGGATGGTCGTTCCCATCGCGCCGTCAATAATAACGATTCGCTCGGTGAGCAACTTGCGAAGCAGTTCAGCGTGACGAGATTGACTCATGACTCAGATCGAATTGTCACTGGTGGGCAAAAGGATTATAAAGGCTCAAGCTCGGGAGCTTAACCCCCCATCATTCGCCGGCTTAAGAAACACCACTTTCACTCCGGCTTTTTTCTCCTCGGGCTTATTAAATGCGTCCATTAAGGTCGTCGGTGCGGTGACGGCGGGTTGCGCGATGGGCCCAGGCCCACCGGCATCGCTCACGGGCGCGAGCGCCTCACGAAGTGCGCCTTCCACAAGCGAAGTGCAGTGCACCTTCGTAGGCGGTAACGGCCCGAGGTCTTTGGCGAATTCCTCGCCGCGCATCGCGAGCGCTTCGGAGGCAGTTTTGCCCTTGATGAGTTCCATCGCGAGGCTGGCGGCCGCGATGGCGGTTTCGCAGCCGAAGGATTGGAAGCTGGCGCGGTCAATTACCTTGCGACCACCTTGCTCCTTAAACTTAACCCACACCCGAAGCATATCACCGCAATCGGCATTGCCCACGGTGCCAATAGCATCGGCGTTGGGCAGTTCACCCATGTTCTGGGGATTCGCCATCGCGGCGGCGACCCGGTTCTGAAAGTCATCATTCATAGTTGCAAGAACATATCGCAAATGCGCGAAGGCGCGAAGTTAATCCTCAAGTAAAAGGCCATCGCCCCAAGGCCCCACGCAATAGATGCTTTTGAAGAAGTAGCCAAACTTCATTCTCTTCAACAGCCGCACCACCTTGAGCCTTGAGGCCAATTTAAGTTCGTGGATCAACCTTCCTCCAGCCTGTATCGCGGCATCTTCGCATCCTCCTCCTGCGCCCAAGCGTCAATGCCGCCGCGCAGAAATTTAGCCTTAGTGAAACCGTGGCCGGCGAAATAGGCGGCGGCGTCGAGGCTCGCGGTGCCATTGTGGTCGTAGAAGACCAGTAGCGCGTCGCGCGCGGCGGTGCCCATGAGCGACTGCACCAGCTCCTGATTGACAAACTCCGCGCCGTCGAGGCGGACGGCGTCCCATTCTTCGCGCGTGCGAATGTCGAATAGACGCACGGTCTCGCCCTGCGCGCGGCGGTTGACGACTTCTCGCGGGGTGATTTCAAGTTGTCGGTCCTGCTCGTGGCTAGCTTGGATGTGTGCGATAACCTCGGCAACTTTCAGCCCGCCATTGCGGTCGCAGAGTTGACCAAGCGTCTCCGTCGGCTGGAAGCCACAGCTCGCGCAGCCGCCGAGATGATACTTGCGGAATAGCGCTCGCCGCGCGCCGGGGTAGGCGGCAAGCACTTCGGCCATCGTGGTCTGCGGGGCGAGTGATTCAGTCACGGTCACGCGGGATTTAAGCACGGATGGCGCGGTACGACACGGATTTTCCGAAAGGTTCAGGCCAATAAATCTTTGGAAATCAGATTCGAGGGCGCTGAAAACCAACTACACCGAACACTGATTGCTGCTTCAGTCAGAGACTTATTCCGTGTCTGCTGCGGGAGAGCGGGCGGGCTACTTTTTCGGCGCTAGCTCGGAGACGACTTTTAACATGGCGTCGGCGTCGGAAGTGCCCTCGAGAGCGGTGCGAAAATCCTTATTGTGAAGCATCTTTGCGATGTTTGCGAGCGTATGCAGATGCTTCTGGAACTGGCCCTGAGGGACGAGGAAGAGCATGACGAGCTTTACGGGCTGGTTATCGAGCGCATCAAAGTTGATACCTCTGGTGCTGCGGCCAAACGCGCCGGTTACCTCTGAAATAAGGTCGGTGCTAGCATGTGGGATCCCGATACCGAAGCCAATACCGGTGCTCATTGAATTCTCGCGCTTGCGCACGCCTGCGGCAATAGCCTCGCGGTGCTCAGGCTTGATCTTCCCGCAATGGACGAGTAGGTCGAGCAGTTCATCAATCGCCTCCCAGCGATTGGTGGCTTTCAAATCGGGAACGATTTGCTCTTTTTGAAGGATGTCCGCAAGCGTCATATAAGAAACCGCTTCGGAATTTCGCCGCAAGAAAGCAGACGATTCAAGAACGAATTCCGAGCCGCACGGCGAGCACTCTACAAAGGTGGGAATAACTTGTAGTGGTGAGGTACAGAGGCGGCTGAGATATTGCGAGTTGATTGACTTAACATTACTGCTTCCGCACGCTCAGTGACGAAGCATTTTTGACTATGAATAACCTCACATTGCGCACCTGTGCGCTTCTCTCAGTGATCGTCATACCGGTTGCAGCGCTGGCCGCTGATGCTGACTCGACCACACCACTCCACTCCAACTCGGTGCCGCAGGCATTGGGGTTGATGGTGTTGTTCGCACTGGTCGGCATTGTTACCGCTATCCTCGGTTACCGACTATTTGACAAGTTTACGCCCGGCGATCTGCATAAAGAAATTATCGAGAACAAGAACACCGCTGCTGCCATTGTTGCCGGCACGGTCATCCTAGGTGTGAGCATCATCGTTGCCGCGGCCATCATTGGCTGAACGTGCCGGCCTAGGTGAAACGCAGCCAACATATTCGGTTGGTCTTGATGGGCGGCCTTTCTTCGGCGGCTCTAACGGTGGGTGATTCGACGGCGCAAGTGAGCGGACAGCGCGGCTTTGCGCTTCAGGGAAATGCCTTCACGAACGACCACCATTTACCCTATGCCGGTTTTTATCATGCGCCTTATCGAGCGTGGTATCCGCACCGCTACAATTACTTTGATCCCCAGCGGAAGCAGTATTTCCACGGTGGTCAGTGGAGCGATCAGCCGCATCAGAGCCACACCAACATATCGATGCCGCTGCCGCAGGCCGTGGCCGCCGCTATTGCCGCGCAGCCAAAGCCGCCTGCGCAGAGCAGCACGACGCGCAGCGGTTTTGGCAGCACCTCGCGGTCGTCTTGGGGAGGCATCGGTTCTTAATGAACCGCCACTCCCTCCAACCGCGTGCGGATTGGCCGGCGAAGGTTCAGCAAGTCGGTCTCAACTTTCACTCGCACGCGCACGGGCCGTATTGGGATGAATCTGCCTGCTACGAACTCGCCGCAGACGAAGTCGCCGCACTCGAAGTCGCCGCGAACACACTGCACTTCCTGTGCATCGAGGCCGCCGATGCGGTGATTAAACACGGCTGGTGGGATCGCCTTGGCATACCCGCCGCTGCCGTGCCCGCCATTCTCGCCAGCTGGGAACGCGACGACTTCAGCCTGTATGGACGATTCGACTTCGCTTTTGACAGTTTGTCCCCACCGAAATTACTCGAATACAATGCCGATACGCCGACCACACTGCTCGAAGCTGCTGTGGTGCAGTGGTTCTGGTTGCAAGACGCACGTTCGTACAGCGACCAGTTCAACTCGATTCACGAGCGACTCGTCGCCGCATGGCGACGTTGGGGCGGCGAGGTGCTCCACTTTAGCGCCATCAAGGATCATCCTGAAGACGAGCAAACCGTGCTTTACCTGCGTGACACCGCCGTGCAAGCGGGCGTGCTCACGCAGTTCGTGCATGTTGAAGACATTGGCTGGAACGGCTCGACCTTTGTGGACCTCACGGAGGTACCCATGAAGCAGTGCTTCAAGCTTTATCCTTGGGAGTGGCTCTGGCACGAGGAGTTTGGCTTACATCTCGCGCGCGATACGACGCGTTTCATCGAGCCGACATGGAAAATGCTTCTGAGCAACAAGGCGTTGCTGCCGATTTTGTGGGAACTGTTCCCGGGCCACCCCAACCTGCTGCCGGCCTACGAAGCTCCCGAACCGCTCGGTCAAAATTTTGTCCGTAAACCCAAACTCAGCCGCGAGGGTGCGAACGTTACGCTAGTGAGCAATGGCCAAATCGCCGAGGAAGTCGGTGGTGATTACGGCGCGGAAGGTTTCATCTACCAAGCGCTCGCGCCGCAACGTGATTTCGTCGGTAACCACCCCGTTTTTGGCGTTTGGGTGGTAGATCATGCCGCCGCTGGCCTCGGTATTCGCGAGGATACTCGGTGCATCACCAACAACTTGAGCCGCTTCGTGCCGCACTACTTTAACTAACGTGAGGCGCAACTGGGCAATGCTTGGCGGTCGTCGCTTTTATCATTCAGCGCAACCCACGGAGCGTCAGGCGCAAGCTCGCCTTAATGTTAAACCTCATCATGTAAAACGTCGCAGGTAAAAGGCCCATGAGCACCATCAATCCCACCCGCGTCAGCGTCGGCATGACCGGCACTTTCGCCGGTAAGCCTTACACCGTCATCGCGCGCGTGGTGATGTCCATGGATGACGGCGGCGAGACCTACTATTGGAACGAGTTCTACCTCAGCGACGGCTCTGACCGCATCGCGATGCTCGTGTGCGAGGAGGTCCACGGCGCGCAACAATGGCGGCTTTTTACTGAGTTCGCGCCCCCGCAACCGCTGACCGCGCGCGAAGCCGGTATGAAAAAAGTTGGCGAACGCATCAACCTAGACGGCGTCACTGCCGCAATCACCGTTGTGAACGAATCGCGCGTTCATTTTATTGAGGGTCGGGCACCCGATTGGGTCTCCGTCGGTGACGTGGCGCAATACTTCAATGCTGAAGCCGGCGGTAAGATGTGGGTGGTGAGTTGGAGCGGTGACGAGGTGGAATACTATCGCGGGCTAAACCTGAATGGTGAACTCGTTGCGCAGGCATTAAATCTGCCAGCGATCCCCCTAAAGGCTGCGTCCGTCATTAGCAAGGTTGGGATTGGTGGTCACGGTGCTAAACGGGTCCTGAACTTGGCCGTGGTTTTGTTCGGCCTAGGTGTTGTGGCGATAATGCGTAGCTGTGACGGCACAAGCGGCTTAGTCAGGAATGAATCGGCGTCGATAACCCGCCCCATTGTCGTCCAGCGTGTGCCCGCCCCGCCCCCGCCGCTAACGGCCGGCACTAATGTTGTAATAGCCGGCCACAGCTATCAGGTCGTCACGCATCGCGTCACCGGATTTACCAAGGTAAATGCGCAATGGAACACACACCATTATCAGGTAAGCAATGAAAACGGGCAGACGAACCTGCTGGTCGTCTGCTGGCCATCAGTTACCCCGAGCCTGCATCTTTTCTCGCTGCAAAAGGCGGAGCGTCACCCTACGCCGCAGTTGTCCGCCTCGATGCGCTTGGGCGAGCAGATTAAACTCGACGACTTCGAGGGCACGATCACGGAGTTACTAATGTCGCACGAGGTTTCGCGCACCGGTCCGCCCATCGCGGGTTTTGGCACAAACGGCCTGACCTACCACTATGTCGCAACGGGTAGTAACGGGACGTTGCTAGCCAGTTGGAACACAGAGCGCGTTGTTTTTCATCGCGGTCAGGCGGTGGTCAAGTTGACTCCTTGATGCGCGGTAGTGCAGATGTCCACTTGGCGTTTTTGCGGTGGCAAAAACCCAACCGGGAACTGCACTTACCATGCCCCCACTACTTTGCTGCCGCATTTAGAGCCTCGAGGACTATGCCGGGTGTTAGCAACGTTGGCAGCAGCATCGGTTGAGCTTTTGGGTCACGCGGATAGACCAGCACCATCGGTACTCCGGCGCGTTCAAATTTCTTAAGTTCTGCCACGATGGCGGGAGTCTCGTGGGTATTGTCGGCTTTCAGGGTGACCACCTTGAGGTCCGCGATCCTTTGCTTGGTGGACTCAATATCGATGCTCGTTCGCTTATTGACTTGGCAGGTAACGCACCAGTCGGCTGTAAAGTCCACGAGTACGGGGTGTCCGGCGCTACGAGCTTTTTCAATCGCCTCCGGAGACCAAGGCTCCCACTCCTTCTGAACTCTTGCTTGCGCTAAGGAAACAACTGCGGCCACGAGTAATAGCAGGGACAGAAAACCTGCCACTGCCCGGCGGTTGGTAGCCCTTTGAACGAATTCGCCCCAAATCCAGACCGCCGCAGCAATCAACACCAAGTAGAGACCGACCCACCAAGCCGCCTTTCTGCCGAAATCGGGCACGGCAATGGTCAGTGAAAAAAGCCAGATTCCGGCACCGAGCATTGGGAAGCCCATCGCGTGCTTGAAGTGGACCAACCAGTTGCCGGGCCTGGGCAGGAATCGCAGCCATGCGGGCTGGAAACTCAACAGCAGGTACGGCAAAGCCAAACCTGCGCCGATGGCGAGGAATAGTAGGGTAATTCGCAGGGGCGGTTGGGCGAACGCGAAGCCGAGCGCGGGCGCCAGCAGCGGTGCTGTGCAGGGCGTGGCCAGCGCGGTGGCGAGGACGCCGTTGAAGAACGCGCCGGTTAGGCCTTCCTTGCCAGCCAGTTCGCTTGCGGAGGTCATCGCGCTGCTGCCGAGCGAGACTTCAAACAGCCCGAAAAGATTCAGCGCCACGAGCGTGACCAGCGTGGTCATGCTGACGAGGAACACGGGGTTTTGAAACTGCATCCCCCAGCTCGCACTCCGGCCGGCTTGCTGCACGGCAATGACTGCACCCGCGAGCACCGCGAAGGAAACAAGCACGCCTAGGCAATAGATCATCCCTAGCATCTTTAAACGCGCGGGCGACTCTTTCGCCTGATTCACGAAGCCAAAAATTTTCAGTGCAATAACCGGCAGGACGCACGGCATGATGTTTAAGATGAGGCCGCCAAGGAACGCGAGCACTAAGGCGTGGCCGAAGGACGTGACTTCGCCTCGGGTGGCAAGCGGAGCAGGGGAGAGGGGTGACTTTTGTTGGCCGCCCGTGCTAAGTGTACCAGTTGGAGCCTCATCGCTGAGGGCCAAGTTGACTGCATAGCCCGTGGGATTT
>Ga0194125_10005301_pt1 | contig 19672 bp, 17 predicted proteins | sample TA2KigC250mmetaG_FD_148626 | JGI IMG/M metagenome (GOLD analysis project Ga0194125, IMG submission 148626) | Freshwater microbial communities from Lake Tanganyika, Tanzania - TA2015034 Kigoma Deep Cast 250m | ecosystem: Environmental > Aquatic > Freshwater > Lake | place: Tanzania: Lake...
CAAAATACCACGCGCCCCCCGGGAAATCAAGGAACGGGCGGCGGACACGAAGGGGCACACGGAGTTTTGTCGCGCGGGGAGAGGTAAGGTCGAGCGAAATATGGCCCCTTGCCGGAGCGCGGAGATCGGGCTATAATCCTTTCAGGGTATATGGCTTAAACGGTTGGCTGTATCGGGCTCCCGAGGTCCGGGATGATCGTGTTCGACGATAATGCGTGAATTCAATTTCCGCGAAAGGGGTGTCGACATGAACGTCAAGATCCTTTTTCCGGCGAAGGCGATCCTATCGGCTATCGCCCCACTGGCGTTGGTCATATCCATCGTCTCTGCCGGTCCCGGGCAGAAAGAAAAAATGGACCACCTCATGGTATTCGGCCAAGGTTTCATGTTTGGTGTCCAGGAGCCCGATGGGTGGAGAGGCGATACAGAGCGCGCCGCCAAATATCATGTGAATGTCATCTTCTTTCGAGGAAGGCGGATGCCGTCCGATTTAGAGGGCGTCATCCGGGTGAGGATCAATAAAAAAGCGGATGAAGATACCGCGAAGGATTTAGCCGTGGATATGGACGGTTACCGAAAGCGGTTCCCTGACATCCGGTTCGAGGACTTCGCCGTCTCTCATTCGCGATATTCATCCTACCCCAAGCTGTTCTATGTCGAGGGACAATTTCATGAGTACGTCGTCTACATCAACCCCGGAGAGGGATTCTGGTATACCTTTTCGGTAGCGTTGGGCACGGGGGAGACTCCTGCGAGCGAGGCCGAGCTGGCCGCGTTCAGGACGGTCACCTCATCCCTTTTAGCGATGGGCGGGAAAGCGCCGGCTGCCCAAGTGCCGACCGATTTCGATTCAGCGCTTGCGGCCGCTGACGAGAATCTTAAGTCGAAAGAAGGGGAGAAATACGACGTTGCGTTCGCGCGCAAGGCCGGGCCGTGGATTTCCAGAGCTCTGGCCGGTTGTACCAAGGGCTTGCCCGCTTCGGACCTCGGACCGTTCACGGTGCTGGTCCGTGTCGCGGAAACGGGGCAGGCTGAGGAGGTCCTGGTCCGGCCCGAGACCAAAGTTGCATTATGCTTGAAACCGTCTTTCGCCGGCGCCAAGAACCCCAAGCCTCCCGGCCCGTCTTGGTGGGTCAAGGTGGTGATCGCCATAAGGTGAATTTCCGCTACATACTCGGTGAAGATGGATTTTGGCTTTGGGATCCGCCCTTTATCCGGCGGGATTCTTTTCGCGGAGGATGCCGATGATCTCCTCACAGGCGGCCCTGTATTTCGGCTCTTTGATGGCGATGTCACGATAGATCCCGATCATCTCGTCGATGCTTTCGGGATCCTGCAGCCATCTGCTCGCCAATACATTTCTTCGCTGGTTCTTGATACCGTCCCAATTCCTCAAGATGAACCGAGGCCTGTTGTGCAATACCCGCCATATCTGGTCGTCCATGACCTCGGCAAGAACACCTTCTTTAAAGATGTTGTAGATCTCGGCGAATACCCTCAATGCATGATCATTGGTTCTATCCACTTCCAAATACAAATGATCGATCCATTTCCATCTATTATCCAATCCGGCCAAGAATAAAGCAGGCGCCGGGTAGCCGTTGTTCTTCGAGATGCATCCGTACTCGGGAATGGCTTTTTCCAGCAGGGATATGAACCTTGCAGCTCTTGCTGCGTCCCGAGGAGCCCGCCGGCTCTCATCATAGGCTTCGTTTATCTGCTTCTCCAATTCCGGCATCGGGCAATCCTCGGAGATATATTCGCCTATGGCGCTCGAAAACGATGCGTCTTTGACTTCGATATAGCGTGGAATGAACAAGACGAACTCGACGCACGGGACGTTTTCGGGAAGTCCGGCAGCGGGTCCAAGGTAATAGCAGTTCGGGCTCCCATCACCTCTGGCTACAAGAACGCCGGCACGCTCTCCCCAGTCGGTCCTTGGCTCGAAGAAAACGATCCCTTTCCACTTGAAGGGGATCTCGATGTTGCTGCCGTCAGGGGTCAATAAGCTGATGGAGAAGCGCCGCGCCATTCCCGATAGATGGCCGGATAAGCCGGTGGGGATCTCAGGTTGATTTTCGGGGAACTCAAATCTCAATATGTCGGCGGACCTTGATTGCCGCGGGGACAGATCCGCCGGAACGGGGCAGGCATATTTGCCGGGGCGCAGCGGCGTTCTCTGTGCGGGGAGGTTAATGATATGTCTTGCCATATCTGCTGTTCGCATATTGTTTTACACAGCCTTTGAGCTTTCAGGTCCTTTCTGCGTCTATAAGATCCTTGGATGGCGGGAAGATGCCCGGTCGGGTGAGGTTCACATAATGGCTTAACAAGGAACAGGCGGCGTGCACGACGCAGAGGTCCATCATGGCGCGTTGCTGATACTGTTTCTGTAAAACGTGCCCTCAAAGGACACTAATATACATCACAATGCAATTTTCGACTTGACGATAGTTTACTATAAAAGTAAAATGTGCCCACGGAGAGCACGGAATGAGTATGAACAATACATCTTTCAAGACGCTGGGCCCCCAAGCGGCCAGACTTGTGACAACGCTCCACGAGCTTAGCCGCACCGTCTTCCGCCTCGAGGATGTTCGGGACATCACGGGCCTCTCCGAGCCGTCCGCGAGGAGTTTCGTCCGCAAGCTCGTGGACCGGGGCGTGGCGGCTCGGCTCAAGTCCGGTCTCTACGTCCTCGTCCCGTTCGAGTTGGGCAGGGAGCGCCAGTACTCGGGCAACCCGCTCATCATCGCCAGGGAGATCATGCATGGCGAGGATTACTATCTCTCCCACGCCACCGCAATGGAGATCCACGGCATGACGACCCAGCCCCAGCTGGTCATCATGGTCAGTACCCCCAAGCCCAGGCGGCCCGTGACGGCTCTAGGCGTGGGTTTCCGGTTCGTCCTGTGCCCGCTCAAGCATTTCTTCGGCCTCACCGAGCACTGGGCGACCAAGCAGGAGAAGGTGCGCGTGAGCGACCTGGAGAGGACGACCATCGACGGCCTCAAGCAGCCCGAATACTGTGGCGGCCTGACCGAGGTCGCCAAGGGCCTCTGGATGCGGCGCCAGGATGTGAACATCGACCGTCTGGTTCAGTACGCAAAACGGATCGGCGTCGGCGCGGTCGTGCGTCGGCTGGGGTTCTTGCTGGAAACCTACCAGATGGCGGCGCCGACGGATCTGGATCGACTTCGGACCGGCCTGACGGCGACCTACGTCCGCCTGGACCCGGTCCTTCCGGCCGAAGGGAAACGCCTGCGCCGCTGGCGCCTGCAGCTCAATATTGCCCCCGAAGAACTCCGAGCCGTCGTGAGGACTTGACCCATGATTCCACAGCGCGACCTCTCGCTGCTTTCCAACAGGCTCGCCGAGCGAGGAGGCCGGCGCATCCCGGAGACCGTCCTGGAGCGCGACTACTGCCTTTCGTGGCTTCTGATCGGGTTGTCCCGCAGCCCTCTGCGAGAGCGCCTCGCGTTCAAAGGCGGAACCGCGCTCAAGAAGTGCTACTTCGGCGACTACAGGTTCTCCGAGGATCTGGACTTCACGTTGACCCGGGAGACGCCTTGGGAGGAGATCGAGCGGCACCTTACGGTCGCATTTGAGGATACGCGAAGAGCTTCCGGCATCAAGTTCCATCTTGACCGACTCGACCGCCATTCCCACGAGAACAGCCACACGTTCTATTTAGCGTATGAGGGGCCTCTTCCGAAGACGCGCGGAAAGACCGTCAAGACCGACATAACGATTCGCGAGCGTATTGTCCTTCCGCTCGAGGGCCGACCGGTCCTGCGTGGCTACGCGGAGTACCGCGACCTGCCCGAGGATGCCGGGCTTCTGGTCTACTCTCTGAACGAGGTGGCGGTCGAAAAGACGGTTGCGCTACTGGACCGGGCCCGGACTGAACCGCGCGATCTGTACGACCTCTGGTTCCTCACGGCGGGTGGCCACGTGCAGCTACCCGACCTATTCGGCCCCGTCGCGCGGAAGCTGGAGTTCCGGGGGCTCACAATGGAGCAGGTTGGCGGGGGGTTCGCCGCCAAGGAGGCGCGCTACAAGAAGCTCTGGCAGGTCCGCCTTGCGACGCAGATGGCCGATCTCCCCGGGTTCGACACGGTCTGCCGCGATGTCCGGCGCGTGCTGCGCCAAGGTGGCTTCTTCAACGGATAGCTGGAAGGGGTTCGACGGACGCGCCGAGAACGTCCTTCCCGAATCGTAAATCTATACGCCGATCAGTTTGTAGATTATAACGCCTTTGGACAAGCGAAGGGGCACACGGAGTTTTGTCGCGCGGCGGGGGGGGGGAGATGTGTAGCAGGCGTTCCGGCCCGGGCTCCTCCGAGTAGCCTTTCTGAGGCGGCTTGATTTCGCCGGCCGGCCGGGATAGCATAGATCAAGTCCATGAGCAAGCCGATCCCCGCCGAGGGCATCCCGCGGCTTCCTCCGGAAAAGAGAGTCGCGCGATTCGCCGCCCTCTATCGCCGCTCGGTCAATCCCGCCCAGCGCGCCTGGCTTCAGGCGCGGTCCGCCGGCCTGGGCCTCCATTTCAGCGAAGATGAGCTGACGGTGCTTGCGGCGCTCGACACGCCGGCCAGAGTGCAGGAGTTCCTGGACACTCAGCTCTCCTATAACAACGACCACGCCACGGTCGACCAGGAGGAAACGGCCATGCCGCCCCGCCGGGTCCTCCAGACCGGAATGGCCCACTGCTTCGAGGGCGCCATGTTCGCCTATGCGGTGCACTACCTCCATAACCGTGGGCCGTTGCTTGTCCTTCTCGAAGCGAGCCAGGACGCGGACCACAATCTCGTCGTCTGCCGGGATGTCCGGACCGGGCTCTATGGCTCGAACGCCCAATCGCGCTACCCCGGCCTGCGGGGCCGGCCGGCGTCCTACGAAACCGTCAAAGCCCTGGCCGAGTCCTATTATCCCTTCTATTACAGCGACCGCACGCTCGACCCGAAGGACCTGACCCTCATCGGCTACTCGGACGGCTTCGACCTCACGGCCAAGTTCGGCGTTGACTGGATGGCCTCGGAAGAACCGTTATGGGATATCTACTACACCTACGTCGACGATACGCGGCTTTTCCACAACTTTTTCGACGACCCGGGAACACCGCATTATTATCCCTCTATCCGGGCCCTCAAGGAGAATTGGGTCCGCTTGGACGCCCAGGGCAGACCCTACGTCAGCCCGGATGACCTTCCGTCGCGGGCCCGCGAACTCTGGGGCGCGTTTTGGAAGGAGTGGAGCCCTGAGGCGGGACCAAAGCCCAGGGGGAAGGCCCACGATATCGAGATGGAATTCATGCGGTTGACGGGTACGACGCCCATCGACCTCGACGACAACGCCTTCGACTTCCAGTTCTACCTGGCCGCCGGCTACCGCCTGGAGCGATTGCTGACGGCGCGGCAAGCCTAGAGCGCCTCCACTTGGGACCCGCTCATCAACTACCCCGGAGCCAGAAAATCCAGCTCCTCGTCGACACCGGCTTAGAAGCGCTGGCGGCGGTCGTCAGCGAGGATGAGCTTGCGTCCGTAAGTGACAGAAAGCGTGGGAATTAGGAGTGGGGTGAGTGAGGGGAATCGAACCCCCAACCTTCGGATCCACAGTCCGATGCTCTAACCGTTGAGCTACACCCACCGCCGGGTTAGCGATAAATTATCGCATGGAGGGGCGATTCCGTCAACAGCCGGCTGAATCGCGCCGGCGGAGCTTCGATATGAGCTGGGGATCCGGGCGCAAAGCTATTGTAGGGGCGGCCTGGCGGCAATGGACGGTAGAAAAGGGGCTGCCGGAAATTGGGAAATAGGTATCATGTCCCCCAATTAGCGTTGGCCCTCGATGAGGTCGAGGACGTCCTCGGAGTCGCGCCAGCGCTCCCGGACCTTGACGTGAAGGTCGAGGTAGACCTTGTGGCCGATGTAGTTTTCGATCTCCCGGCGGGCCTCGATGCCGACCATCTTGATGAGCGAGCCGCGGCGGCCGATGACGATCTTGCGATGGTTGTCCTTCTCGACGAAAATGGAGGCCCGGACGTGGGTGAGCGGCCTCGTCTCGCCCTCCTTTTTCCAGTCGGGCTGCTCCTTTTTCTCGATGGCCTCGACGTAGACGGCCGTGGCGAACGGCAGTTCCTCGGTGACCCGGGCCAGGATCTTCTCCCGGACGATCTCGGCGAACAGGAACCGCTCCGTCTGGGTCGAGATGTCCTCGTCCGCAAAGAGCTTCTCGGCCAGGGGCAGGGCGTCGAAGACCAGCCGCTCCAGGACGTCGAGGTTGTCGCCCTTGAGGGCCGAGACGGGGATGATCTCCCGGAAAGGGAAGAGGTCCTTGTAGCGGTCGATGAGCAGCAGGACCTTGTCCTTGCGGACGGTGTCGACTTTGTTGATGAGCAGGAAGGCGGGCGTCGAGACCTTCTTCAGCGTCTCCAGGACGAACTCGTCGCCGTGGCCGAACTTCTGGGTCGCGTCGACGAGCAGGCAGACGAGGTCTGACGTCTGGAGGGAAGAATAGACGAAGTTCATCATCCGCTTGTTGAGCGCGTGCAAGGGTTTGTGAATGCCCGGGTTGTCGATGAAGATGACCTGCCCCTTGTCCGTCGTCTTGATGCCCAGGATGCTGACCCGCGTCGTCTGGGGCCGGTCCGAGACGATGGCCAGCTTCTGGCCGATCAGGGCGTTGAGCAGGGTCGATTTCCCGGTGTTCGGGCGCCCGATCAGGGTGACGGTGCCGGTTCTCAAGAGGGGCTTGGGCGGCGTCTTTTTTGCGACGGCCTTTTTTTTCGGGGCCCTCGGCTTGGCCGGCTTGGCGGCTTTTTTCGTGGCCGTCGTCTTCCCGACTGTCCGCGGCATGTGTCCCCCTCGGCCCCGCTCAGGCCTTCCGTATCCGGAGCTTCCTGACTTTTTTCTGGTCGGCCTCGATGACCTCGAGGATGAGGCCTTGGACCGCCAACGTGTCCCCCTTCATCGGGAGCCGGCCCAGGGCGTGGGTCATGAGACCGCCGACGGTGATGAAGTCGTCGTTGGCCAGCTCGACGTCGAACAGCTCCTCGAGCTCCTCGACCTCCGTGGCCCCCGAGACCGTGAAATCGAGGGGCCCGTTCTCGGCGATCTCGGACTCCTCGGTGTCGTACTCGTCCTGGATCTCCCCGACGATCTCCTCGACGACGTCCTCCATCGTCACCAGCCCGGAGACCCCGCCGTGCTCGTCGACGACGACGGCCAGCTTCTGCTTGACCTTCTGGAACTCCTTGAGAAGGTCGGCCACGGGCATGGACTCGGGGACGAAAGCGACCGGGCGGATGAGGGCCTCGATGGGCTGGCCCTTGTGCTTCTCGTCGGAGTACTCGATGATGTCCTTGGCCATGACCGTGCCTTCCATGTTGTCGAGCCGGTCCTTGTAGACGGGGATGCGCGAGTACTTTTCCCGGATGATGAGGTCCTTGAGGTTGTCGATGGTCGCGTCCTTGCGGATGCAGATCATGTCGACCCGCGGGGTCATGATCTCCCGGACCAGGGTATCGCCGAACTCGACGACGTTCCGCAGCAGCTCGTTCTCGCCGATGTCGATGATGCCTTCCTCGGTGGCTTCGTCGATGAAGGTCTCGATCTCCTCGTCGGTGGCCTCCCGTTCCTCTTCCTTGTCCTCCCGTTGCTCCTCCTTCTCGAGGAGATTGCGGGAGAAGGCCAGCAACGGCGTGGCCAGCAACCGGAGCAGGGGAAAGGCCGGGAGGAAGAGCTTGATGACCCGGTTCTTCCCGAACGCGCTCACCAGGCGGGGGACGAGATCCAGGGCCACGGCATAGACGCCCAGGGCCGCCAGGAAAAGCCAAAGCGGCCAGAGCCTCGTCCGCGGGAACGAGATGAAGGCATAGACGGCCAGGGCCAGGATGGTGACGTTCCGAAGGAACTCGATCGCGATCAGCGTCTCCTCAAGGTCCCGGAGGACGTTGGCCCGGAAGGCCTTGTCCCGGTCCTCGAGGAAGCGGCTCATGGAGATCTTGGAGAAGGAGCCGAGGGCGATGTGGAGAAGGGACAGCAGGAAAGCGGCCAGGAAACAGAGCGCCAGGCCTGTCCAGGCGACGGGCCCCATCATGACAGGAACTTCCCGGCGGCCAGCCGCGCCTCTTCCTGCTCGATGCCGGCGCCGTGGTCGAAGCCGAGGAGGTGGAGGAAACCGTGGACGGCCAGCAGCTCGAGCTCGCGCTTGAGGCTGTGGCCTTTCTCCCGGGCCTGCCGGAAGGCGACCGGGACGGCGATGACGATGTCCCCCAGGTAGTGCCGTCCGTCGGGCCCTCGCTTGCCCAGCGGGAAGCTCAGGACGTCGGTCGGCCTGTCCTTTTTCCGGAACCTCCTGTTGAGGGTCCGCATGGCCGCCGATCCGACGAAAGCCAGCGTGACCTCCGGATCGGCGAGCCGGTAGCGGGCGACGAGCCGGCCGAGGAGCCGCCGGAGCTCACGCGTCCGGATCGGGTGCTTTTTCTGGCGGTTGAGGATCTCGATCATCGGGCCTTTCACTTTTTTGCCTGTTCTGCGCGGGCGGGTGCCCCTTTCTGTCTTCGAAGGCGAAACCCGGGTACTCGATACGCGGGTGGTAGATGGCGAAGAGGATGGTCAGGAACGAGGCGGCCACGGACCGCAGCTCCCGCAGGGAGAAGTCGCTTTCGTCGAGCTGCCCGTCCTGGAGGTAGGAGTTGATGATGTCGGTGATGACCCGCCTGAGGTTGTCCTTGGTCGGGGCCTTCAGGCTCCTGGAGGCGGCTTCGACGGAATCGGCTATCATGACCAGCCCGGCCTCCTTGGTCTGCGGCGCCGGCCCCGGGTACCGGTAGGATTCCTCGCCGACCGTCTGCTGCTCCGGGTCGTAGGTCTGCTTGGCCTTGTTGTAGAAATAGCGGACCAGCGTGTTGCCGTGGTGCTGTTCGATGATGTCCCGGAGGGGCTTGGGGAGGCGGAGCTTGCGGGCGATCTCGGCCCCCTCCTTGACGTGGTTGGTGATGACCAGAGTGCTCATCGAGGGCTTGAGGTCCTTGTGCAGGTCGAATTCCCTGGACCGGTTCTCGATGAAGTACTCGGGCATCTTGATCTTCCCGATGTCGTGGTAGAGGGCCCCGGCCTTGGCCAGCGGGGCGTTGAGGCCCAGCTCCTCGGCGGCCTTCTCGGCCAGCGTCGCGACGATGAGCGAGTGGTGGTAGGAGCCCGGCGCCTCGAGGGACATCTGGCGGAAGATGGGCAGGTCGGAGTTGGTCAGCTCGAGGAGCTTGGAGGAGGTCACAAAGCCGAAGGCCGATTCGACGACAGGCAGCAGGAGGAAGGCCAGGACGGCGCCCGCCGCGCCGCCGACGAGACCCATGACGATCTCGGCCGAGAGCATCCCGACCCCGCCGCGGTTCTCGATCAGATGGTAGCTCAGGAGGATCAGGGTGTTCACGGCGGGCACGACGACGAACCCGGCCCGCAGGGTCGCGGCCCGGTAGCGTCTCCGGAAGTACTTGACGCCGTAGACCGCGGCCAGGCCGCCGATGAAACAGAAGACGGTCAGGAAGAAATCGCCGCCCAGGAGATAGCCGACCGTCAGGCTGTTGAGGATGATATAGATGAGCGTCATCTGGTCCGAGACCAGGAAGGCCAACATCAGGGCGCCGACCTGGAAGGGCAGGGCGTAATGATAGGTCTCGATCCGGGAGAAGGCGTTCGAGTTGACCGCGGCGGCGATCGTCACGGCCAGGGTCAGGAAGATCTTGTAGAGAACGAGGCTGCCGACGAGAAAGGTCCCGGTCATCCGGAACTTCTTGGCGGCCAGGCTCCTCTTGAATGCGGAATTGAGATAGTACCAGAGGGTGACGAAAAGAAAGACGTAGAGGATGACGCTGCCCGCGAACCCCGGCAGCCAGCTCGATCTCTGCCGGAGCCGCTTCTGGTACTCCTCCAGGATCATCAGGGGCTCGGGCGTGACCTCGTCGCCCTTGCGGACGATGACCCGGCCCTTCTTGACCATGAACGTCACCGCGCCGATCCCGTCCCTGGCCAGGGCTCTGCGCCTCTCGGTCTCGATCTTGTTGTAGGTGACGTTGGCCGTCAGGAACACTTGGCTGAGGCTCCGGAGCAGGGTCCGGTTCCTCTGCGGCATTTCGATCCGCTCGAGCTCCTGGGCGAAGCGCTGTTCGCTCTCCCCGATGTCGAGGAGGTCGCCGACCTTGACGGCCCTCTCGCGGCCCTGGAGGTCGCGGAGCGTCAGTCCGCGCTCCGCCTCGCCGTGGATGAACAGGTTCTTCGAGAGGATGACGCCTTGGCTGAAGATCTTGCCCGACAGGAGAACGAGCGTCTCCTCGATCTCCGAGGGGAATTTCAGCCGGACCAGAGAAGCCAGGTCCTGGAGCTCGATGTCCACGCTGAGCGTGTCGAGGAGCGAGGCCTTGAGCTCGTCCGTCCTATGGTTGGAGGGGTGGCGGGCGGTCCACTCCCGCCCGGCCTCGAACATGCGCCGGATCTTGTCCTCGTTGTTGGCGAACACGTTGGCGTCGTAGAAGTAGACGGCCAGGACCGTCGCGGCCGCCCCCTCCTTGCGCCGCTCGGTCTCCTCGAGGTCCTCGATGGTCAGGTCGAAGGGCGCCGCGATGTCGGACGGGGCGATCTCGCCGAGTTTGACCGGGGTCAGGCTTCGAGTCGGAAGATAGGACAGGAAGAGCGCGATGACGACGACCGTGGCCAGCATGAAGAGCCAAGGGCCCCTGACGGTCTTTTCGAGAGGGCCGAGCTTCTTGTCGTCCTCTTCGGCGTCGTCCGGCGGCCGCGGGGGCTGGATCTCCGATCCCTTGAAGAGCTTGATCTTGTCGAAGAAGGGAGGTTTCATGGGTCCTCAATCCGGCCCGGACTCGGCCTTCTGATAGGCCTGGATGATCTTCTGGACCAGCGGGTGGCGGACGACATCGCGGTCGTTGAACCGGATGAAGGACACCTCATCGAGACGGGCCAGGATCTTGATGGCCTGCAGCACGCCCGATTTCCGGGGGTTGGGGAGGTCGATCTGGGTGATGTCGGCGGTGATGACCAGCTTGGAGTCGAAGCCGGCCCGGGTCAGGATCATCTTCATCTGCTCGCGGGTCGTGTTCTGGGCCTCGTCGAGGATGATGAAGGCGCTGTTCAGGGTCCGACCGCGCATGAAGGCCAAGGGGGCGATCTCGATGATCCCCTTCTCGATCAGGCGGGTGGCCTGGTCGTATTGCGAAAGGTCGAACAGGGCGTCGTAGAGAGGGCGCAAATAAGGGTTGATCTTCTGGGTCAGATCCCCCGGCAGGAACCCCAGCTTCTCTCCGGCCTCCACGGCCGGCCGGGTCAGGATGATCCGGTTGACGGCCTTGTTCTGGAGGAAGGAAAGGGCCATGGCCATGGCCAGATAGGTCTTGCCCGTGCCGGCCGGGCCGATGCCGAAGACCAGGTCGTGGTCCTTGATGGCCTGGATGTAGGCCTTCTGGTTCAGGCTCTTGGGGGCCACGGACTTGCGGGACAGGTTCAGGGGCTCGGAGGGGGCGTAGGACTCGAGCCCGGCGGCCTTGCCTTCCTCCAGGATATCGAGGGCGATCAGGAAGTCCTCCTCCCGGAGACGGTGGCCCTTGGCCTCGAGCTCGTGGAGCTTCTCGAAATAGAGCTTGGCGAAGGCGACCCTCTTGGCCTCGCCGTCGATGAGCAGCTGATCGCCCCGCAGGGCCAGACTGATCCCCAGGCGGGAAGCCAGTTTCTTGAGGTTCCGGTCCAGGACGCCGGAAAAGACAGAATCGCTCATCAGGGGTCGGGTGATTTTTTCCATGCTAGGGTCCATCATTATAACCACGGAGGCGGAGGGCTTGTCAAGCGAAGGGGGGGAGGCGTCGGGCCCGGCCCGGCCCTTCCGGGTGTTGAAAAAATCGCGCGGCTGGTATATAAATGGCTCATGGCCAAAGAATTCACGAACGTTTCCATACCCACTTCGCTTTTCAGGAAGATCGAGGAACACATCAAGGGAACGGAGTACGGCTCCGTCGCGAGCTACGTCGCCAAAGCCCTCAGGGAAAGCCTGGCCAAACAGGAACCCTCGGCCGAGGTCTTCAGCAAGGACGAGGAAGAGAAGGTCAAGGACCGCCTGAAGGCCCTGGGATACATCGACTGAGCCCGTCGGACCGTCCCGAGAACGTCATCCCCGGACATCGCGCAAGGAGAATCCCATGATCCAACCCCACGGCGGAAAGCTCATCGACAGGCTCCTCACGGGGGGGAAAAGGGATGAGGCCCTGGCCCGTGCCCCGAAGCTGCCCCGTCTGGTCATCGACTCCGAGCTCGTTTCGGACGTCGAGAACATCGCCACCGGCGTCTACAGCCCCCTGGAGGGCTTCATGGGGTCCGGGGACTTCCGGAGCGTCCTCGCCGGCATGCGCCTCCGCAACGACCTGCCTTGGACCATCCCCATCGTCCTCGACGTCGACCGGGAGACCGCGGGCCGCCTGGCAACGAGCGGGGAGGTCCTGCTCACGGACGAGACCGGCCGGCCGGTCGCCATCCTCCATCTCGTAGAGAAATACGAATACGACCGGGGCGAGACCGCCGAGAAGGTCTTCGGGACGCGCGATCCGGCCCACCCCGGGGTGGCCAAGGTCATGGGCATGAAGGACGTCCTGCTGGCCGGGCCGGTGGACCTCATCGACGTGACGCCGACCCCGTTCGACCGCTACAAGCTCTGCCCCAAGGAGACCCGCGTCCTGTTCGGGGCCCGGGGCTGGCGGACCGTGGTCGGCTTCCAGACGCGGAACACCCCCCACATCGGGCACGAGTACGTCCAGAAAACGGCCCTGGCCTACACCGACGGGCTGTTCATCAACCCGGTCATCGGGCGCAAGAAAAAGGGCGACTTCAAGGATGAGGTCATCCTGGCCTCCTACGAGGAGCTCATCCGCCACTATTACGTCAAGGAACGGACGGTCATGGCCATCCTCCAGATGGAGATGCGCTACGCCGGGCCCCGGGAGGCCATCCACCACGCCGTCATCCGCAAGAATTTCGGCTGCACCCACATCATCATCGGACGCGACCACGCCGGCGTCGGGTCCTATTACGCCCCGTTCGCCGCCCACGACATCTTCGAGGAGTTCCCGGACCTCGGCATCGTGCCCCTCTTCTTCCGGTCCTTCTCCTACTGCCGGAAATGCGGCTCGGTGGTCAACGAAAAGGTCTGTCCCCACCCGCCGGCCGACCATATCCAGTTCAGCGGCACGAAGATCCGGGACCTGCTGGTCAAGGGCGAGGTCCCGGCGGCCGAGCTGATACGGGCCGAAGTGGCCCGGTCCATCATGCGGTTCAAGGACCCCTTCAATGAATGACCGGAAGGTCCTCGTCGTCGGGCTCGACTGCGCCCCGCCGGAGATCGTCTTCGACCGGCGCGACGAGTTCCCGGTCCTCAAGGGCCTGATGGACCGCGGGCGGTACGGCAAGCTCCGCAGCTGCGATCCGCCGATCACCATCCCGGCTTGGATGGTCATGGCCACGGGCCGGGACCCCGGCCGGCTGGGCCTCTACGGCTTCCGCCACCGCAAGGGCTACTCCTACAACGAGATGTGGATCGCCAACTCCCGGGCCGTGCGCGAAAAGAAGCTCTGGGACTTCATCGGGGAGGCCGGGGGACGGAGCACGCTGGTCAGCGTCCCGCCGAGCTACCCGCCCACCCCGGTGGCCGGGAACCTGATCTCCTGTTTCATCACGCCCCCGGGGCCGGGCAAGGAAACGACCCATCCGGCCGGGCTCAAGCGGGAGATCGAGGACCGCTTCGGGCCCTACATCTTCGACGTCGTCTTCCGGACCGACGACCGGGACCACATCCTCCGCGAGATCTACGCCATGACCGAGAAGCGGTTCGAGGTCATGGAGTGGCTCATCTCCGCCAAGCCCTGGGACCTGTTCATGTTCGTCGAGATCGGGGTCGACAGGATGCATCACGCCTTCTGGAAGTACATGGACCGGGACCACCACCTCTACGAGCCCGGCAACAGGTACGAGAACGCCATCCTCGAATATTACAGATATCTCGACGGGCGCGTCGGCCGGCTCATCGACAGGGCCGGCGCCGACACCGTCGTCCTGGTCGTCTCCGACCACGGGGCCAAGCGGATGAAAGGGGCCTTCTCGGTCAACGAGTGGCTCATCGATCAGGGGGACCTGGTCGTCAAGAAGAGGCCGACCGAGCCGACGAGCGTCGACGACCTCGAGATCGACTGGTCGAGGACCAAGGCCTGGGCCTGGGGCGGCTATTACGCCCGGGTCTTCCTCAACGTCGAAGGCCGCGAGCCCCGTGGGATCATCCCGCCCGAGGACTATGAGAAGGAGCGGGACGGCCTCCTGGCCCGGCTCAAGGCCGTGCGCGGGCCGGCCGGCGAGCCCTGGGACACGGAGGTCATCAAGCCCCAGGAGCACTACGAAGTCCTCGAAGGCGAATACCCCGACCTCATGGTCTATTTCGACGACCTGTCGTGGCGGTCGGCCGGGACCCTGGGCCACGGGACGATGTTCCTGGCGGAGAACGACACCGGCCCGGACGACGCCGTCCACGCCAAGGACGGCATCTACATCCTCCATGACCCTCGGGGCGGCCGGACCGGCCGGGCCGACGCCGACATCCTCGACATCGCCCCGACCGTGCTCGACCTCAAGGGCCTCGCTGTCCCCGCCGGCATGAAAGGCAAAATCCTCTAAGGGAGTTCACGATGTGCGATGATCACGATGGCTTCACCCTGTGGTTCACGGGGCTGCCCTGTTCCGGGAAGTCGACCGTCGGCGACGGCGTCGCGGCGATCCTCAAAGAGAAGGGGTTCCGGGTCGAGCTTCTCGACGGGGACGTCGTCCGCAAAGAGCTGACGCGCGATCTCGGTTTCTCCAAGAAAGACCGGGACGAGAACATCGCGCGGGTCACCTTCGTCGCCAAGCTCCTGTCCCGCAACGGGGTGGCGACCCTGGTCTCGTTCATCTCGCCCTACCGCGAGCTGCGGGACCGGGCCCGCCAGGGAACGACGAATTTCGTCGAGGTCTACACGAAGTGCCCCGTCGAGGTCTGCATCCGGCGCGACGTCAAAGGCATGTACCAGAAGGCCATCAAGGGCGAGATCAAGGAGTTCACCGGGGTCTCGGACCCCTACGAGGAGCCCCTCAACCCGGAGATCGTCCTCGAGACCGACAAGGAAACGGTCGACGAGAGCGTCGCCAAGGTCATCAAGCGGCTCGGAGAGCTCGGGCTCGCCTGAGATGAGCCTGATGATGCCAGACTTTCCGGCCTCGACGGGAACCATCCTTTCCCCCGGCCCCCCCGGGAACCAGTCCCGGCGGTTCCCCCATCGTCAAGCCGATGGGCCCCCCTCCGCTACGGGGGATTCGGACGGTCCCCGTCTCGGCCCGTCTGGCATCGAAGAAGCAGGCTCAGTCTGCGGGAGTTGATCGAAACATGGCTACCTACTTGGTTACCGGCGGGGCGGGCTTCATCGGGTCCCACATCGTCGAGGGACTGGTCGAACGGGGGGAGAAGGTCCGGGTCCTCGACAACCTCTCGACAGGCAAGAAAGAGAACCTGGCGCCCTTCGTGGACAGGATCGAGCTCCTCGAGGGCGACATCCGGGACCTCGAGACCTGCCGGCGGGCGGTCGAGGGGACGGACCACGTCCTCCACCAGGCGGCCGTGGCCTCGGTCGCGCTTTCTGTCGAGGACCCCCTCCTGACCAACGCCGTCAATGTCACCGGCACGCTCAACCTGCTCGTCGCGGCCCGGGACGCCGGGGTCCGGAACTTCGTCCTGGCCTCCTCGTCGGCCGTCTACGGGGACGACCCCTCGCCGGCCAAGGTTGAGGGCCGGGAGGGCAAACCCCAGTCCCCCTACGGGGTCAGCAAGCTCGTCGGCGAAAAATACGCCCAGGCCTTTCATGCCCTTCACGGGATGAAGACCGTGGCCCTGCGCTATTTCAACGTCTTCGGGCCCCGTCAGGACCCGGCCTCGCAGTACGCCGCCGTCATTCCGCTGTTCATCACCAGGATCCTCGCCGGGCAACGGCCGGTCGTCTACGGCGACGGGGAGCAGTCGCGCGACTTCATCTACGTGAAGAACGTCGTCGAGGCCAACATCCTCGCCGCCGGGTCCTCCGGCGGGGGAGGGGAGGCCGTCAACATCGCCTGCGGCCGGAGGATGACGGTCAACGCTCTGCTCGGGGCCGTCAACGGGGCCCTGGGCTCCGGTGTCGAGGCCGTCCACGCCGCCCCCCGGCCCGGCGACATCGTCCACTCGGCCGCCGACATCGGCAAGGCCCGGAGGGTCATCGGCTACGAGCCAAGGATCGCTTTCATGGAAGGTCTTAAGGAGACCGTAGCTTGGTACCAGCAAAGGAGACAGTAGAATGAACGCCGAAGCCGTCAAGCTGCTCAAGAAGATCGAGAACAAGGAAGCCCGGGTCGGGGTCATCGGCCTGGGCTACGTCGGGCTGCCCCTGGTCAAGACGTTCCTTCAGCAGGGGTTTTCGGTCCTCGGGTTCGATATCGACCGCCGGAAGGTCGACATGCTCAACCGCGGCCGGAGCTACATCCGGCACATCTCCGCGGCCGAGCTCAAGGGCTTCCTCGCCCGGAAGATGTTCAAGGCCTCCGCGAACTTCCGGGACCTCAAGGACGCCGACGCCGTCCTCATCTGCGTCCCGACGCCCCTCGACGGCCACGGCAACCCGGACCTGTCCTACGTCCTCAACACGACCATCACCATCGCCGAGCACCTCCGCCGCGGCCAGCTCATCATCCTCGAGAGCACGACCTACCCGGGCACGACCGACGGCGACATGAAGCCCCTCCTCGAGGCCGGCGGACTGCGCTGCGGCCGGGACTTCTTTCTGGCCTTTTCGCCCGAGCGCGAGGACCCCGGGAACAAGCATTTCTCGACGTCCACGACCCCGAAGGTCGTCGGCGGGGTCACCCGGGATTGTCTGCGGCTGGCCAAAGCCCTCTATGACCAGGTCGTCGTCAAGACCGTGCCCGTGTCCTCGACCCAGGCGGCCGAATCGACCAAGCTCCTGGAGAACATCTTCCGGTCGGTCAACATCGCCCTGGTCAACGAGCTGAAGATGATCTTCGACCGCATGGGCATCGACGTCTGGGAGGTCATCCGGGCGGCGTCATCGAAGCCCTTCGGCTTCATGCCGTTCTACCCGGGGCCGGGCCTCGGCGGCCACTGCATCCCCATCGACCCGTTCTACCTGACCTGGAAGGCCAAGGAGTTCGACTACCAGACGAAGTTCATCGAGCTGGCCGGCGAGATCAACACCTTCATGCCGTACTACGTCATGGAGCGGACGATGGAAGCCCTCAACGAGAGGGGCAAGTCCATCAAACGGGCCAAGATCCTGGTCCTCGGCCTGGCCTACAAGAAAGACATCGACGATTCCCGCGAATCTCCGTCCCTCAAGCTCATCAGCCTGTTCCAGGGCAAGGGGGCCAAGGTGTCCTACAACGACCCCTTCATCCCCCGAGCCGTCGGTCACCGGGAATACCCGGGGCTGGACATGCGCTCGATCCCGCTCACCGCGGCCAGGCTCAAGAAAGCGGACGCCGTGGTCATCTCCACCGACCACACCGCCTACGACTACGACTGGATCGCCAAGCACGCGGCGCTCGTCGTCGACACCCGGAACGCCGTCAAGCGGCGCCGCAGGAACGTCGTCAAGGCCTAGCAGATACGCGGCAGAAGTTCGGAGGTCAGGGGTTCGAGGAGGCGGAGGCCGCCGGCGGCCGTCTGGAGGAGGAGCTCCCCGGGACGCCCGATCTTCTTCTGGACCCGGCCGATGACCTCGGCTTTGCGGCCCAGGGGGTGGCCGCGGACGCGCCGCAGGAAATCGGCCGTTCGGCCCTTCGGGGCGACGATGACCGCCTTTCCTTCGCAGGCCATGTAGAGAGGGTCGATGCCCAGGAGGTCGCTGGCCCCGCGCACGGCCCGCGACAGCGGGACCTTGTCCTCCTCGACGAGCACCGGGTAGGGAAGGCGTTCGGCGAGCTCGAAGAGGACGGTGGCCAGGCCGCCCCGGGTGACGTCGCGCATCCAGAGCGCGCCCCGTTTCCAGAGCGGGAGAAGGAAGAGAAGGGGAGCGCAGTCGCTGCGGACCTTGGTGGACAGCCCGAATTCCCCGCGGGCCAGCATGACGGCCAGGGTGTGGTCGCCGACCGCGCCCGTCAGGATGATCTCGTCGCCCGGCCGGATGCGGTCCACCCGGGGCCGGGCGACGCTCCGGCCGATCCCCGCCGTGTTCACGAAAACCTTGTCGCCCTGCCCCTGGCGGACGACCTTGGTGTCCCCGGTGACGATCCGGACCTTGGCGGCTTTCGTGGCTTTACGGACGGAGCGCAGGACCCGGTCGAGGACCTCCCACTCCAGGCCTTCCTCCAGGATGAGGGCGAACGACAGGAAACGGGGCTCGGCGCCCGAGACCACGAGGTCGTTGACGGTCCCGTTGACGGCCAGCGTCCCGATGTCGCCGCCCGGGAAAAAGAGCGGGTCGACGACGTAGCTGTCGGTCGTGAAGGCCAGGCCGTCCGGCAGGAGGCCGGAGTCGGACAGCTCGCCCAGGATGGGGTTCCCGAAAGCCGGCAGGACGCGCTCGGCGATGAAATCCCTCATCAACCGCCCGCCGCCGCCCAGTTCCAGGCTGACTTTCTTCATGAGCCTGTCCTTTCTCTGCGGCCGTACTTGAAATGGACGAGGCAGGCGCCCTCGTAGGAGACCATGCACGGACCGAGCGGGGACTCGGGCGTGCACTTGGCGCCGAACAGGCGGCAGCCCTCGGGCCGTATGACCCCTCTGAGGACGTCGCCGCATCGGCAGCCGGGAAGGTCGCGTCCCGCCCCCCGGATCTTCAAGCCGTACGCGTTCTCGGCGCTCAGGCGGGCGTACTTGGCCTTGAACCGGAGCCCGCTGGCCGGGATCCTGCCGAGGCCGCGCCACTCGGCGTCGAAGGGCTCGCAGACCTCGGCCATCAGCGCCCGGGCCGTCGGGTTGCCTTCCGGCCGGATGGCCCGGCCGTATTCCAGGGCCACCCGGGGCTGGCCCTCGAGGGCCTGGTCGAGGACCGAGCGGACGGCCAGGAGGATATCGCCCGGCTCAAAGCCGGCCACGGCCCCCGGGACGCCATAGTCGCGGGCCACGAATCCGTAGGGCTCGATGCCGATGACGGCGCTGACGTGACCCGGGTAGATGAAGCCGTTGACGGCGACCTCCTTGGAGTCCAGAACGGCCTTGAGGGCCGGAGGGACCAGCCAGAGGGCGGGCAGGACCGAGAAGTTCCGGAGACGGGCTCGAGCGGCCTGCTTGACGATGTAGGCGATGGCCGGGATGGTGGTCTCGAACCCGACGCCGAAAAAGACCACCTGCCTTCCGGGCTCTCGCTTGGCCTCCTCCAGGGCCTCCTCGGGCGAATAGACGACGCGCACCCGGGAGTCCCTGGCCGGCGCGGCCGTTTGCAGGGACCCTTTCCGGGTCGGCACCCGGGTCATATCGCCGAAGGTGGCCAGCGTCAGGCCTTCGACCTCCGTGACCAGCCCGATGGCGGCCTCGTGCAGGCCGTCGGGGGTGATGCAGACCGGGCATCCGGGCCCCGAGACCATCTCGACGCCGGCCTCGGCCAAGCGCG
>Ga0194125_10005319_pt1 | contig 19625 bp, 16 predicted proteins | sample TA2KigC250mmetaG_FD_148626 | JGI IMG/M metagenome (GOLD analysis project Ga0194125, IMG submission 148626) | Freshwater microbial communities from Lake Tanganyika, Tanzania - TA2015034 Kigoma Deep Cast 250m | ecosystem: Environmental > Aquatic > Freshwater > Lake | place: Tanzania: Lake...
TAATAACCCTTCCAATTTCAAACTCTATCCGCTAATCGGCGCGAATTTACGCGAATATTTTCTTCGTGAATATTCGCGTGGATTAGCGGATAAAAAAGTGGAAGGTTTTATTTTCTGCAACAGCCTTAATATCATCCTCAGTCAGAGCAACAGTGAAAACAGCGACTTCGTCGATGAGACCGTTGAAGACCCTGGCAAGGTCATAGTATCTTCCAATCCAAAGTGAATGGTCTGCTTGGTATTTAGAAGGCGGCTTATCTTGTGAGTCAAGAACCCCGTTAACATATATCTGTCGGATATTTGCTGAAACATCATAGACCCAACTAATGGAATACCATTTGCCAGTGCTTAAGGTTGTAACACCTCCAAGGTCATTACCATAAAATCCAAAATGAGGTTTCATGGCCCCAATGTTACAATGCAGATGGATATTTGTATTAGCGGTTTGGTCTCCTCGATTCACTACTCCCATGTCGCTAGAAGCATTATTTGCCGTAACGTTTATCAAGGCGCTAATTGAGAAGGATGCTGATGCGAGATTGAATGTTTTCGGCACATCCACATAATCATCCTTACCATCAAATTCCAAAGCCTGGCCAAATTTACCCTCAACCGTTCCTTTAGGCTTGCCCATGAGATTCCCATCATTTTTGTTTCCAGAGGAATCTTTGGCTATGTCACCACTAACCTCATCAAACAGCCACACGCCAGCAAGAGTTTTGGGGTCAATTTTGGCGGAACTCAGGGCGGTGAAAAGCAGACTAATGGAAAGCAGGCATGCGCATAATAGGGTTAATTTTACTTCATACTTCATTATAACCACCTCCTTTCCATATTTTCCTGCAAAGGTAAACAAACTTTTCTTTTAGAAAGAAAAGTTTTTATCTTCCACTTATTTCTTTTTGTCAACTTTTTCTTTCCACCCTTTTCTTTTCTTTTAGAAAAAGAAAAGAAAAGCGTGACCAAAAGAAAAGAAAATTATTTTACTTTATTCTTTTCTTTTGTTGGAAGAAAAGTTACTCATCATAAGAAATTAGAGGAAAAAAGTAATTAAACCTTCCTCATGGAGGATAGCAAACCAAGAAATCATGTCAGTGGGTTGTCCACAATAATATGGCCTTTCTGTGAATCTAAAAAACTAATTCATGTAGGGTGGGCATTGCCCACAAAAACTCATCTCCGTTCTGGTGAGCGGCGCCCACCCTACAATTGGTTGCCAAAGAACTAAAAATTCGCCAGCACAGAAACTCTATGTGTTGGTCCCAACTCCCCGAAGGAGACAAAAGCGTAATCGATTTGATAGCTTTCAATCGAAAGCCCAAGTCCAGCCGTTACACCTGAAACAGCGCCAAGGTCATTTCCACCCACAGAATAGCGATAACCTGAACGCAGATGAAATGGCGTTATGGGGGTATATTCTATACCCAAGCCGAGATTAACATCGTTATCCCATGGACGGTTGAGGTCGGCTGCGACCGCGATAGAGTTGTCAAGCAATTTATAAGCCACGCCGACTTTTACATTTAGGGGAAGGGCAAAAGATTCTTCGACAAATTTAACTTTCGTTCCGAAGTTCTGAAGATTGACCCCAAGCGTTAATTGGCTATTTGGAACATCATATCTTCCCCCAAAATCAAAGGCAATTGCCTGGGCTGTTTTATCATCAATCTGCTCACGGAGGAATTTCACATTTGCACCCATAGCAAAGTCGGAAGTAAATTTTCTGCCGTAGGAAAGGATAATAGCCAGGTCATAAGGGCGAAAAGGCTTTCCCTTATTGCCCTCTGCATCTCTGCGGTCAAGTTCCCCATAGGACAAATACGAAAAAGTTGTTGCGACAACCCCGAAAGCGCCTAAGGGGTGAACATAGCCGACAAACTCGTGGTTAATTCCCGCAAACCAACGGTTATGCATAAAGCCTAACTGTGCCCGTTGCATCAAGCTTAAACCCGCAGGATTCCAATAGGAAGCAAAGAGATTTTGGGAAAACGCAACGTGAGATTCACCCATTCCGATTGCTTCAGCGCCTACCCCAATCTTTAAGAAGCCTAAGCCTCTTGTACCAACATTCTCATTTATATTCTCCTGCGATAATGACACTCCTGGGAAAATTAGTATGCCGAGTGAAACTATCGCCCAAATTTTCCATAAATAGTTCAATAGAATATACCCCCTGGTAGCATAACGCAATCATTTTAACGCTGGGTGTGAGTTAAATTGTGCTTTAAAGAAAATGATGAGTAATGAGTGATGAGTGATAATACCGATTTAGGCTTGCAATTGCGTGATACGTTTCACGTTTCACTTGCGTTATATGAGAAAAAGCAACCCTAAACCAGTATAAGTGATTAAAAATTCACTCATCACTCATAACTTAGCACTTGTGATAAATTGCAAATTGGTATAATTCACACTAAACGTTTTAGAAGAATGTATTGATTATAGCTTTTTGATATGATTTTGTCAAGAATTTTTTATATTGACAAAGAGGGCGTGAAGGTGTATAATATAACTTGAGTGTTTTCCTCAAAATATTTACAATCCAAATCGTTGGGTATTTTGACACCGCCGTATGCAACGCGGGAAGAATTATTAAATCACAACTATTTGACTTTGTTAAATTAAGTAATTGTAGCCCAACTTTCTAAGTAGACGAAGTCTGGAGACTTAGGCTAAGATAGAATCTTGGGCTACGGGAAATCTAACAAAATCAAGCTAATATAAGGAGTAAAAAAATGAAAAAGACAAAGTACATCATGCTCATATCTATCCTAAGCTTAGTGTTGGCTGGGATGATGGGAGGATGCGCTGGATGTAAAAAAGCGCCGGTGTTATTGAGCCTATCACCAAATAGCGGACCGGACACCGGTGGGACACCTATAACGCTTACCGGTGAGAATTTCAATGTCAAAAAGGGCGCCACAGTAACCGTTGGCGGCAAGGATGCGACAAATGTAACCGTTCAGTCAAAGACGACAATCACCGCCGTTACGCCGCCTGGCACGGCAGGGCCGGCTGATGTTGTGGTGAAAACTCCCCAAGTCGAACAGGCAAGCGAACCCAAAACGTTTACTTATATTTATACTGATATAACGCCTCCAACTATCACGAGTACAATGCCCGCTGATGGCTCCAGTCCTGATTATACAGACGCAATGAATACAGGGGTTGCCATAAGCGCAACTTTTAACGAACCCATCCAGCAAGGCTCAGTTACCATGACCGTTGCGCTGGAAACGTTGCCAGATGCTCTGACAACCGCAAGCGGAGATATCCCTGGGGTAGTGAACTATGCTTCAAGCACTACCGTCAGCTTTACTCCGAACGTTCCCTTAAAAGCAGCGCGCAAATATACCGTAAGTATATCTGGCGCTAAGGATGAAGCGGGAAATGTGATGAGTGGCACTCATACTTTCAGCTTTGAACTGAAAACTCCGCCGCGAGTGCGTTGGTATATAGTGACAGAGGCAGATATAGCAGGAGAGGGAGATGTTTTCGAAAGAATAGCTGATAGACCAGATACTTATGACGATAAAAGCCAGGCGAAAAGGATAATAAGAATAAATCAAGAATTAGAAGATTATATATTCACCAGGGAGCTCAAGCCTGGTCAAAGAATACTCATTAAGTAGAAATTTTTAGACTTCCGAAGTTTCAAAAACTTCGGAAGTCTATTCGTGCACTTACTTTTTTGGACTTTGGTAAATAGCAGCATAAGCAACCTTGAAACGGGTTCTTACTGGCTCTGTTTTGGCACACTTGCCGTTGTGTGCAATCAATGGATAAAAGCGGCATGTGGAATTAAAAAAACAACTCCTCAAGTCCGAAATCCGAAATCCGTTCACTTTTTCTCCAACCTGCGTAATATTTCGGTTATCTCACTTTTTACCATTGGATGATTTTCTTTTTTATGATATTCATAAAGTTCATATTCGCTGACATCGTCTATTCCTTTCATCACATTATCATCCTTCAAAACGTACGTCATTCTAATCCGCACTTCCCAATTCTCTTCTTTTGTCAATTCTTCCACGAGAAGTTTCGCAACCTCTTTGCCATACGCAAGCAGAGAATTGGCAGCCGCATTTTGTACTTCAGTATCACTATCGTTCCTGAGAATTTTTATCAGCGGCTTAATTGCCTTATTATCCAGATGCTTGCCTAAAGCTTGTGTTACAAAAAGTCGCACTTGTTTATCCGAGCTGTTGAGTGCCTCTATTAAATCATCAACGGAAGCACTATTTAAGATGGTACATCCATAAGCTGCTGCACGACAAACAGTGATATCCGTATCCTTCAATCCCGCGAGGATTTTTGCCTCATATTCTTTATTTCCAAGTCTATAGAGGGAAACCATCGCTTCTGTTTTGAGCCCGCCACCCGGGGAATTAAGATATTTTTGTAAAACGGGTGCTGCTTTTGTGTCACCTATAGCCCCTAAAATTCTGACAAGCTCTATACGGGTTTGGGAGGATATACTGGGGGAATCAATGGCTTTATCGAATTCCTCTATTGTAGATGGATATTTTTTCCCTATCTGCGTTAGTATATTAACAGCATCGTTACGAAACGTAGGCACCTGATTCAAAGTTTCCACTACAGGTTGAATTGCGATTCCACCTAAATCAACCAATAATGCTCTCGCGTCCTTGTGTACTCGATTTTGGGCGCGAATAATCTGAATCAACTTTTCTGCCGCTGGGACGCCTACCTTTTTAAGGTTATTAAATTCCCTTTGCTCTCCTTGAAGGTATTCTGCTTCATTCCCTTTAGCCTTTGCTTGTACACTTTCAGCCGCGCGCTTATATGCTATTGTTAAGTAACATTGCGCCTCTATATTCTTGTCCTTAGACAATACGAGTTCCAAATATGGGATAGCTTCGATAGGATTATCTTCACTTATTAGTTTACCCTTCCCTAAATCGATATCAGGTGTTTTTTTTCCTATCTTACGTTCACATCCAATGCTAATGCTTAAGATTATCAATAGCATGGTGACAAGCTTTTTCATAATCATCCCTTTCTTCCTTTCTTTGATATGGATGCCCCAAAAAATTTTGTGTCATAGACGAGGCATGTTTCAGAAAATAGTTTACATTTCGATAAGTGATGCGTAAAACGTGATGTGTTCACTCCGTGAGATAATCGCAATAGAACAGGGATGTTCTAAATAATATATCGCACGGGGTAAATTTACATCTATCACGTTTCACGTTTCACGTTTCACGTACAACTAATTTTTGAGCAAATTTGAAACATGCCAATTTGGGGATATCCGATTTGTTATGATGAATGCTTTTAGTTTACAAAACATTAACCTAATCTGTCAAGAAAAATTTACCATATAAAACGTGAAATTTTCTTTTCACGTTTTACGTTTCACGAATGATATCGTGTTCTCAATTGCCCGCAGGCTGCGGCAATATCGCACCCCTTGCTTAATCGAACTGGCGCGACGTAATATTTTGAGGCGACAATTTGCCTAAACTGTTCCACTTTTTCAGGTTCAGGCCTTTGGAAATTTGCACCTTCGATTTCATTGAAGGGAATCAAATTCAGCTTACTGGGAATACCGTGCAATATCTTACAAAGCCGATGAGCATCATCAGGGCTATCATTCACACCTCGAATTAAAACATACTCAATTGTAACACGCCGCCCAATTTTAATTGCCCACTCTTTAGAAGCATCCAAAACTTCTTCGATGGGATATTTTTTGTTTATGGGCATCAGGCGATTTCGTACTTCATTTGTCGTGGCATTCAATGACACGGCTAATCCAACTTTTAGCCCTTCATTCGTAAACGCTCTTATTTTCGGGACCAGCCCTAAAGTAGATACAGTAATCTTACGCGAAGCTACCATCAGTCCCTCAGAAGCGGTCATCAAACGCAAGGCTTTCATCGTCTGTTCGTAATTTGCCAATGGCTCGCCCATTCCCATGAAAACTACATTGGTAGCTTTTTTGCCGCTGCCCAAATCCATAAGCCGAAGGCTATGTACCCCCCTTCTGGAGGGGGGGTTGGGGGGGTGAACGAAGTGAACAGATTCAATCGCCATCAATTGGTCAATTATCTCAGCAGCGGTCAGATTACGGACAAAACCCATCATACCTGTAGCGCAGAATGCGCATCCTTGCGCGCAACCTACTTGCGTGGAAACGCAGACGGTCACCCGATTTTGGTCGTATATCAACACGCTTTCAACCCGGTTACCGTCCTGAAGCTCAAATACATATTTAACTGTATCATCAGTAGCAGAGTTCGTTTTTGTGACTAATTTGGGTTGACTGATGTATGCCTTCTCCATCAAATCAGCTCTGAACGCTTTGGAGATATCTGTCATCTCGTCAAAATTCGTTGCCCGCTTATGATACAGCCAGAGCATCAACTGACGCGCGCGAAATTTCTGCTGCCCCCATTCTTCCATCAGTTTTTCCAATTCATGTAATTCTAAACCCTTGAGATTGATTTTGGTTGCGGTTGACATGATGCGTAAAATGTGAAACGTGATGCGTGATGTGTAAACTTAACATTTTAGTTCGTAATGAGGCAATTTATTGCTGTATTTTTGAATGCGCAATCAATTACACTACTCTATTGAATTTCAAGGTAACCTTCCCTAAAATTCAGCACCGTTTTAAAGTGCTTTAGAAAACTAAGGCCAAGTAAACCTCGAATTCCTACAAGTTCTGGAATATCATGAGCTATTACATCTACATTATGGGCTTTAACATCATCAATGGTTATGCTTTCAACTTGAAGTTTTGGGACTTCTATAACTCCATTTGCAGTAACTATCTCTTGATGGTCTAAGACAGTAGCAGGCTCATAACCGATTATTTTGAGTACAGACCATGAAATCACAGTAAAAACAGCTCCAGGGTCGAATACCAAATCCACCCACGCAGAACCTTTTGAACCAGTAATTTTAACATTTCTCACTATAATCGGTATTTCGATTGGCAATTTCATAGGAGTTTCCTCAAAAAATCACAGTATAGCCTTTAGGAATTAAAGGGCCAGCAAAAGTTATATAAATATCCTTAAGACCACGCGCTATTAACTCGCTATCAAAATTTCGTCTATCTTTATTGTGAAGGACCACCTCCCCATCAGGGTTATCCCCCTCTTCATAAGCACGAAAAGCAATCCATTCGCCATAGTATCTATTTTTAGCATCTTTTAGTTTCATTGTAATGCCCCCTATTTACTTTTTTCCTCAGTGTTTCTTATGATGGAACTTTTCTTTGTATGCTTTTCACAAAAAAAGAAAAGTTTGGTTACATTAATAACACAACTTTTTCCGTTAATAAACGATTTCACTTAGTACGATAAATCTAAACATATAACGAACTTTTTTCAAAAAATTTGGTTTCTATCGTTTCAGCCTCCCAGCTTTTCCTGCAAAATCTTGTTGACCAATTGCGGATTTGCCTTACCCTTGCTGAGCTTCATCACTTGTCCAACTAAAAAGCCTATCGCTTTCTTTTTGCCCTCGCGATATTCCCGAACTGGATCCGGATTTGCTGCTATCACCTGTTCGATAATATTTTCTATTTCGCTCTCATCGCTAATCTGTACCAGTCCTTTTTCTTGAATGACCTGTTGAGGCGTTTTGCCGGAAACAAACATTTCCTCCAGAACCGTTTTGCCGATTTTCCCACTGATGGCGCCTGATTTAATCATTTTAAGCATATCACTTAAATATTTTGGAGTTACTTGGCATTCTTCAAGGCGTTGGCCCGCGTTGTTAAGCAAACTGGATAATTCAACCATAATCCAATTGCTACAGGTTTTGGGGTCATTGCTCAACTTGACGCATTCCTCATAATAATCCGCCATCTGCCGTGTCGCAGTCAAAAAAACCGCGTCGTATTCTGGAATCTGATATTCTTTTACAAATCGCCGCCGGCGATACATCGGCAATTCAGGCAAGGTGCTACGAATCTCTTCCACCCATCTTTCATCAACTTCAAGCGGCACTAAGTCAGGTTCAGGGAAGTAGCGATAATCGTGAGCTTCTTCCTTGTGCCGCATAGAGCGAGTAACTCCCTTCTCCAAATCAAACAGACGAGTCTCCTGAATCACCTTGCTACCTTCATTTAGAATTTTCGCTTGCCTTTTCTCTTCAAATTCCAACGCCGCCTGAACATTACGGAAAGAGTTCTGGTTTTTTAATTCTGTCCGGGTGCCATACTTTTCACTACCCACTGGTCGTAGAGAAATGTTTGCGTCACAACGATAGCTACCTTCTTCCATGTTGCAATCGCTAACTCCCAAATATTCTAAAACTTCTTTGACCGCACGCCAAAAAGCAACTGCTTCCGCCGGCGAACGCAGGTCAGGTTCACCCACAATTTCAATCAATGGAACGCATGACCGATTAAAATCTACATGACTGGTATTGGGATTATCGCTAACCCCCTCATGTACTAATTTGCCTGCGTCCTCTTCTAAATGAACCCGTGTAATTCCGCATCGTTTTATCTCGCCATCAAATTCGTATTCAAAGTAGCCGCCGTAGGACAGTGGCAGACCATACTGGGAAATCTGATAACCTTTGGGTAAGTCAGGATAAAAGTAGTTTTTGCGGTCAAACTTACTAAACTCCGCAATTTTACAATTCATTGCTAAAGCCGCTCTGATGGCAAACTCTAAAGCGCGCTTGTTCAAAACAGGCAAAACTCCAGGCAGGCCCAAACAAATCGGACACGTCTGGGTATTCGCCTCTGCCCCAAAGGTTGTTTTACAGTTGCAGAATAGCTTGCTATCGGTTGATAATTCGGCATGAATTTCCAGGCCGATGACGGTTTCATATTTCGTCGCCACTTCATACCTCCATTTACCATTGTAAACTCGACTCTTGGCTCGACTTACTGAACGAAAGCCATCATTGCGCAACGCAGTATTGGTACTCCTGCATCCCGAGCGCCACCTGCTCCCATGATAATTTTATCAGGAGGATAAACTGATGGACTCTCGTTTATGTTGATTCCCATCACTTCCAATTCTTCAAAAAACCTTTCCCAATTCAGTTCATCGTGGTTTACGCTAGTAAACCCGTCTTCAGGTTTGATTTTTTTAAATACATAGTCGATTAAGTCGGCAACCAACTGAACTTTTCGTTTGGAAGACAGTGAATCAACGTATGCCTTAATTTCTGTAGTTACTAACTTGCTGACATTTTTTCTCATCCCGTTTTCATGGAGTGTTTAATAGCGTATTTTATCATAAAGAATTACTACTGTCAAGCCAAAGTGAAACGTGATGCGTGATGCATGAAATTTTATGTTCTACGTTCTATGTTCGCTGGACGAATTTGGAGATACAGTCTTCCCTTTCCTTCCATCACTTTGAGGTCGAATAAAATTTGACGAACCGTGCATCAATTATTACCAGTCCCCACGACGCACGGGTCATCTAAATCTACGACCTTGATGTTTGCGGTTGCTTCAACCATCTCTTTCTCCTTAGCCTATTTCTTGTTTTTTTGACAGTCGAATGGTCAAAAAAACATATTTTCAACACCGCACAAATTTTTAGAAAGTATACTCCATCAAGCTCTGAATTGTCAAGAAATTTCATGGCAGGTTAGCGATGGTAACTTGGCACTATTTGCGTAGCCCCGAAATCTCCTTATTCTTTTCTGTCCAAACTTTTCTTTTAGAAAGAAAAGTTCCATCATAAGAAACACTGAGGAATTTCTATCTGGTTCAAAAAATTTTGCATATTCTTTTAAAATATTGTATTATTAACTCAAGTTGCTAATTACCAATAGAGAGTTTCTGAATGGGCAAGATGGTAAAACGGCTAAACGGCAAGGGGACAAGGAGGCAAAGGGGCAAAGAACTATTAGCCATCTTGCCACCTTGCCGTCTTGTCCCTTTGCCCTTTTGCCACTGTACCATTAAAGTTTGGTTCAAAGGAGGCCAAAAACATGTCCCAAACTAATCGGCTGGGCGTTATTGGATTCGCCCACATGCATGTGAACACACTCATTGACCACTTTGCTGAACTTCCTGATGTGGAATGGGTAGCCTGTGCGGACACTATCCCAGCAGTGCCCTCCATTTCGGCGGAGCCTGCTACCAGGAAAGCCAACTTAAAGCGTGCTAAAGAGCATACTGGTATCCCCAAGGTCTACGAAGACTACCGGGAGATGCTAAAGCAAGAGACATTCGACATTATTATCTTTTGTCCTGAGAATGCCCGTCATGGCGAGGTTGCGGAGGCCATTGCCGCTGCTGGAAGCCACATGCTCACCGAGAAACCAATGTCTGATAGCCTATCAGATGCCCTGCGCATGGTCCGCGCCGCTACTGCGGCTGGCGTAGAACTGATGATAAATTGGCCCACCACCTGGTCGCCGGCGATGCGCAAGATGAAAGCTCTCCTTGATGATGGCGTTATCGGTTCAGTGTGGGAGGTAAAATGGCGCAACGGCGCTTCGCTGGGCCCGTTAGCTTATGGGCAGCAAATCACCGACCCGGAGAAGGGAGCAGAATGGTGGCACCAATCTGCCGCCGGTGGCGGCGCGCTGCTCGACTACTGCTGCTACGGCGCCTGTCTATCGCGCTGGTTCATCGGCGAACCAGCCGTGGCGGCCTTAGGGATTAAAGCCAACTTGACCAGCCACTATGGCGATGCCGATGACAACGCTATCATCACGGTGCGCTTCCCCAAAGCATTGACCATTTTGGAGGGCACCTGGACTACGTGGAACGTTGGTGTGCCGACAGGCCCCATCGTCTATGGCACTCAAGGTACTCTGGTCGCCGGCGCCAAGATGATTGACGGCAAACGTGTGCCCGCGGTTGAAGTATATACCTCGCGCGGCCACGGCCTGGGCAAACCGGACCAGGTAATTGAGGGTGACCCGCTACCCGAAGGCCGCGAAAACCTGGCAAAGGAGTTCATCCATCACCTTAAGACCGGCGACCCTCTGCATCCGACGTTGGACATGCACTTCAACCTGGAGGCGATGGCCATTCTTGATGCCGGCATCCGTTCCGCTGATAGCGGCAAGATGGAACTGGTGAACGATGTGAATTGGTGCATCGGATAGGTAGACCTGGAAGATTCAGTTTCACTAATGAATTTTACCCTCTCAACGGCAAGAAAGGCGGGGAAAGGAAGGAAAGGAAGAAAACGCTTTTTCAAGTTTTCCCCCTTTTCTTCCTTTTCATTGCGCCCGTGGCCAACGGTCAGAGGCGGATGACTCCTATAGTTATAGCCGTGCCACTCGTCAGTGTAAACTGGAGCAGCAACTATAGTATAAGGTAGGGACAGGTTTCTTGAGTGTCTCGCCAGCGGCTCTAAATATTATAATAAAAATCCCTTTGTTTTGCCACATAGCCCAATTCTTCAATCCAACGTTTCAGCCCCTCCGGCGGCATATGATGATAACCCGCGCCGGTCGCTCTGACGACGTTTTCTTCTATCATCGTTCCGCCTAAATCATTGGCACCGAACTTCAAAGCTATCTGTCCAATTTTCGGCCCCTGCGTGACCCAAGATGCTTGCAGATGGGCAAAGTTATCCAGCAGCAACCGCGAGATGGCAAGGGTTTTGAGATACTCAAAACTGCCGACTGGTGGAATATACGCCAGACACGTGTTATTTGGCTGGAATGTCCAACAAATAAAAGCTGTAAAACCGTCTGTTTCGTCTTGTAAATCCCGAATTTTAATCAAATGTTCGACTCGGTCTTTGAGCTTCTCGACATGGCCGAACATCATTGTCGCCGTCGTCCGCAAACCGACATGGTGCGCCTGCCGCATCACTTCAAGCCATTCTTTAGCGGTGCATTTTTTCGGACTGGCAAGCTGGCGCGAATGGTCGGTGAGAATTTCAGCGCCGCCGCCAGGAATGGAATCAAGCCCGGCTTCCTTTAGCCGTAATATAACTTCCCTCACCGGGATTTTATTGAGTTTCGCCAAGAAGTCAATTTCGGGGGGGGAAAAAGCATGGATGTGAATTTTGTAGTGCGCTTTAATCCATCTAAGCAAATCTTCATACCAGTCCAGTTTAAGCGCCGGATGCAAGCCGCCCTGCATTAAAATAAGCGTGCCGCTTAGGTCGATGGTTTCTTGAATTTTCTGCCCTAATTCTTCTCTTGATAGCACGTAAGCCTCCGGGTCGCTTTCACGTCGCCAGAAAGCGCAGAATTTACATCCCGAACTACAGATGTTAGTATAGTTGATATTTCGGTCAATGATATAAGTAACGTACCCTTCGGGATGAAGCCTCCGGCGGATGGCATCTGCCGCTTGACCCAGTGAGAGAAGGTCATGGCTTTGAAACAATTGAACGCCGTCCTCAAAACTCAAACGTGTGCCTGATAAGGCTTTCTCTAAAATCGGTTGTATCATGTTAATATTTTATTATAAAATACCCCAAATGTCAAAGCCAAACTTTTCTTTTACAAAGAAAAGTTTAATCAAAAGAAACGCGGAGGACTTTCTCAGCGAAAATTTCCAGGCATAAGAAACCGAGTTTCTCCAAGAAACTCGGTTTCTTAAAAAAAGCTCAACTTTTAGAGCATGGTATGCGTTATATATTACATGATGCGTGAAACGTGAAACGTGAAAAAGAGCCAATATAATGAGAAAGGAAGAGAATAAAATGTCCAGGTTAAATTTAGCAATCCTCGTTTTAGCGGTGTGTGGAATTGGGATAGCCTTTTCTTTTGCTACGGCAGTGGCTGCTGAAGAAGAGCCTCCAAAAGCTACAAGTACCGCCGCGCCCGGTGTGAAAATTTTCACCGAGGAGAAGCGGATTGAAATCGAAGCTGAAATTTCCAAGGAATTAGGCAGATACGCTGAAGAATTGAGAGGCGCTATCGAATATTTAGCCGTAGCCGAAGGTGGAAAGGAATACGAGAGTATTCTGGTTTTGAAATGCAAGCCAGATGCTGTCTATAACTCCTTAACTAAATTAGGTCTAAAAAACGGAGAAGCGGCGCGTTACGACGAGGAAAAGAAACAACATATATTGCCGAAAGGCCCTACAGTCCGGCTTTTCGTGGAGTGGAAGGACCAAAGCGGGAAGACAAAACACGTTCGTGCGGAAGAACTTGTCCGCAACGTCAATACGAAAAAGCCCATGTGGAATATAGGATGGGTGTTCACCGGCTCACGCAAGGGATATTTCGACCCGGAATCGGATGATGAAGTGCTGATGGCTAACGTGACTGGAAGCGTTGTATCGCTTCACCACGGAGATGACAGCACCATTTTGCAGAATCCCCTTGCCGAAGCAGCAGAAGATAATGTCCCATATAGAATCAATGATGACGTAATGCCTGAACCGGGTACTGAAGTGAAATTTATAATTGATGCCGGCAATCCGATTATACAGATGTATATTCTGATAAGCGGTCAAGTTCAAGGCGTAGGTTTCCGCGATTTCACCCAAAAAAACGCGACCCAACTCAAAATCAAAGGCTATGCCAAAAACCTGAAAGATGGCAAAGTGGAAGTGGTGGCGGAAGGGCCAAGAAGAGCCCTTGACAAGTTAGTTGCGAAGTTATGCGATGGCCCACCAAAAGCAAAGGTCGAAGACGTAAACATCGAAGAACGGCCGTCTAACGGAAAATACAAAGATTTTAGCATTATTCAGTGAGTGAGAGCTTTAGCCTGTGAATCAATTCACAGGCTAAAAGCTCAAGTCGTCTCAAAGACGACTCAAACTCATGCCATCAGTCAACTTTTAGTTGACTTTCGCTTTAAGCCTGAACTTGAGTTCAAGGCTTTTTTACCTTAACAGTTTATAACATTGTGAGACCGAGGAGGTTGATAACATGAATAACCCAACAAAATCAGTAAAACTCGCGCTTGAAGGCGGGAGTCCAGTAACAACGGAGCCATTTCCAGGTTGGCCATCGTTTACGCCGGAGATTATTGAGGCGGCTATGGAACCGCTGAAATCTGGAAAGGTTAATTACTGGACTGGGACGCTCGGCATGAAATTCGAACAGAAATTCGCCGAGTGGAATGGAGCTAAGTTTGGAATTTCTACCAGCAACGGCACTAGCGCATTGCACGTAGGTTTAGCTGGGCTCAGCATTGGTCCAGGAGATGAAGTTATAGTGCCATCTTATACATTTATTGCGTCATCTTTTTCTGTCTGCCAGGCGGGTGCAATTCCTGTATTTGCCGATGTTGAAAAAGAAAGCCATACGTTATCTCCTGAATCTGTTGAAGCCAATATCAGCGAACGCACACGCGCCATCATGCCTGTACATCTTTATGGCATTGTCTCGAATATGGGGCCGCTTTTGGAGATTGCCAGGAAACACAATCTATTTATCCTCGAAGATTGCGCGCAGGCGCATGGAGCCACATACGAAGGCAAAAAGGTTGGTACTATAGGCGAAGTGGGATGTTTCAGCTTCTGCCAGAGCAAAACATTTACCACAGGCGGTGAAGGCGGTTGTGTGATTACTGATGATGACGAGATAGCCTGGACATGTCGAAGTTTCAGAGACCATGGCTATGATGTGGCTGAAAGATTGCGTCTGCTGGAACTTGAAGCGAAGTTGCCCTATATCCACAACATGGTGGGTTACAATTATCGGATGACCGAAATGCAATCAGCCATCGGTTTGAAGGAACTTGAAAGACTTGACAACTGGAATATGAAAAATCGAATACGCAATGGCGAATTACTTATTGAGTTACTCAAAAATTGCGAGCAACTACTGTATCTGCCGCTGCATACTGAAGAACGCTCCAATGGCTTCTGGCTGTTCCCAATGGTATTGGACACAAATGCTTTGACCATTGGCGACGCCCGAGAATTTGTGAAGGCTTTAGAGGCAGAGGGAATTCCATCCGGCCCTGTATTTTGGCCGCAGTGTTATAAGGAAAAGGCTTATCGCCAACATCATGGCTTCGGCCGATTGAATTACCCATTCCAAGACCCAAATGCCAGGCCAGAAGCGGTGCAATATGACCAAGTATTTTGTGAAAACGCCGCATGGCTGGAAGCGCGCACTTTCTGGGTTCCAACCCATCCGGTGTATGAAACGAAACATATTGAACTGATAGCAGCGGGAATTTTAAAAGTTGCGCAGGCTTATGCGAAGTGAAACGTGAAGCGTGATGCGTGAAACGTGAAACGTGATAGTTGTATGAGAGAAAGCAAACCTACACCAGTGCGTCGGCAATGTTTAAGCAACATTGGTCAAACAGTTACAGACTGAGAGTTTTCGGAAAGTCGGAAGCCCGAACGCGTTCGGGGCAGGGGGGATTTTCCTCAACCAGTTGAGGCGTCCGTCGATTCTCCTCCAGAGATTGATTTGGGAGGTGCTTTGATATTGGCCTGTCAAAGAACAACACAAGAAAAGCTGTGAGCATCGCGCGGCAGCTCGGGGAGCAGAGGCTAAAAAGTTCTCCACGGGCTAAGTCAGCTTACGACGATTCTGCCTCAAGGCGAATCGTCATTGAGTTGGTCAACCAGTGCAAGTTCATTTTTCCGCCTGAACCTGAACTCGCACTGGGATTGCATGAAGCGTCCGCTGAGGAGCTCTCAGAGCTTCGTGTCCTCTCCCAGGGGCTGGCTTTGGACTGGCCGCGCCTGGACGCCCAGTTTTCTGTAGCTGGATGGCTCGTTGGAGAATTTGGAACAATGAAGTGGATGGACGGGATATGCAGCCAAGATGGTGGTAGTCAATCAAGGGTGGCAGAAGCAGTTGATACCAGCCGTGATTCACACACGGCAAGTTCAATGATAGGTGATGGCGCCTGAGGAATTAGAAGAAAATATCAAAGATGCATACCTATTGCTGGCTTTTGCTCATTAGTTTACTTCGTAAACTACTGCATCCGTGCTATATATACGGCTCACTCACCTGAAGACGATGTTTTCTAATGGGAAACATCATGATAGCGCCAATTCCTCTTCTAATTGTTCTGAAGTTGATGGTTTCCTCATATATTTCCTTGAAAGATTTGTGGGCTGAGATACAGTTGAATAAAGCAGTGCGCACAACGTCGTCACGTCGTGCGAGGTCAATGATTGAATCGATAAATTTATAGTTGGCGCTTTTGATAGCCAACCATCTCAAAACTTTGCCGTAGATTAGGTCATCTGTAACATCGCTACAACTTCTATAGTAGACTTTAAACGCCTTTTGGGAGATGCCAACTTTCATGATTGTATTTGCGGCGCGGATGCCTGTAAGAAAACCGGAATTGACTCCTTTTCCCTTAAACGGCCGAACCATTCCTGCCGCGTCGCCCACCACCACATATCTATCGCCGAATAATCCCTGTGCTACAGAGATAGGAAACCGGCCTTTGAAATAGGTCAATTCCGTAGTCTCAGGGTTGAATTCAGGCGGAAGAATTTCTCGGACGGGAGGAAAGGTTAAAAATTTATCCATATCAGCGGCAGTTACATCGGCGCCTGCGATGTTTATGGTTAAGTGGTCAACCTTCGGGGTCACCGCGCCGAATTCAATTCGGCGAAATGATGGCAGGAAGGCGTGAATGTAATTTCCAAATCCCAGCAGGAATTGTTCGTTAGGTTTAATATTGGTGACGATGGAGTCTAAAAAACGCGGCAGTTTATATTTTGTGGCTCGCTCAAATAGCTTACACCCGCCATCATCTAAACCGAACGCGCCGACGACTACATCCGCGCTGATATTTTCGCTATCGCTGTATATCATAACTCGATGTGGGGTGAATTCTAAATCGGTTACCCTACCTTGAACCACTTTCATGCCTCTCTGCCGAGCTTGTTGGAGCATGTAATCATCAAAGGTAACACGCCTAACGGAATAGGATGGCTCATCGTGGCCAGTCAGCAGAATTTTCTGAGTATCGGAGTGCATCACATAACCATTAATCTTTCGGTGAACGAGATGCCATGGAAAAGGCACTTTCAGTTGTCTTTCCAGAATATCATCAATTGGCGGCGATAGTACCCCCACGCACTGGTTATAGTGTCGAGCCTCTTGAAATTGTTTCCCTTCGTACAGAATCACATTGATATTTCGGTTCAGCAATTGCGCTAAATTTTTCAAAGCAATAGCGCAACCGACGCCGCTTGGTCCGCCGCCGATAATCACCGCGGTTTGTCCACTGTAAAGCGGGCCTAAGCCACTGTATCGGGTTGGGCTTCTAAAATATCTCAAGAATGACGTGTCTTGTTTGATATCCATTTTACGAACCTCTCTATCAGTACATTGCGACTAAAGGCTATCAATTGAAATTGCAAAATAGGATTTAAAGCCATAAAAAAGATTCGCCGATAAGGGATATTTCCTGTATACATGCCCCAATGAATATCTCGAAGTAATCGCACTGAACTATTTTTGTCACTTTGTGAGGCTAATCTTATATGAACGTCAGATAAAAACTTGATTTTTTCAATTATATAACCGAGCCTAAAAAGTAATCGCCCATAGAAATTATCTCGAATTATCAGTTTACGCACCTGTTTTAGGTAACCTTTGCGAAAAGCTGACGCAGAAATTCCCATGTTAAAAGCTGTTTCCGCGGCAAATTTCGCTGTTATATAGGCGGATTCAATACCGTTTTTAAAATAGCGAGAAAAACTGGCGTCGCCGATGATGACCAATCTATCGGTAAAAGGATTTTTCGCGGGGGTATAAGGCATTTTGGGATAGCAAGTACAATATTTTTCCGGAAGTTCCCAATTCTCCGGCAACCAACTGCGCGCTGCAGGATGCAGGAGAATCCGTAATAAACTCTCTCGTTTCGCATCAGTTTTGCAAATCACAGTTACTGTAACATGCTCAGATTTCGGCGTAAAGGCGGCAAACCGAATACCCTTCAACCCTAAACTGAATACGATAATATTATCCCCAATGCGTTTTTGAATCTGTTCTTTCCCTACCAGAATTTCAGCCTGACACCCACGCAACACCTTAGGCGGTTTATAGCCAAAATTGAGAGCGCGAATCTTCTTGGCAAAAGTAGTATTAACGCCAAAAGCTCCGACAACTAAATCTGCTTCAAATTCATATTCTTTGCCTTCTCCGTATATTAATTTTACCGAATCTGATTTTTTATTAGGCAGAATAATATCTTTCACTGGTTGAGCAATAACATTGGCTCCAGCTTGTTCTGATTTTTTCAGAAGGAAATCGTCGAAACTGATGATGCCATTATGGCTGTAAAAACGCGGCCCATTCCCACGGAAAACCGTCGCAATTCGTCCTTTTCCATGAGGATTTTGTAGACACAAAAGATAACGTTCCGTTTGGACACAATAGCCAGAAATACGTCTCTGTACACGCTCTTCAGACAGGTTAATCCCATCTTTATTCAACTTTTCCAATAACGTTTCCGCAAGCACACCCGCGCACATATTACATCCAACTGGATGCGTAAAATCTTTCCTATCAAAAATGGTAATGGACACATTCATACCGCGAGCCTTCGCCATTTTCAAAGCGAAATATGCAAAGAATGCCCCCGCAGGGCCAGCACCAATGATAGCAATTCTTGAATTGTCTTTAAGATGCAACGCTTCCACCAGTTTCACCTCCTAATTTTAGATTTCCGAAGTCTTTAAGACTTCGGAAATCTATCGCGGAAAATTTCTTTCATTTTTACTGAATTTATGTTATCCTATTTTTAATTCATCCTCTTATTTCTTTTGATCAAACTTTTCTTTCTTAAAGAAAAGTTTGGTTTAATAATTGATACCACAGATTTGATGGACGCACGCGGACAGTCCGCCCCGATGCTCGGGACAGGCTGTGCGTCCATAGGGTCAGTGGTATCTATATATTATGTTATCCTATCTTTATCATAAAAACAAGGAAAATTTTTCAAACGAGGAGAACAAAAATGAATCCAGTCAAACGAATTTCAATAGTAACCTTTGCAATACTCATTATGGTATCCTGGATAATTTGGGATATTAGCTGGTCGGATACCATAAGACCGCTTCGGTCGTTGGTGAACTCACAGCAAGAAAAAAAAGACAAAAAGTATGGAGCAATTCGTCTAAAAATGGTAGAAGAACAAATCAAAAACAGAGGGGTTAAAAATGAAGAAGTGCTAAAAGCGATGCGTTTCGTTCCGCGGCATGAATTTGTTCCCACAAATTTAATTTATCAAGCTTATGAAGACCATCCTGTGCCTATTGGCTACAATCAAACCATTTCTCAACCTTACATCGTCGCTTATATGACCGAAATGTTAGAGCCGAAAAAGGAGGATAAAGTGCTGGAAGTGGGAACGGGGTCAGGTTATCAAGCAGCCGTGCTGGCAGAAATTGTAGACAAAGTTGATACCATTGAAATAATTCCAGAGTTGGGCGAGCAGGCTAAGGAGAGGCTGAAACGTTTGGGATACAAAAACATTGAGGTCAAAATCGAGGATGGATATAACGGTTGGGAGGAACATGCGCCGTATGACGCGATTATCGTAACCGCTGCAGCCGAACACATTCCACCGCCGCTTGTCAAACAACTTAAACAAGGCGGTAAAATGTGCATCCCCGTCGGCAGCCCGTTTTTTGTCCAGGACCTGACGCTCGTCGAGAAGAAAATGGATGGCAAAATTGTAACAAGAAAAATTCTTCCAGTGCGATTTGTGCCTTTAGTTCGGAAAAAGACGGAGCAAATTCCCGAAGAGACGG
>Ga0194125_10005321_pt1 | contig 19617 bp, 23 predicted proteins | sample TA2KigC250mmetaG_FD_148626 | JGI IMG/M metagenome (GOLD analysis project Ga0194125, IMG submission 148626) | Freshwater microbial communities from Lake Tanganyika, Tanzania - TA2015034 Kigoma Deep Cast 250m | ecosystem: Environmental > Aquatic > Freshwater > Lake | place: Tanzania: Lake...
GGTCACTCACCCGACGTATTCCTGGAAGACCACCGGCGATTCATGGCCCAACGCCGGAGCATGAAGCCGGGGATTCACATCAGCCTCGGCCATGCCATCGGGGACGGATTCATGGCCACACCCATGCTCAGCGTCATGAGAGCAATGAATCCCGGAAGAAACATCGCGGTCTTCGCGTCCTGGGCTCGGCCCGTACTCGCCGGCAATCCGGATCTGGACGAAATCGCGGACAACCCGCTGGATGCGCAACGCACCGTGAGGCTTGAAAAATCGGTGTACGCCTGGGCAAGCGCAAATCAATGGAAAGGGCGTTTGGCCGAGGCGTACTGTAAGATGTTCAACTTGCCTATGCCGGAAGATATCACCCCCCGTTTCTTTTGGCAGGAATCCGAACAAAGCCTTTCACTCGTTCGCGAAATCGTTGAGCCGCCGTACATAGTGATCGCGGCGTGGTCCGACGCAAAGACCTTTGATTTTTTCCAGGCTTCGGGAAACAAGAACTGGCCGATGGCCAATTGGGCGCCGGTCGTAGCTTGGGCGCATGATAAGGGTCTGAAGGTAGTTCAGCTTCGAGGCTCCCACCAGGAGCCCCTTGTGGAAGGCGTGGACGTTGACTTCTGCGGTCGGCCTCTACGCGAAGCTTTTGCCTGCATCGCACACGCCAGGCTCTTTGTTTCGGTTGACACTATGGCGCATCACGCGGCGGCCGCGTTCGGTGTTCCCGGTGTGGTTCTCTGGGGCCGCTCCAAGCCCGAACACTTCGGATATCAGAAACCGCAGATCATCAACATACAAGGAGAATGCCCCGGCCTGCCTGTGAACGCGCGGCCGGAGACCATTCCTCGGCAGAACGCTCCCGGGGTGCGGGCGCTGCGAGAGAGGCCGTGCATAAACGGCGACCAGTGGGCCATGGACCAGGAAGTCTGCCCCATCCCGGGGCGCCCCTGCATGTCGAGTATCAGCCCCGAAGCTGTTATCAAGGCGCTGGAAACCCTCTTGACGCAGCCGCCGAAGGCCCATCCGGCAGATGAGCGGGCCCCAAGTCCTCCCGCGCTCTTGTTCGAGCGCCCCCTGAATGAAAGATCTGAGGCCGATCTCAATGACGCACGTGATTGGTAACGCAACACATATCAAAGGTAAACCGTTGAGCGGCGCGCCCGAGTCAGGCCAGGTGTGGGTGTTTGACGGAAGCGGATATGTTCCCGGAAATCCCGCTCCCGATCCGAGCGGTGTAACCACTGCCTCGTACACCTTCATAAACGTGGACCAGACAGCGCTCCTGCGAGCCGACCATCCGTCCGATTCTCTGAATCTGAGCGGCGTTTCGGGTATTAGACTGAGCGCGACATCAGGGAGCGGGTCGGGAAGCGACAGCATTCGTCTCGAGATCTCCGGGCTTACTTCAGGGCAGGTACCCGCGTGGGCGAACATCTCGGGCATGGCCCACCACGCGTCCGGCGTTGTGGATGACGTGGTAGGGCTCTCCGGATTTGTCATGGCTTCGGGAAGCGGCCTTGCCGTCACCGTGCCCACTCCTGTTTCCGGCCGGGTCTTGAAGGCTTCGGGCGCGAATCCGCTCACGGATCTGTACTGGGGAGTGGATCAAACAAGCCAGCCGGGATCGGCTTCAGGGAATGCGTACGCGTACATCTCAATCCAGGGAATGACCACGCTCGATGCAAACGTGTCGGATGACACCCTGAACCTATCAGGACGGTCGGGCATCCTCCTCACCGGAGTTTCGGGCTTCGGGCAGGGCGAAGATGTCCTGTTCCTCGAAGTGTCCGGTCTCTCGTCCGGTCAGATACCCGCATGGGCCGATATTAGCGGCATAGCGGCTCAGGCGTCGGGCATGAGCTCGTACGCTTCAGGAAAGCTCCACCAGACTGACGGACTCTCAGGTTTAGTGCTCGCTTCGGGCGCCGGTTTGAGCGTCTTTCAGCAGACGCCCGCCTCGGGCCGGATCCTCAAGTGGTCCGGCGCAGACATTCTCAACCATGCGTATTTCGCGGAGGACGACGCTCAGGCGATCGAACAGCTTGAAAACGGTCTCATCATGATTGCATGGGATGTCTATTCCGACGATCAGCAGTTTGCCGATATAGGGGTGGACACGTTCGGCGACGAAAGCGGTATCGACCAGAGCGAAAGCGTCTACACGTATAACGCTTCAGGAGGTTGGTGTGGTCCGGTCCTTGCTCAGACAAACCAGATTGAAGAGATTGATTTCGCGACAAGCTCGGATTTTGAACGCCGCGATCTCAAAGGCGCCATAGTTTATTGGCAGCGCACCAGCGCGTATAAAGGGTACTTTTCATCGGATCAGGCCGGCGCCGACCGGATCAGCGTCACTGCGGCCGGGACAGCGAGCGAGGTGATCGAAGGCTGCCTGGTTACGCATTCAGGCGGAAGCGCCACGATCGTCAATATTTTGGGCGATGGCGACCAGGATAACGAAGTCGAGATGAGCGCGGATGTGGCCGATGCAACTCAAGTGACCGGGATTCACGGCGTGGCGCTGTCCGGCGCCAATGTCCAGCCGAACAGCGCTATAGGAGGCCTTGTTGCCACCACGTACGTGCAGGGCGCGGATACGGACGATGCGACAAATATCGCAGGGTACTCGGTCCGCGCGGTGATGTCCGCCGCGCAAATCAGCGCATCGGGAGATCTTGTTTCGGTTAGGATACGGGCAAATTCATCCACACAATTAGTCATCGCAAATTGTTCTATCGTCGAACGAAGTCCCGGCGCGGGAGACGGGACTACCACTCCGACCAGAATCACCTTCGGGGGAGGGAACAACGGGGTCACCATTGCGGCATGGACCGTTGTTGATAGTGATTTTATTGATTTTCCGATAGACGAGACGAAAAGTTATTTGGTGATCTATGACGTCGCGGACGGCGGGCCGTACAAAACCGCATACAAGAACAACTCCGAATATGTGTACCTGAAGGCCGCAACCGATTCATGGAATGTGCAGAATATCAATGAGGCCGACTGGACGCAGTACCAACATGCTCATATCGAAGCGCTGCGTGTGAAGAACAAGGCAACCGCTTCCGGCCGTTACGCCATCTCCTCCAACGATCAATCGCAGATCGACTGCGCCAATTGGGGAGACATAAACAGCGTAACCGTTACGCAAACGTTAACGGGTTCGAGCAGCGCGCACCATGCGATCTCGTTTGACACGCGGTCAACGTGGAAAGTTTTTCTGTCCGGAGTCTGGCGTGACATTGTGCGAGATAACGCGGGCGCGTGGCAGTACAAGGACGCCTCAGATACATGGCAAAACGCGGCGACCAACTCCCGTTTGAAGGCGTTGGAGCAGGCGTTTGAGGTCAGTGCGAACCAGTGGTCCAAGGCGCAGATCGAGGCCATGAGCGATAGTGACTGGAACGCAAGCGGAGGCTGGAGCGCTTCCGTGGGCGCCATAGACTGGGCGGTGGGACTGAAGGCGTCGGGCCATGATGTGCCGAGTATCGACAAAATCAGATTCAACCACGACACCGAACAACATGACATGGTGGTGACCACCACCGCCTGGGAAGCTTCCGCCCCGGATCCTGACGACGCCTTCGCTTTGCTCCACCTTGAGCCACAGGAGACCATCAGCCTGGATACGGATGTGCGCGCATGGGTATCTATCGACGACGGTTCACACTATGAGCAATTGAGCGGCCTTGGATATTTCTGGAGCGGGACCGGTGGTCATAGGTTCGCTCGGGCGGACAAATCAGGGCTCACCGCGCGAAACGACCAGACCATACGCCTGAAGGTGACCGCGCATAATCAGAAAAATATCAGACTTCATGCCGTGTCCCTAGGAGTGAAGTATTCGCAATGAGAAAAGTAATACGCAGACCGGAGCTTGTCCCCGACCACAAACGCCCCGATGGGGCCAAGCCTTCCCTGACAAGCGATGACCGTCTCTTTCTCGATGAATTGAAGAGCTACCATACAAAACAACACTTCGAGTACATGCGCGCGTGGTGGGAGAAGGCGAAACCCTGAATACTCTTTCGTTTGAATTCCGCGCCGCCCCACCATTATGAGCCTTACTCCCGGAGCATTAACGCGACGCGACCTTCAAAGCGAAGCAACCAGGACGCTAAATCGCGACCCTCGCAGCATGACCGACTTTGATGACCTCAAAGAATTATTCAGAGCCGAGATCGGAATAGTCCACGCGGAGGTCCGGGCGCTCAGGGATGACACCCGTGACCTGAAGGCGGCGGTGAACCGTTTCCAGGCCACCTGCAACGGCAGACACGGCGATCTGGCGACCAGAGTCACTCGCCTGGAAAACGACCACGCCGCGCTCAACCGTGAACGCAAGCTCATCCTGGGCGGGCTCGCGGTGGCTCTCACGGCAGCGGTAAAGGCATTTTTCGACTGGCTCACCAAATGAAAGGAGCGCATCTCACATGAATCAAAAACCGTGGTACTTGTCCAGAACCATCATCGTCTCCGGCGTGGCCTTCGCGGTAGCGCTGGCCACTGCGGCAGGTCTGATCGATGTTGAAACCGGCGCAAAGATCGAGGGCCTGCTCGTGCCGCTCATTCTGACGTTCCTCCGACTCGGGGATGCGGAGCTTACCCGATGAAGAAGACGGGAAAGAGCCGACAAGCGGATCGCAACGGGGCCGGGTCCTCTCCTGACGCCGCAGCCCCATACGCCGCCGGACCTCCTGACTGGTCCCAAATCAAGCACTTCACCCCTCGGGAATTCACGTGCAAGTGCGATGGCCTGTGCGACCACGCGGATCGTATCTCCACGGAGTTGGTCGCTAAGCTGGATATGATCAGGGAGCGGATCGGCCTGCCGATCATCGTCATATCCGGCGCTCGCTGCGAGCGGCACAACAGGAAGGTGGGGGGAAAGGAACGCTCCGCCCACGTGCCTAGGAGCGGCGTGAGCCACGCCGCGGACGTTCGCTGCGCAGATACGATGTTCAGGTTTGCATTTTTGGCGGCGGCCCTTCCGGTCTTCAGGAGGATCGGCATAGCAAAGGACTTCATCCATGTGGATGATGACCCGGACCTCCCCCAGGGCGTGATTTGGGTGTGCTGATCCTATGCGCCTTACTTCTGTGAGGGTGAACCTGTAACTGCAATTGGCGAGATTATTCCCCGATTGTGAAGAGCGATCTTCAATGGTGGGTAGGGGCCGGCAGGGACGCCGGCTTCTACCAATCGACCGAGAACGCATCGGCGCACAAGTCGGCGCTGTATTTGCGTGACGAACCACCCCGTTTGTCCATCCAAGCAACCATTCTCGAAGGCGGTTTATGACGGCGAAAAGAGTCCTGGTCACAGGCTCGTCGGGTCTCATCGGGTCTGAAGCGGTTCTGCTCTTCGATAGCCGAGGTTACGACGTGTGCGGCATCGATAACAACGGCCGAAAGGGCTTCTTCGGACCTGATGGAGACACCGCGTGGAACCTTGAACGCCTGAAAAGTCAGACCAAGAGGTTCACCTCATACCACGCGGATTTGCGCGATGCGGCGGCGATGCAGGAGATTTCGCGCGAAATCAAGCCCGATCATGTGATCCACTGCGCAGCCCAACCCGCGCATGAGTATGCGCGGCTTCAACCGGTGGTGGATTTTCACGTGAACGTGACCGGGACCTTGAATCTTCTGGAAGCCTGCCGCGCTCATTCCACCGAAGCGACCTTTGTTTTTTGTTCCTCAAGTAAGGTGTACGGCCCGGTGAACGACCTGCCGTACGAAGAACTTCCGACCCGTTACGACCTGCCGACGCCTGACGGCAAGCAAACACGCCCCGAAACTTCAAAGCTGCCGGGCTGGTCCTACGATGGGCTGAACGAGGACTTCCCCCTTGAGCCTGGTGACGGCCGAGGAGTGTACGGCACGGACAAAGCGGCCGCGGACCTGCTGGCGCAAGAATACGGCGTCTCGTTCGGCATGAGGACCGTATGCCTCCGAGGAAATTGCATGACCGGCCCTGCGCACGCTCCTGCTCAGGTTCACGGGTTCTTGGCGTACCTGGCCAGGTGTCTCGTGGAAGGCCGGAAGTATCAAATCCTCGGGCACAAGGGCAAGCAGCTCCGAGACAACATCCACGCGGCTGATTTCACAGCCGCGATCTATGAGGTCTGTTCGGCCCCACCCGCGCCCGGGAGCGTATACAACATCGGAGGCGGTCGTGAGAATAGCGTCTCCATTCTCGAAGCAATAGAGATGCTGGAGCGAATGTATGGCGCTCGGCTTGCCGCGGAATACGTGGATGAGCCTCGACACGGAGATCATCGGGTTTACGTGAGCGACACGTCGAAATTCAGGAGAGACTATCCTTCCTGGAGCATCCGGTGGTCTATCCCGAACATCTGCGAGGACCTCCTGCAGGGGCTCAGGTCCAGGGCAGACACATGATCGTGCGAACGCGGGAGTGATGACCGAACATGGCTGAATTCCAGATCCAGGCGCTGGTCCCTTCTTCCGGGGCAGTCCCTTCCGGGGGATACGACCCGGTTTCCTTGGTGAGCTTTACCGAATGGAGGCTCGGTGATGAGGCGCATTTCTCCCTGGTGGCGCCGGAGAACTACGCGGCGGGTAACGACTTTTTCGTGAAGCTCGAAGAATCGAGCAGCGCTTCCGCCGCGAGCCACACATGGCAGGTTCGCACCCTGTTGATGCGTCCGGGATTGCATACGAGCCACGACCAGGGAGAGACGGAGACCTTCATAGAGGAATGCGTTTCCGCGATTACCGCTCATGAGCTTACGGGGCGCACCCTCAAGGTGACCGGAGCAACGCATCCCGGCAGGGTGAGCGACGTGTCCATCTCCCCGGGAGATCTGCTCTTCTTCACCTTGTGCCGAGTGGCGTCATCCGCCAATGAGGATCCCGCCGCGATCCGAGTCTTTCAAGTTTCAATCGAGACCGCGCTCGAAGAGGCCGGGATCTCGGAATGCGCGGGACGAGTGGGGAAAATCATCGATACGGTCCGCGATCTGTTCAACGAGGCGGCCGGCGGCTTCTTGTCGGACGAATTCATCCTCCGGGCAATCAATCGGTGCCGAAAGGACCTTGCTCAAGAGGACTACTGGCGCACGGAAAGCCGGGTTCCCGCGGAATCGGGCGTCTCCGAGGTGAATCTGCTCGCTCACATACCCGAATACCAAAACATTCATCAGGTGTCGTTCAGCGGACAGCATGAACCAATGATATCGCTGGGGAGCTTCCGCGAATACGAAGAGATCAAAAGCGCTTCACAGGCCAAAGGTGCCCCACAGGTGTATGTGGTCCAGAACAACATCCTGCATGTGTGGCCCGCTCCGTCAGAGACCGTGCAATCAGGCTATCGAATCTACCATTCGTACGAGCCTCCGGAACTGACGTGCTCGTCGCTGAATCCCGATCCTGCCGTTCCCAGAGCCCATGATTCGGTGTTTGTGTACTTCGCTCTCAAACAAGCCTTCCTGCGGGATCGACACGCGCCCGGCGCGGATGTGAAGTTCCGAGAATACGCGCAACTCTACGAAGCTGAAAAAAAGAAGCTCTTGGGCGAAGGAGACCCACCCAAGCTCTCGCTGAGGTCGTACCGATAGCAGGCGTGGTCGGTGATTCTTCCTAGTCCCCAAAAGTACGTCAGGCAGCAGCCATGATATCCGACTCACTCCCGTCATTCCCGCGAAAGCGCATAGGCGTTAACTTAAAGGATCTTGGCATGTGATGTCAAATAGTTAACTCAAATGCACCCCGTCACCCCGGACTTGATCAGGGGTCCAGTCCCGCTTACGCGGGAATGACGGCTTTCGATTGCGGCGCCATTCGACCCCGCGGTCTTTGACCTGCAACACCTGTTCTCTGACAGCCCATACCCCCATTAGGACCGAATAACGCCATGGATTCTCCCATTCGTGAAAACTACCGGGTTATTAACCTCTTCGACTGGACCGGAGGCATACGGAACAAACGCCAGAATCCTCTGGCGTTCCCCCGCAACGCGCTCCTTGCCGGCGAAAACGTGGATCTGGTGGACGGCGGAATCAAAACCCGTCGCGGCAGCTCATACCATACCGGTCCGGAAAACGGCTTCGGTCTTTCGGGCAGTCCGTCGGAAAGCCTTGAGGTGGTCTATCTCAAGCAGGTTCGATTCCCCACGAACGAGGCTTCGTACCTCATCGCGCAGGTGCGGCAAGGCGAGAGCGGGTTTCTGTATGCATCCAACGATGCCTTGCCGGTGAGCGGCGGTTCGGGCGCGTGGACCAAAATCTACGATCTGGGCGCCGGCGCGGGTGTTGTTTCCATAGCGCCTCTGAACGATCGAGCGGTCATCACGGAAGGATCTGCAAATCCACCGCTGGTCTTTGCAGGCTGCTTGGACGACTCGGGATCCGACTGGGCCGTGCCGAAAGCGGTCCTCGTGACATACGATAGCGGCCTCAACTGGCACGATGTGACCGGCGAGGTGTGCGACAAAGACCCGGACACCGCCGCGGATATCGGTTCACTTCTTGCTCAAAGCGGATGGCTGGCTGTCTGCGCGGACATGTCCGGAGTAGAGGGTTTCTTAGTGGAAATGGAGGCCGGCAATTCCGTGCCCGGCGACCTAGTCGTGGAAGGCTACTCCGGGTCCTGGAGCAGTGGCTCGGGGTGGGCTGACGGCACGGCCGGGTTCAATCACACCGGTATCCTCCGCCATAGCGGCGGGCCTTTTGCCGCGGAATACCTTGTGGAGAACAGCGTGCCGGGCTACTGGTTCCGTATGCGCTTTCCAAGCGGGGTCTCATCCGGAACTTCAGTGCGTCGCATCCTCTTCCAGGCGCCGTGCCAGAAGTTGCAAGTAATCGGCCAAGGCCAGCCCGACACGCCGCTGGGGTTCCTGTTCCGAGACGCGTCCGAGAACTCGGCCAAGGACTTCACGGTGGAAGTGAGTGACGATACGCACCCCACCTTTGCCCGCCTCAATGACGGCGATCTGGAGAATCCTTCCGGGCTCGATCCCGCGGACGCGCTTTACATCGGTTATGTGACGCCCTTCAATGCGGTGGAGTTCACGGTCCACAATGATTACCACAACGAAAACTCGTCAACCATGTCCGGTTTGTACTGGAATGGCGCCGGCTGGTCGAATCTCTCCGGCTTCTCAGACGGCACACAGGAACCGGCGGGTAAAACACTGGGCAAGAAAGGGAAGGTCTCCTGGCCCTTACCGCCCAATTGGAAGCAAAACCGCCCCATCGGCCCGGAATATCCTCACGGGTATTGGGTAATGCTGAAGTTTTCCCAGGGCCTGACGCCAAAGACCTACATCAGCGAAGCAGGGGTTTGGCCGGCGCCGGAGTCTCTGAAAAAATATCGTTTTGCGCTGACCGTGCGGGATCGGATGGTTCTCTGCAATCGACCGGACGCGCCCGATCAGATTGACGTTTCCAGAGCGCTCGAAGAGTACGGTTTCGAGGGTGAGGATAGCGCGAGCGTGAGGATAGGCGGCCAGGACATGGTTGTGGCCGCGGAACAGGCCTTTAATCAGGGTTTCATCGCGAAAACCGAAGACTGGTATCTGCTCAACGGGTACAACCCGCAGACCTTCGCGGTGGAACGAGCCGAAGCCGCGGGTCAGGCCCCGATCAACAACCGAGTGCTGGTTCGCGCGCCCCATACCGAGGCCGATCTGAAAAACCTTATGGGGCTGTATTACATTAACCAAACCGGCGCGTGGTACTTCGCGGGGCTAAAGGTCTACCAGCTCAGCCAGGACGTTTCCTGGTGGGACCCTGCGTCGGACCTGCCCCGACTCGATCTGGATCATCTCCACAATGCGTGCGGGGTGTACTGGCCCGAACGCAACTGGGTGATCTGGTCCGTGCCCATGATCGTGATCGGCACGGCCCAACCGACGAACAATCGCCTGATCGTATATGATTTGACGCTGCGAAGTTGGCTCCCACCATTCACTATGAGCCTGGCCGCTCTCGGCGCGGCGTACCATCATAATGCCAATGCTCCGGGACGAGTCGGCCAGATGGGCCTCTACGGCGGCGACTATCAGGGCCGCATTCTGCGACTTTTCGGGCCGGAGGACGACACGGACCTGGGATCTCCCATCAACGGGTGGGTGGAAACGGGCTGGCTGCACTTTGAGGCGCCCGAATTCAGGAAGCTGCTGCGCATACTCACGATGTACGGTAAGACCATCGGTGATCAAATCATCCTCAAGGTTTTTGCGGACGGCGATACCTCTTCATACCTTACCTATACCTATGACAAACTGGACAACCTTGGCGATAAGCTTTTTGCTCAAGAACAGAAGCCACAGAACGCAGCCGGCCGCTTCTTCAAATTCCGTATGGAGTTCTCCGGCGCGACAGACATATTCGGGCTCCAGGTGGGCGCATCCGTGATCCGTGAGTGGGGCTCTTTGTGACAAGCAGGGGCCAAAACCGCTTCAAGAGAAATGATGGATGGTCGGACTCTTGACGTGTGACGGAGGAGCCTTTTTCTTCAAGTCGAAAACGGAGAAGTCTTTTTGATCAGCGTTGTTGACAGCCGAACTCATCTGACATATGGTAACATCAGTGAGCCTCTGCTGGGAGGTAAGACGATGCAAATGGAAACGGCGCTCGATCGATTTCTTGTCACGTATCCAGCGCTATCCAGCCTTTTGGATGTTCTGGAGGAGATCGAAAGGATCGGCCTGTTGGCGGATCAATGGAGTGGTGAAGTAATGCAGCCCGTCCTCCAGTCAGTCAATTCTGCGGAGATGACTCTGGAAGTGGAGCCGGGGACCCTCACGATGCGATAGGCTTGTTATTGAGAGTAATCCAATGGGCGGGGCCAAGAGCAAGAAGGGCAGGTCGCGTGGTAGGTTGACGTCTCCAGCACCCGGCCACTCACCAAGCGCTCCGAGCAAAGGCCCAGCGGAAACGAACGAGCGCTTTCGTCAGACGGTCGCTTCACTGACAGATCTCCCTCCAACCTTCCAGGCGTTACGAGATCTATTTCAGCATTTCGGGACGGTGAACCCTTTCATCCTGCGAGAAGAGACCCTACGCCGTATTGAGCATCTGACTCATCGTCCATTGATCTCGTACGTGACCAAAGTGTACAACGTTCCCCGGGAAGTGCCTGCTCGCATCGACGACAGTGATCTTAGCGGCTTTCTTGATTTGACAAGTACTGTGGATGGCGATTGCCTGGATCTTTTTCTTGTGAGCAATGGTGGATCGCCCGAGGCGACCGAGCGCATCGTTGCGTTGCTGAGGCAGAAGTTCCAGAGCCTGAGGGTCATTGTCCCCGGCAATGCTTTTAGCGCAGCCACCCTTATGTGCTTTGCTGCCGACGAGATAATAATGGGCCCGATAGGAACACTCGGACCAATCGATCCACAGGTCAACGGGATTCCGGCAGAAGCCGTACTTAAATCGATAGAAACGATTGAACAAAGAATCAAGAAGGAAGGGATAGCCTCACTTGCCCCCTATTCGCCTCTGCTGAAAAAGTACGACCTGCATTTTTTGGAGATGTGCAAGGCTGCAAGAGAGTTATCCCGTGAGTTGGCCGAAAAATGGCTTACAGATTATATGTTCAAACGAGCAACTGACGAACAAGATTCAGATTGCGTAGAAGTAATAAGTCGCATCGTCGAGGAATTCGCCAGCTATGATACCAACAAGAGTCACGGCAGGGGCATTGGTCGCGAAAAAGCGCGTGCGGTCGGGTTGAAAGTTGTTTTCACAGAAGAAGTGAACGAGAAGTTAACAGACCTTATGAACAGCTTGTTCTTTCAGTATGAGTTCCTGTTTGATGCCACCAATTGGTTTAAACTTTTCGAGAATGCACGGGGAATTTCCTGGGGAAAATCCGCGCAGCCTATACTGGTGGCTGGTGGCCCGCCACCTTTACCGCCAAGAGTTTAGCCGCAGCGGTATGGTCGATTCTTTCCAGCTGTAGCGATGCCTCCTATTCTTACTGACGTGGGCTCCCAATGAGTTCCGACCAAAGGCCTGCGTCGAGTGAATCGTGTCTTTTTGCCTTATCTCTCCAAAACACGGGCGAATCTGTTGCGGGAACGGCATAATGGAAAAAACGAACAAACGAAAGCCGTCGCGCTGACCATGTTCAGCTGTCACGTGGATTATTAGCCCAAACTCTTTCAATGGAGATCGCTCCTCCATCAAGGCTGATCATTAGGACAAGCGCCTCTGCGGCTCTGTGGGATCGTAGCAACGAAACGATGAGCCGTCATGTTAGGGGGGTGAGGGCTGTCCTGTTCCATTAAGAGCCGTGAGACCACTTAAAGGAGCAACATGAGATCCGGCCGATATACCGCGTACCACGTGTATCAGAATCTTAGCTTTCCCGAAGCTCAAGAAGCTGCGACATGGCCGTACAAGCTCCCTGAATACCAGTGCAGACACTCCCAGCGAGGCGCGCTCTTCCAGTTCGAGAATATGGTGGAGCGCATCCATTTCGACGCGGCGGTCACCACGTGTTGCGACCAACCGGTGTTGAATTTTGCGAACAAGCCGCAGTACGCGGACGCGGCCCGCCCCATGAATCCCACCGATTGCGGCGCTCGCGCAAGAAGCGTCGGCTGCGCTGTGCTTGAAGTCTTTGTTGAAAGCGCTGCGGCCTTCTGCGCGGACGCGGGCGCGAAGGTGCGGCGGATTAAGGTCCAATGCCCTTCCCGCTGCCCGGACCTCGTGTCTATTTTGGGCGGCGGAAAGCTCAAAGGTCGGTACGGCGACTTCAAATCTCTGGGTGTTGAGGCGGGCGAAACGCTCATCCTGGAATACACACCGGACCCAGCGCTCGTCTCCGGGTGGTACGACAACTGCTCCGGAACGGCCGCGATCGCCGAGGAGTTCTGCGGTGGATACACACTCAGTTACACCATGAGGGCCGGGCTGGACAATCCCGGAGGTTGCGACTGCGATTGCTGTGGGAGCCGCGGGTCATTGCCGCCGCCCGCGATGACGCTTGTCGCGCCCTCATCAATTGACGCGGGTTGGGGAAATGACGTGGAAATTCCCGGCCTCATTAGTGGTGACGAGTCATGCTCCGGCGGCTCGATCGCGGGCGCGTTTTCCGGAATCGGCTCATCGCCGGTGACATGGGCGGCGCCGGTCCAATATCACTCAAACGGCGTCACGAGATTTGTCGCTCGTGACCCTGCGAGCGTGGGCGCGGAAGGCTCCCCCGCGTGTTGCGGGGGGAGCATTTTCTGGAGCGGCGCAGACGGATGCGGAGGTGGAGACACCGCGCAGACGACAATCATTCCGCGCATCGGGTCGTCCACAATCATCCCGGCGTCGGGAAGCGTGCTTACAGAAGGAAACAGTTACATTTTCAGCGGGAGCGGCGCGTGTTCGTATTCATCCAGCGCGAATTTGACGATCACGACGTCGTGTCTTACGAACACACCTGCGAATCTCGCTCGATATGACGGTTTCCTCCGGCGTATGATCGAGGGTCAGCTCCAGTTCAGCGGCGCGCATCAATGCTCGGGATGTTGCGGATCAGGATCGGTATCGGTTTCGTTCGCCAATGGATGCGGCGGGACTTACTCCGGGCAATATCAGGTCCGACGAGGTTACTCGGATTCAAGCCAGGTCGGCTATGTTTACAAATGTCGTGATTATTATTCGGGGAGCCAGCATTATTACAGGCCCACGCGGGCCGGCCTTTCATGCGACGGAAACTCAGGTTCATTCTCCGATGTCTCGGCGGAGTCACATGCGACGCTCCAGGAATGCGTTTCGAGCATCAGCGGGAAGGCCGCGATCCACATTTCCGGAGCCGGCGGATGCAGTGGAAGCCTATCGGGAAGCGCTTCCTGCTGTTGGTATTCGGATAACGGCTTTTCCGGATATGATTTCAGATCAAAAGTATACTCGTCCAGCGGTTCTCGCTGCTGCGCGGTGGATACTCAAAGCGGCGCGTGGGTCTTCAGCGGCAGTGGCGCTTCGTGCTGTCCGGTAACAGGATAACAAAATGGCCGGCGAAGGTTGCAGTCTCGAGAACTATATCGGCTTCCTGCGCTATCTTGCCTCGGTCGTGCAGACGCTCAACGGTGTTCCCGCGGTGAACGCCACTTGCCCCGAATGCGGCCGCACGTGGTCCGTTTGGAAGAGGCTCTGTCCCGAGAGCCCCGATTACGCATGTGGATACCGAGCTATCTGGAGATGCGAAAACCCCGAATGCGGCGAGATGGAACTCAGGTAACACGGCAAAAAGCTATGCTACCGCGGCCTTTACCTTTTGTGAAAGATCCGGTGCGCCGGAATATCTCACCGCAAAATCTCAACAACACGAATTCTTCGCAAGGAGCAAGCAGATGTACCCCAGCTCATTTGATTATCAAGCAGCCTTTGGGGAAAACCCCTGGGTGCGGCCTACGGAGCAGATTTCCAATCTCGTAGCAAAGTACGCTTCTTCGCTGGCGCCACGAGCCACACAATCGAATGCAGGCTCCACAAGCTACTCAAGCTGGGAATCGCCCGCGGTGGATCCGTCCGATCCCGCAGTGAGCCGGTATATGTCGCACCTGCTCGGCGGACAGCGCCAACAACTGAATGAATATGTTCGTCGAGCGGCCGGCGCGGGCATTCAGAGGTCCGGCCTGAACGTGAGGGGCGGCCCCGGCTTGGGCTCCTCATTGCGCCACGCGGTCATGCAGACGCTCGCGGCGGGGTACGGAGACCGTTTCCGGCAGGCTATGGATTACGGCAAATACGTTAAGGGCGCATCATACAGCCAATATCGAGAGGGCTTGAAGGACCTGCAAAATCTCTTGAGCACGCAGCATCGGTATCTGTCCAGCCAAGCGGACTGGAGCGGTCGGTTGGCCGCTCTCAAACATGGTGACTGGCAGCGTGAGTCGGAGTGGGAGCGCGACAGCCCTTTCCGGCAGCTTCGACTGCAGCAAGGAAGGCAGCAGCTCAAGATGAGCCAATGGCGGGATATGACGGAACGGGAAGCGCTTCCGAGAGCCCTGGAGGAGAAAAACCGGTTGGAACGCGATTGGCAACGCGCCATCGGGCTTGGCTTCGCCGGCGTGTCGCTCCCCAACGCGGCCGGCGCCCTTCTCAGCGCGGAACGAGCAATGGTCGGTCTGGGCGTCTGGCAACCTTTGAGCCGCTCGATCAGGTTCCAGGCGAGCTTGGGCTCGGGTAAAGGTTCCGGTGGCTAAGCATTTGATTTGATAAATACGGACCCGCATTCCAGCGCGTCACCCGGCGAACCCGGATCGGACTGCGGGGCAGGGGTCGGCGCCCGTAACCTTCGATTGTGGCTTCCGCCGGAATGGCGGAAATTGAGGCCAAGCGCGTGCCGTTTTTGCGAAATGAATCACTAAGTCCCGGCCGACTCGGTCACCGTGGCCTGGTGGGAAACGAGGGCGCCACGGGCTGGACGACCGGCGGTCCGGGGCGAGGGGGCCATCGATGCCAAGGGTACCAAGGATACCAGGGGTAGGCAGTATAGTATTCAATGCTGGGTTGAGCGGGCTGTTGCGGGGTCATGGCTGAGGCGAGCGTATCCTGTTGCCGTAAGCGGGCCTGCTGCTCCGACCAGGCGCGGCCCTGCTGAAGCACCGCTTCGTTGAAGGCCTGGAGGAGCTTCTGGCGCCTCTCCGCCTCTTCTTCCCGAAGATATTCGCGGTTAGCTTCTTCGGTCATCCTCACGGTCTGCTGAAGATAAGCATTGTTGGGGTCCCGTGCGAGCGCGTCCTTGAGGTGTTTCTCTCCGGCGAATCGGTTACCGAGGAAATACTCGGTCTTTCCTAGGCCGATGAGCGCTGCGACAAAATCGGGTCGCGCCGTGAGCGCCTGGTTGAAGTTCTTGCGGGCGTCATCCAGCATTCCCCGAGTGAGTTGAATCTCCGCCAAAAGGGTGCGAGCCGTTATGTCATCCGGGTAAAAAGCCAAAGCATCTTCCAGAGCGGCAATAGCTTCGGGGTACTTGCCCAATTGATAATAGGCGGATCCCAGGCCGAACATGGCCCCGTGATGAGTCATATCTTTGTCCAGCGCCTTCTCGTACCAAGAAACCGCTTCCTGGACTTTCCCTTCTCTGTGCAGCTTGAGGGCCTGCTCGAAGAGGTCACCGGCCGCGCCGGGTCCTTGAGCAAATGAGATCGAGAAAGGAACCAGCGCGGCGAACAATAGGAACAACGGCAACTGGGTCTTCTTCATGCAGCCCTCCTCCCGGGTTCCTGTGGCGGCATTTGGACACGCCGCCCCTGACGATGGTTCAACCCTGATCCTCGCATCCTATCACAGTTGAGACTGGGCTTGAAGTTCGCGGGAGCGTTCCTACGGTATGCCTTCAGTTATTCGAGGGAAAATCCCCCTGCCCGCCTTTAGGAAAGGGAGGATGTGTAGCGCTTTCCCCCTTTTCTAAAGAGGGATACAGAGGGATTTTCGAAGCGACCAAACCCAGCGGGGGTCTTCTTTCCCCCCGAGTAACTGAATCCTTACTTCCTACGGCGCAGGGACGCGGGAAGTGGGTGACGAGTTGTTTGCGGCTCAGGAAAGGGATGAGGCCGCTTTCGTCACACTTTCGTTTTTGTGGTTGACTAAATAGGTTAATCGTGGTCTCATAGGGGAAGGAGAACACATGTTCTCGCGTGCCGGTAATTCCCTAAAAAAGCCGACAAGGCGCTTATCACGAGAGAGGGGGTGCTCCACCGAATGAGACCTTGGTTAACCGAAAAAGCTAAGAAAGAGGGCCGCTCGGCCAATCCCGCGCGGGCCCAAGCCCACAACACCGCCTCGCATATGGAACTCACCCGTGCAGCGCAAGTTGCAAGTCCGCGCGAGGATCGGCCCGAACCATCAGGAGAGGTGTGACATGAACGAGGTAAGCCATCTGAAGCTGATGTCGAATTCGTTCGACAAGCTCCATGATCAGCTTTCGGTTATTCGCGGTCACGCGGAAGCGCTCAATGACGAGGAGGCCGTAAAGCTCGTGGGGGCCATGGAATTCGGCCTGCTCGCGCCTCTGCGGAAACTGCGGGCGCATCTGCGCATCCCGTACGATTGGCACGAACAGCGAAACCCACGCAAGGAGCGGGCGCATGAGTGACAAGCCAACCACGGTTGACGAGTGGAAGAGGCTTCATGCGTCCCGACTCGTGCAGTGTCGCTGGGGATGCATGCTCACCGAAGAGGCGTGTAGGACGTTTCAGTCGCGGAGGAGCCGCTTCGTGATCCACTTCAACGGCAGCGGTAATCCTTACCCAAGGGTCAATGCGGACTACCTCCAATGCGTCTATCCCGAGCCGTGCGATCATCTGATTTCTGAAGAAGAGGCCGAGGCGCTGGCCGAGGAACGGTTCGTTAAAGCGCAACAGCGCAGGTCCGAGCGGAGCGATCTCTTGCGTGCGGCTCGCGAAAAGGCACGGCTGGTGAGCCCCGAGCCCATGCTTGGTGAGGCGGAATGGACCCGCTCGCTTGTGACGAAGTGAGCCCGCTTGCGGCGCCCGCGACTTATCGCTCTCCTGCTCAAATCCGGCGCCGTGTGTCGGGAAGAATTGGTGGGACAGGCATCCCGGATTTAGTCCGGGGCAGTCTCGGCCTGTCATTCCTTTAGAGACAGGCGAGACGCCTGTCCCACCGAAGCCATGATTACGCGACCGATCTCTTGTCGTGCTGCACGCACGGCCAGTTTGTCAGGAAAGGAGGCGCCTGTGAAGAGGTCCACGGTGATCTGGTCATGCTCCATGTGCGGTCATGCCGCGTGGGGCAAGGTTCACGAAGCGCCGGATTTCTGCCCTTGCTGCGGAGAGAGCCTTTCCGCGGCTCTCCCGAACAGACAGTCCGCCGTCGAAGCCTATTTCTGCGATCGTTATCATCGGATCCACGAAGATCCGGCCTGGTTTTCTCGGTTTGAAACGAGATTCCTTTGATTTTTCAAAGCCAAGATAAGGAGATAAGCTATGAAGCGTTCGGAAATGATTTGTAAGACATGCATCAAGTTTGACAGCGCCAGATGTCGTTTACACCCGGAGCCGATCCCGGTGGCCGATCCCGCCACGCACTGGTGCGCGCAAGGCCAGTGGGAGCAGTGGTCTGAGCGATACCAGGAGATGGAACCCTACTACTGGGGTGAATGGGAAGATGCAAAGCCGGCTGAGGCTTGAGACCAACTGTCATAGCTAGAGAGCTACAACGAGTCATGAAAGCCTTCGGCTTCGGCGAGCGCTCCGGGGCTTCGCCTCGGAGATAAGAGGCACGAGCGCACCGTTGCGGAATAATTTGGAGGAGAGACTCATCTCCCCTCCAAACCACCCCATACGTAATCCCCGAACCAGGAGACCTCAACTCGACTGCTTTCATATGAAATCGATTCTTGGACTTCGTCCGAACAGGTCGTTGCCCTAGTGTCAATGGTCTTTCAACAGTGAGGCACGGTCACTATGGCGGGCTGAGAATCTCTTGAACGAAGGTCCGGCCGCCTTGCGTCGTCCGAAGGGAAGGAGATTTCCACCCGCCAGAGACCCGGTCCTTATCATCAGAACCTTAGGAGGCGCCCATGCCCGTACCTTCACACATGGTCATTTTTGATCGAACCTATGAGATCAAGGACATTTCGCCATTGCAGTCATCCGAGGGAATCCTCGGCCAGTCCGCGTACCGGGACGGGATCATCTATCTGGACAAAAACGTGGATCTATCGCTGAGCCTCAGGACGCTGTGGCACGAAGCGGTCCACGTGGCGCAGCAGGATCTCGTCACCGGCGCGGACGAGGCTGAGGCCCGGTGGATTGCGCTTTTCGTGCATAATCTTTTGGCCTCCAATCCCTGGCTGGCCGAATGCTACCTCGACGAACTGGACACCATGCCCTTTGATATCGAATCGGAATAGGAGCGCCGGCCCATCGCGAGGCGCGTGATCCTTCGAAATCCTTTGTTCTTGCTCTCAAAATCTGCTTAACCCCCATGACAAGGACTGCGCTTAACTCATCCGGATTCTCCGAAAATAAAGCTTCGCCTATCGTCGATTCTGTCGCTGAGGGCGCGTTTGACGAGCAATTCCTGGCTCAGATCAGCGACTTTGAAAGTTCGGATTTCACCGCCGGCGCCGCGTTGGACCTGTTGGGAAGGCTCATCGCGCACGTTCCGGTCGCATCCAAGGATAGTATGGAAAAGATCAAACTCTTGGACAAGCTGATCAATACTGCCCGGCATATGATGGAGACCAAGCTCAAGATGGATGACGCAGCCGCGGTCATGAAGCGGCTCGAGGACATGGAAGCCCAAATCGAGCAGCTCTCCAAGTAGTTACCCAGCCGAAGGGCTTTAAAAGAACTCGAGGGGTGGACCTTTCAAATCCCCCCCAGCCCCCATAGGCGCTCAAATAACGAATAGGTCTCTGTGATAACAAAGCCTTATCACCCTCTCCCTTCCCCCTCCCATCGAGGGAGGGGGTTCCGGAAACCCTCTCCCCTGGCGCGAGAGGGCAGGGTGATTATGCGTGCAAAGCGCCTTGCGGGAACAACCCGCTCCCCTGGCGGGAGAGGGCAGGGTGAGGGGGAGCCCGCCAAATCACTAACCTCCTTACTTTAGCGCCTATGCCCCCAACCCCCCTTCATCAAAGAGGGGAGCCGCATGTTCGCTCTTGTCCAAAGGGGAGG
>Ga0194125_10005322_pt1 | contig 19616 bp, 18 predicted proteins | sample TA2KigC250mmetaG_FD_148626 | JGI IMG/M metagenome (GOLD analysis project Ga0194125, IMG submission 148626) | Freshwater microbial communities from Lake Tanganyika, Tanzania - TA2015034 Kigoma Deep Cast 250m | ecosystem: Environmental > Aquatic > Freshwater > Lake | place: Tanzania: Lake...
ACCGGGCTGCCGAACGTCTCCGTTCTTGCGATCGCTCGTGTGTAACTATCTACGTACATCCATCCGAAGGAGGACTACCATGTCTCAGTTAAGCCGTCGTACGTTTCTGAAGCTGGCCGGCGCTGCGGCAGGAGTCTCGGCCCTGGCTGCTTGCGCGCCGCCGCCCGCGGCGCCGCCAGTGGGCGAGCCGGCCAAACCCACCGAAGCCCCCAAGGCCGTCGCGAAAGGCCCGATCAAACTCGAGTTGTGGACCTTCGTCAATACCCATGCCCGCTGGTTCCGCTCGATGGCCGCCGACTACAAGAAGGAAAAGAACCCCGACTTCGACCTCAACGTGACCGAGATCGCCTATGGCGACATGCACGACAAGACGCAGATCGCCCTGCAGGCCGGCGGTGTGGGCGCGCCCGACCTGGTTGACCTGGAACAAGGGCGCTTTGGCGGCTTCTTGCGAGGCAAAGGCGATGTCGGTTTGATAGACCTGACCGGCTGGCTCACATCGGCCGGCTATATGGACAAGCTGGTCGCGTCTCGCCAGGCGCTCTACACCTACAAGGGCAAGACCTATGGCGTCGAGCACGCCCTGACGCCGTGCGTCGTTTACTACCGGGCGGACGTGATCGAGAAGGCCGGTGTGGATGTCAAGAAGCTCGTCTTGTGGGATGACTGGATCGCGGCGTACAAGCCGCTGTGCAAAGACGATGTCGTCGCCTGTTCGTACCTGGGGCACGATCTACTGCTGCGCCAGAACGACGGCGACTACTTCGACAAGGACGGCAATGTCCAGCTCGATACCGATCTCTCCATCAACACCATGGATTGGATCTTGGATCTGGCTCGCAAGCACAAGATCGCGCGGCAGGGGCCGCCGGGCGATGCCTGGTGGACCGCTATCAAGGAGGGTAAGTACCTCAGCTTGCCCGCGCAGGCCGACTGGTACGCCGGCTTCCTGAAGGACTACGTGCCTGATGGCAAAGGCAAATGGAAGGCAATGCCCATGCCGGCCTGGAAGGCGGGCGGCCGGCGCACGTCGTGCTACGGCGGCACCGGTAGCTGCATCGTCAAATACTCGAAGTACGTGGATGAGGCCTGGAAGTTCATGCAGTACTCCATGCTTTCGGTGGAAGGCAACGTCCGCCGCTACCTCGAGACGCATCTGTGGCCGCCCTTCAAGCCGGCGATGGAGGACAAGCGCCTGCACGCGCCCGATGAGTACTACAGCAACCAGGACATGGGCGCGGTATTCGCAGATGTAGGCCCCGAGGTGCCCGCACAGTACCAAAGCCCGTATCGCTCGGAGATGAACAGCCTGCTCAGCCCGAAGTGGCAAGACCTCTACGATGGCAAGATCACGCCCAAGGACACCTTCAAAGAAGTTGCGGAGGCGATCCGCAAGATCATGAAGGAAGAAGCATGATGCGCGGTAGATGGGAAGTTGGTAGATTGGGAGAGTAGTAGACTGACAGGCCTGCGAGGTCCGACGGGCCTCGCAGGTCATCTGGGTATGAGGTGCTACTATGCAGTGGCAGCGACGAATCGCTCCTTACATCTTCATCAGCCCCTTTTTCATCCTCTATGCCGCGTTTCACCTCTATCCGACGCTCTGGGCGCTCTATCTCAGCTTCTTTCAGCAGACGGGCATCGGCAGCGCGGCGAAGTGGGTGGGGCTGGGCAACTATATCAAGCTGCTGAGCGATGACCGCTTCTTGAAGGCGGTGGTCAACACCAGCTACTACGCAGCAGGCAGTCTGTTCATCATCCTGCCGGCCGCCTTGCTCTTGGGATTGGCATTCAACATTCGCGACCTGCGGGCCAGTAGCTTCTTCCGTCTCTTCTACTTCACGCCCAATATCACCTCGGGCGTCGTGGTCGCCATCATCTTCGGCCTGGTGTTCGACTTCGAGTATGGGCTGATCAATAACTGGCTCCTGGCGCCGCTGGGCATCGCCAAGCAACGCTGGATGCAGAACGCGGCGCTGATCATGCCGGCCATCATTATCGTCGGCTTGTGGCGCTACACTGGCATCAACGCGCTCTACTTCCTGGCCGGGCTGCAGAACATTCCGCATGAACTGAACGAGGCAGCGCAGATTGACGGCGCAACCCGCTGGCAGGTCTTTCGCCACATCATCCTGCCGTTGCTGCGCCCAGTGGTGCTCTTCACCGTGGTGATCGCTATCATCGGTTCATACAACCTGTTCGGCGAGCCGTTTCTGTTGGCTGGCGCCGAAGGCGGCGTGCGCAATGCCGGCTTGTTCATGACGATGTATCTCTATCTCAACGCGTTCCGCTACATGAAATTCGGCTACGCCTCGGCGATCGGCTATGCCCTGACGCTGATCATCCTGGCGCTGTCGTTGCTGCAGCTTCGTCTGTTGGGCGCTTTCAAGGAGGACTGAGATGGCAGTGAGAGATATGGCGATGCGGCAGCCGCGTAGCGAGGTTCGCGTGACCTGGCTGCGCGTACAGCGCACCATAGGGCGGCTCCTGATCTACAGCGGCCTGATCTTCCTGGCCGTTCTGGTGGCCGTGCCGTTCTTCTACATGATCTCCGGCTCCTTCAAGCGCAACTCTGAGATGTTTTCCTATCCGCTGACCCTGATTCCGATCGAGCCGATCCTGACCAACTACGAGCGGCTGCTCGGCGGCAAGGAGATCCCGTTCACGCAGCAGTTCGCCAACAGCGCGCTGATTGCCGTGACCCAAACCGCGCTGTCGCTCTTCATCGCTTCGCTGGTCGGCTGGGGCTTTGCCAAGTATGAATTTCGGGGGAAGAAGCCGCTCTTTGGGTTCCTGTTGGCGACGATGATGTTTCCGGGCCAGGTAGCTTTGGTGCCCCAGTTCCTGCTGATGGTCAAGCTCGGCTGGTTGGATACGTACTGGGCGGTCATCATGCCCGGCGTCGCGGGCGCGTTCGGCGCCTTTTTCATGCGGCAGATCATGCTGGGCGTGCCCAATGAGCTGCTGGATGCCGGTCGCATTGACGGTTCGTCCGAGTTCGGGCTGTACGTGCGCATCGGGCTGCCGCTTTCAGGAGCAGGCCTGAGCATCCTGGCCGTGCTCACCTTCCTGGGCGCGTGGAACAACTACCTCTGGCCGCTGATCGTCTTGCGCACGGCGTCGAAGTTCACTTTCCCCGTGGGCCTGGCCACCCTCTTCGGCCTCTACAAGATCGAATACGGCATGATCCTGGCGGGCGCATTCCTGGCCACATTGCCGGTGCTCGTCATCTTCTTCCTCGGACGTAACCAGTTCGTGGCCGGCATTACGGCCGGCGCGCTCAAGGGCTAACGGACAGGGATGCAGGAAACCCATGTTGCGCGAACCATATTCCAAAGAGATCGTATCCGCCGTGATCGAGCGCCGCGGATATGCAGCTGTGCCCCTTTCCTTTCACAAGTGGTGGGGCGAAGGCACGTGGGACAAATACGGCGGGCGATTGCTCGACATCTCGGCCGACATCCCAGACGACGCCCCAGCCGTGAGCTACCTGGCGCCCGGCGCGTACGAATCGCCCACAACGGACCCGAACTACCGCTGGGCCTTCTCCCGCAGCCCCAGCCCAGAGGGAACCAGCCTCGATGCACGCATCCAGCTTCCCGACTGGCGCGACCTGGATGTCTACCTGGCCGAGTTCCCGGACATCGGTCGTCAGCAAGGACTCTTCGAGGCCGCGCGGGCGTTTGTAGAGAGCCATCCCAGCCAATACGTTCTGGGCCACTGGTGGTACTGCTTCTACGAGCGGCTGTGGGCGATTCGCGGTATGCAGAACGTGCTAATGGATTTCATCGAGCACCCTGCGGAGCTGAAACGCCTCAGCCGCGTCATCCTAGAACACCACGTCAAGGCCATTCGCGTGTTCGCCGCCTGCGGTGTGCATGGCATCTTCACCTCTGATGACCTCGGTTCTCAGCGCAGCCTGATGATGAGCCCGACTGTCTTTCGCAAGCTGCTGAAGCCGCTCTACGCCGAGCTATTTGCCGAGTGCCATGCGCTGGGTCTCCACTTCTGGCTGCATGCGTGCGGCAACATTACGGCCATTGTGGAGGATCTCATCGAGATCGGGCTGGATGTGATCCATCCCATCCAGGCGCACACGATGGACTACCGCGCAGTCGCCGAACGTTTCGGAGGTCGCATCACCTTCCTGGTGGGAGTAGACGTGCAACACCTGCTGCCGGTGGGAACTGAGGACGAGGTGCGCGCGGGCGTGCGGGAGATCGGTCGCATCTTCCGACGGCCCGAGGGCGGCCTCATGCTGGCTGCGGGCAACGGCATCATGCCAGAAACGCCGCTGCGCAACGTCCGCGCGTTCCTGGAGGAGGCCACGCGGTTGTGAGAGCCACGTCCACCCATGAGAACTGGCTGAGGGTGCGCTGCGCGGCGCCGTAGATGCTGAACTCCTCCGGTCTCATCCCATCCACTCCTCGGAATTGCTGTTTGACACAGCTCGTGAGTCCATGTAGAATCTGAACCGATAGAATCACCAGTGCGCCGAGTAGCCCCCCGCGCTCCGCAGCACAGCCGCCGACGGGGCGCACAAGACGGCCTGCCACTTCGCAGGTGAACTCTCCCTTTTCCGGCTGGGGCGGGGCTGATCGCTGGAATCAGGCAACGCAGAGGAGGAGGCCGCGACATCATGGCGGTGATGACCAAGCGTGAACGTGTATTGCGGACGGTTCGGTTCGAGGAAACCGACCGGACACCCCTCTACGACATCATCCAAAGCGACGCCATCATCGAGCACTATGGCGGGGAGAAGCTCACGGCAGAGAACGGTGATCAGGTCAAATCGGTCGCAGTGGGCCGTGCCCTCGACCTGACGCGCATGCCGTCCGGCCCCGACACCCCGCGCATCGAGCGCCGCGAAGATGGCATCGTCTTCCAGTACGAACGCTGGACGCTCTGGATCATCGAGCGGCCGTGGCACGACACGCCGGGGCTGGTGGAATGGATCAAGCGCGAGATCCGGCGCGCCGAGGCTGCTGTCTACGACCGGTCCTACGCCGAGTGGTTCCACCGCTCCCTGCGGGGCTGGCTGGACGCCTACGCCGCCGCCGATCCGACCGGCCGCGGCGACCCGACCGTGCTGATCGTCGAGAGCGGCGTGGGTCTCACCGAGATGTATTGGACCACGGGCATCGAGACCTTCGCCTATCTTATGGCCGACTACCCTGACCTGGTGGAGGAATGGCTGGACGCCCGCAATCGCGCCGAATTGCGCCGCGTCGCGGCCATCGCCGATTCCCGGCTTTTCCCCGTTGTCCTCACTTACGACGACATCGCGTACAAGACCGCGCCCATCTTCTCGCCGAAGTGGCTGCGCCGCTATTGGTTTCCGCGGCTCAAGAAGCTCAACGACGCCTGGCACGCACGGGACACCTACTGCCTGTTCCACTCTGACGGCAACCTCTTCCCGGTCCTGGATGACCTGGTGGCCGCGGGCATTGACGGCCTCAACCCTCTCGAGGTGCTGGCCGGGATGAGCGTGGGCAAGGTGCGCCAGAAGCACCCCAGCCTCTTCCTGACCGGTGGCATTGACGTGAGCCAGCTCCTGAGCTTCGGCACGCCGGACGAAGTGCGCGCCGCCTGCCGCCAGGCCATCGCCGAGGCGAACGGCCGCGGCTACTTCCTCGGCTCCACTACTGAGCTGCACTGGGATGTCAAGCTCGAAAACGCGATCGCGATGTTCGAGACTGCCTGGGAGACCCCATGAAAAAAGAAACGACCTCCAAAGAACGCGTCCTGACCACCTTCGCGCGGCAGGAACCCGACCGCGTGCCGATCAACTACCTGTCCAACCCCGGCATTGACCGCCGGCTGAAGGATCACTTCGGCCTGGCCGCGGATGACTACGAGGGGTTGCGCCAGGCGTTGGGCGTAGACTTCCGCGCGGTGTATCCCCGCTATGTCGGGCCGAAACTACATGAAGATGTGCCCGGCCGCACCGTGGACAACTGGGGCATCCATCGCCGCTGGATCGAGCACGAGTCGGGCGGCTATTGGGACTACTGCGACTTCCCCCTCGAGCACGCCACCGAGGAGCAGGTCGCGGCCTGGTCGATGCCCGATCCCGACAACTTCGACTATTCCGAGATCGCAGACGCCTGCAGGCGACTTGGCCATTACGCGATCAACGGCGCTGGCGGTTTCGGCGACATCATCAACGCCAACGGCATGTTGCGCACCATGCAGCAAACCCTCATTGACCTGGCGACGGACAATCCGGCCGGCTTGCTCCTGGCCGACCGCCGGATGAATATCATCATCGAGATCACCGCGCGCATCCTGGAGGCGGCCAGGGGCGGCGTGGACTTCATCTGGATGGGCGAGGACCTGGGCACGCAGCGCGGCCCCACGATCAGCATGAAGACCTTCCGTAAGCACATCCGGCCGCGCTACCAGAAATACTGCGACCTGGCGCGCGCCTACGACCTGCCGATCATGATGCACTGTTGCGGGTCGAGCAGTTGGGCGTTCGACGACTTCATCGAGATGGGCATCACCATCTCGGACACGCTCCAGCCGGAAGCGAAGGACATGGCCCCGGCCTACCTCAAGGCGCGCTACGGCGACCGCATGGCGTTCCACGGCTGCATCTCCACCGCCGGCCCGGTGGCCTACGGCACGGTGGACGAAACCGTCGCCTATTGCAAGGAGATCATGGACATCATGATGCCCGGCGGCGGCTACTGTTTCGCGCCGACGCACGCGCTGCAGGACAACTCGCCGACGGAGAACGTGGTCGCGATGTACGAGGTGGCCCGGACCTACGGGCGATATTGAGGATATGAACGCGCTCTCAGGCGGTCTGCAACCGCCGTCTCCCCGAATTCTGAGAGAAAGCGTTTGTGCCGGATGGCGAACTGTGATATATTCGCGTTGACGGCGCGGAACGCGTCGCGCCTTGCCCATCCATCGCCGGAGGCCCAATGACATCACCGCAGATGGACTACGACAGCCCTTGGAAAGAGGCCCTGGAGCACTTCTTTGAGCCGTTCATGGCCCTCTCTTCTTCCCCGCGGCGCACGCGGGGATTGATTGGTCGCACGGCTATACGTTCAAGGACAAGGAGTTGCAGCGGGTCGTGCGCGATGCCAGCCTGGGGCGACGTTGGGCCGATCACCTGGCGCAGGTCTGGCTGGGGGACGGCAGTGCGGCGTGGGTATTGATCCACATCGAGGTGCAGGGCCAGGTGGACGCCGAGTTCCCGCGGCGCATGTACACCTACAACTATCGGCTCTTCGACCGTTACAACCGCCGCGTCGCCAGCCTGGCAGTGTTGGCGGATGACGATCCGGGGTGGCGACCGAGCGAGTTCAGCCATGCGCTGTTCGGGTGTCGGGCCAGCCTGACCTTTCCCAGCGTCAAGCTGCTGGACTACGCCGCGCGCTGGGACGAGTTGGCCGCCAGCCGCAATCCGTTCGCGGTGGTGGTGATGGCGCACCTGAAGGCGCTGGCGACGCGCCGTGATGCGCCGGAGCGGCTACGCTGGAAGCTGAACCTGATCCGCAGCCTGTATGATGGCGGCCACAGCCAGGTGGATATCCTGGAGGTATCTTTTCAATAAGTGGGGGCCGACGGGGGTCGCAGACCCCCTGAAAGCAGGCTCGTAGGCGGCCGTGACCGCCGTTTCCCCGGATTATTGAGAGGATACTCCTGGAGTTGTTCCGCATCATTGACTGGCTGATGACGCTGCCGGAGGAGTTGACCCGCAGCTTCGACGAGGCGATCGAACGCTTCGAGGAGGAGAGACAGATGCCGTACATTACCAGCATCGAACGGCGTGGCATGGAACGCGGTGTGCAACAAGGTGTGCAACTGGGCGCGCTCTAGATGGCGCGCGAGGCGCTGCTGGAGATCATAGGGGCGCGCTTCGGTCGGGTGCCGCCGACCACGGCCACTGCCCATGTGGGCGACCGCAAGGGATCGCCCCTACGAGTTGAGAAGATACGATCGGCCTCGATTGGGTGCAGTATGTCTGGCGTCATAGGCTCAAGCTCCCCATTGGTGGTATACTGCGTGTCGTTGATATTCTACCGCGCGCACGGAGTACGCCTTGAACAACCGCGACCGTTTCCGTTCCACGTTATGTTTCGAGAAAGTAGACCGCCTGCCCCGCTTCGAGTGGGCCACCTGGTGGGATCAGACGATCCGCCGCTGGGAGGGGGAGGGGCTGCCAGCCGAGCGCCCGTCCGGCGAGGCCGGCGTCGTCGCCATCATGGAGCATTTCGGCCTCGATCCCGCCTGGCAATCCTGGTTCCCGATCCACAAGCCGACCTTTCCCCGGCCGGCCGGCCACGGGCAAGGCCCCGTCAGCGACATGGCGAGCTACGAGGCGATCCGAGAGCACCTCTATCCCGAAATCAACTGGGACGCAGCCTTCCCGCCGGAGGTGCGCGAGCGCCACAAGCGCGGCGAGTTGGCCGTCTGGTTCACCCTCAACGGCTTCTTCTGGTTCCCGCGCACCCTGCTGGGGATCGAGCGCCACCTCTTCGCCTTCCACGACCAGCCCGCTCTGCTCCACCGCATCAATGCTGACCTCCTGGCGTTCAACAAGTATCTGTTGGAAGGCATCGCGAACGTCATCGAGCCGGAGTTCATGACCTTCGCCGAAGACCTCTCCTACAACCACGGGCCGATGCTCTCCGGGACCGCGTTCCGGGAGTTCCTGACGCCGTACTACCAGGAACTCACGCCCATCATCCGCAAGATGAACGTGGTCCCGATGGTGGATTCGGACGGCAACGTCGAGCGTTGTCTGCCGTGGTTCATCGAGGGCGGCATAGATGGGCTGCTGCCGTGGGAGCGGCAGTCGGGCGTGGACATCGCCCGCGTGCGCGCCAACCACCCGCGCTTCGCCATCATCGGCGCGTTCGACAAGATGACGATGAACCAGGGGGTCGAGGCGATGCGCGGTGAGTGGGAGCGGCTGCTGCCGGTGATGCGACTGGGCGGCTTCATCCCCAGCGTGGATCACCAGACCCCGCCGGGGGTGTCGCTGGCGCAGTATCGCGATTTCCTGGCGTTGATGTGGGAATATACCGAGCGCGCCGCAACGTGAAACGTCTGGTCTGCCTGCCCAAGCCGCGGCGATGACGCCGCGCAGCCCGATCGCTCCTGGCATTACCAGGCGCCGCGGAGGAGGTTGGCAGAAGCTGGCTTTGGGGGTATAATCTGCGTGAGGGAGCGCGTCATGGAATACGACATCGCGGCCAAGGTGTTGATCGAAAAGAGCCACCGCGCGATCCTGGAGCATTTCCTGGGCCTGGCGGTGGTCGAGAGCACGCTGGTCGAGGAGTTGCCGCAACAGACCGCAACCCTGCGCAGCAGCGACGCGCCGCTCATGGTCACCGATGCCCGCGGCCGGCGCCGGCTGGTGGTGTTGGAGCTGCAGAGCGAATGGGAATGGGACGTGCCGGTGCGGCTGTTGGAGTATCGCTGCCGGCACATCCTCAAGGAACGCATTACGGACGCGCTGTCATGCGTGCTGCTGCTGCGGCCGTCGCACGCGGCGCAGGAGCGTTACCGGGATCGCGAGGTCAGCTTCCGCTATCGACTGGTGCGGGTCTACGAGTTGGAGGCGGCCGCGGTCGTCCAGCCGCCGATCGTGAATCTGCTGCCGTTTGTACCGGTGATGCGCGGGGGCGGCGAGCTGACCATGGCGGCTGAGCAGTTGCTCTACGACAGTCCCCTGCCGCGCGGGGACAAGGCCGACATGTTGACGGGGATGGCGATATTGGCGGGGTTGGTGTCCAGAGAGTTGACCAGGCAATTGGTGTCACGCAGGAGGGATCTGATGATGCAGTCGTACTTCTATGAACTGGTGAAGGAAGAGTGGTTGCAAGAGGGCCGGCAGGTGGGTCGCCAGGAGGGCCGGCAGGAGGGCCGGCAGGAGGGCCGGCAGGAGGGCCGGCAGGAGGGGCGGCAGGAGGGGCTCCTGGAGGGGCGGCAGGAGGGGCTCCTGGCGGGGCGGCAAGAAGGACTGCAGGAAGGTATCAGGCAGGGAGTTCTGGACGCCATCTCTTTCGGCCTGGATTTGCGATTTGGGGCAGAGGGCCTGCGGCTGTTTCCGGAAATTGAAAGGCTATCCAGGCTGTCGTTGCTGCGCGCCGTCCAGGAGCATCTGAAGACCGCTCGGACCCCCGAGGATCTGCGCCGGATTTATCGGGACAATGGTGACACGGCGAATGGGTGACAGGGCGCGGCGTCGCGCCGACTAGATCTGCGCAGCGGGTAACTGGAGCTGGCCGCCAGTATACCTGTGCACGGCATCGGGATCGAGGCGCAGCCCGAGGCCCGGCGCATCTGGGATCGGCAACATGCCATCGGCATCCAGCCGCCAGCCTCCATCCGCCAGGTGGTCAATGTAGGGCGAGCCGAAGATGAACTCCACCAGGTCGGTATCGGGGAAGGCGGATGCCAGTTGCAGGTCGGCGGCCAGTCCGACGGCCGTGTTCCAGCCGTGGGGGATGAAGCGCACGCCGTGCTCCTGGGCCATCCACGCGATGCGTCGTTCTTCGCTGATGCCGCCCACCTTGGTCACGTCAGGCTGGATGATGTCGAACGCGCCGGCCTCCAACCACGGCTGGAACGCCTGGCGTCGTGTCAGCACTTCGCCGCCCGAGATGGGCAGCCCCGCAGCCCGGCGCAGGGCGATGAAGTCCGCCAGTGCATCCGGCTTCAGAGGCTCCTCGAACCAGTACACATCGTAGTCGGCCAGCATGTGCGCGGTGCGTAGCGCCCACTTGTAGCCCTGACCCCAGAAAGCGTCGCTCCCCCCGGCATCCACCATCAGCAGACAGTCAGACCCGATCGCCGCGCGCGCCGCGCACACGATCGCTTCGTCGGTCGCAGCATCCCGCCGGCCAAAAGGCCCCCAGCCGATCTTGATCGCCCGGAAGCCCAATGCCTGCACCGCCAACACCGGATCGGCCATGCGTTCCGGTTCGGTCATCAGAAGCGAAGCGTAGGGCCGCACGCGCTCCCGGTAGCGTCCGCCTAGCAGCCGGCCGATCGGCTGGCCGGTCGCCTGGCCGAGGATGTCCCAGAGCGCGATGTCTATCCCGCTGATGGCGTGGGTGATCGAACCGCCGCGGCCCAGCCAGAAGGTATTCTGGTGCAGTTTCTCGCTGACCCGCTCTGGCTCCAGCGCGTTCTCGCCCAGGTAGTACGGCTCCAACGTCTTGAGCGCGGCCTTGACCAGGTCGTCGTTAGAAAAGACGCTGCCGATGCCAGTCAGACCCTCGTCGGTGTCCACCACAACCAGAGTGTGGACGCAGTCCTCGGGCCGGATTTCGTTGGCCCAGCCTCCCTCGGGCGTCGCGCCGCGCAAGCCGGCCGCACGCACTTGCCTGATCTTCATGGTTGTAGCTCCTCTCTGATGCTCACGCGAGCGCCTCTTCCAGTCCCGTTCGCAGCAGGCCGCAGAAGCGCGATGTGGGGTCGGCGGCCAACCGGGCGCGTGGGCCAAATTCGACCACGCGGCCTCCTTCCAGGAGCAGGATGTCGTCGGCGCGCTGGAGGGTGGCCAAACGGTGGGCGATGATGATGGCGGTCGTTGCCTCCAGGGGCTTCGGCCGAGTGACCTCGCCCAACTGCGATTCCCTGAGCGACTCCTCTGACAGCCGCGGGTGGGCTGCCAGCCCGCCCTGGGGCCGGTCCAGGGGAGAGAGGGCAGGCGAGCGAGGAGCCTGTCAATCGCGCGTTCCAGCCGCGCCTCGGTGATCGGATCGAGCCGCGCTGCGGCTTCGTCCAGCCCGCCCTGGGGCCGGTCCAGGGGCGCAGGTTTCACTGCCGAGGCGTGGTCATCTCTGCAACATGAAATCGACCTGCGCGAACACGACCACGAGGAGCAGGCGATGGAGGGAGACCCTTCGACAAGCTCAGGGCGCGATGTCATGGGAAAGAGCGAGGAGAGACACGCCATCCCCCCATCCCCGCGTCCCCGTGTCCCCCCGTCCCCGCGTCCCCCCTCCTCGACAGCGACCCGGCTGACCCGCCGCGCAGGACGCTGACGATCTCCGCCATGATGCTGACCGCAATCTCGCCGGGGGTGCGCGCGGTGATGTCCAGGCCGATCGGCGCGTGGACGCGAGCGAATTTGGCGCGGTCAATCCCCATTTCGGTCGCCAGCAGCTCGAACACCGCTTTGACCCGGCGTCGCGAGCCGATCATGCCGATATAGGCTACGGGTCGGTCGAGGACCTGGAGCAGGCATTCGACATCGTGGCTGTGCCCGCGCGTGACCAACACGACAAAGCTGTCCTGGTCGAGCGGCAGTTCTGCTACGGTCTCTGCCAGCGGCGCGGCGATCACCTTCCGGGCTGTCGGAAAGCGGTCCGGGTTGGCGAAGCTCGGCCGATCATCCAGCACCGTGACGGCGAAGTCGCACAGGCTCGCCATTTGCGCCAGCGGCACGGCAATGTGGCCTGCGCCGACGATCAGCAGCTCGGCCGCGCGGCGCTGCACCTCGACGAAGACGGTAGGTTGGTAGATCGGTAGATTGGGTACTGGGTATTGGGTATCAGGTAGTGAAAGGTTGTAACGCAGAAGCTTGTGCTGGCGGCTGCGGAGAGCGGCCTGGGCATCGGCGATGACCTGGGGTTCCAGCGCGTCCAGTCCCAGGCTGCCGAGCGGGGACCGATCGAGCCAGATCACGGCCTCTCGGCCCGCGTTGGGGCCGCTGACGACCGTCGCCAGCGCGACTGGCTCACGGCTGCCCATGGATTCGAGAAGCGCCTGATAACGCGATAAAGGATGAGACCCGGAGAATGACCCATCTTGCGATTTGCGATTTGCGATTTGCGATTGTCCTGTCGCCCGCGCCACGAACACGTCCATGATGCCGCCGCACACGCCGAGCGCCTGCATGGAGATGTCCTCGGTCAAGTCCACGCGCACGATGGCTGGCTGGCCGGTTTGGATCACGTCCAGGGCCGCGCGGATCACGTCCGCCTCGCCGCAGCCCCCGCCCACCGTGCCCACGTGCTGGCCGAACGGATGGATGATCATCTTCGCGCCGACTTCGCGCGGGACCGAGCCGCGCACCGCGATGATCGTGGCCACCGCGACGGTCTCGCCGGCCGCCAGGAGTTCTACGAGCCTGGTGTAGATGCTTTCCATAACAATAGTTATTCGGTCTCCCGCAAGAGATGGGGCAAGCGGCCCAGCTCGAAGTCATCCGGCAGGCGGATGAGGTGGGCTGGACACCCCTCCCGGCAGTCGCTGCTGCCCCTGGACCGGCCCCAGGGCGGGCGAAGCGAGGGATGGCTGCGCTCGCGGACGGCAACGCCAGCAGTCGTCGCACCCAGGCGCATTCGCGACTCCCCTTAGTCAGGTTGCCAACTTTCGGAAAGTTGGCAACGATGTCTCGGCAGCGTGGGGGGCCGCGAAAACAGCAATAGTCGGCCAGATCGCCGTCAAGTAGTCAATGTGCCAGTGCAGCGCATAGCCCGCCCTGGGGCCGGTCCAGGGGCGCCCATGCCCGCCGCGGCGCTCGAACGCATTGCCCGCCCTGGGGCCGGTCCAGGGGCCAGGGCGATCGTCGCGAGGGCCAGGTTGCCGACCAGAGAGGCCCAGAAACCCCAGCCCAGGGGCAAGGGCCGGCGGTAGAGGGCTGCGATGAGGGGCTGGACCTGCAAGAAGCTCCACGCCGGCGCCACGGCCGCAGCCAGAGCCAGCAGCGCGATGATGCCCAGCACGAGACGATCGGGCAAGAAGCGGGTGACGACGAGGGCTGGCAGCAGCGCCAGGCAGCCCAGAATGGCGATCACCTGTACGCGGAATTCGGGCAGTCGCAACACGGCCGGGCTCCAGGCTGGCGGCAACATCGCCAGCGCCAGCGGCGCAGCGCACATCGCCAACACCGCGCGCGCCCACATCGGCAGGGCGCGACGGCTGGCCAGCAAGCTGGCGCTGACGCTGGCGGCCACGAGCGGGAGATAGAACAGCTCGCGGCGAATCGGGATCTGCCCCGACGCGACCTCTGGCAGGAACTTGACATATTCGCCCAGGTCAACCCCGGTGATCACCAGCCCCGCGGCCGGATGCGGTGTCCACGGGCCGAAGACACCAGCCGCCGCGATCAAACTGGCGATGATGAGAAGGAGCCAGGGCGAGATCACCCGGCGGCGTGCGGCGTTACGCATCCTCAGCGGCCCTCTGATACGCCTCTAGCAGCTTCTCGGCTGAGTTGCGCCAGGTGAAGCGTGCGGCTTGGGCGCGACCCAGGTCGGTCAGTCGCGCCCGGAGGTTGGCGTTGCCCAGGATGCGCGCCATCGCATCGGTGAGCGCCTCCTGATCCTCCGCCTTGACGAGCAGCGCAGCGTTCCCTACGGCCTCCGGCAGGCTGGAGTTGTCGCTGACGACCACGGGCGCGCCGCAAGCCATCGCCTCGAGAGGGGGCAGGCCGAAGCCCTCATAGAGCGACGGAAACACGAACAGGTCGGCCAGCGTGTAGAGCGCCGGCAAATCCTCGTCTGCGATGAAGCCGGGCAAGTGAACGTGCTCGGTCAGCCCCTCGTCTTTCACCCGATCGTAGATCTCCTGATAGAGCCAGCCCGGCTTGCCCGCGATCACCAACTCGTGGGGCAGACCAGTCTGGCGTCGCAACTGGGCATAGGCCGAGATCAGTTGCGGGAAGTTCTTGCGCGGTTCCAGCGTTCCCACCGACAGGATGAACCACTCCGGCAGCCTGTAGCGCGCTTGCACCCGCCGAAGTTGTTCCGCGTCGCGCACGCGGCGAAAGCGCGGCTCGACGCCGCCGGGCACGACGCTGATCTTCTCGGCCGGCGCCCCGAGCAGGTCCGCCAGGTCGTCAGCCGTGCTCTGCGAATCGGCGAGCACGCGGTCGGCGCGCCGGACAGCACACGGCACGACGCCTTCGAGGAAAGCACGCAGCTTCGGGTCGGCGCACTGCGGCACGCGCAAGAACGAGAGATCGTGCACCGTGACGACCCCGGCCGCGGCGTCCAGCGGCGGCAGGGTGAAATCAGCCGAGTGGAAGACGTCGCACTTGCCGGCGAGGCGCTCGGCCGCCAGCGGCACGCCCAGCCGGTGCCAGGCCGCACTCAGCCAGCGCGCGGGGATGCGGCTGTGGCGCACGCCGAAGTTGCCCGGCCAGGCAGCGCCTGCCGGCCGCACGCCTGCGCAGAACAAGGTATACTCGTTCTGTCGATCATACTCGGCCAACGCCGCCACCAGGCTGCGTGTGTAGCGACCAATCCCGGCACCCTGCCGCACCGCCGGCGTATAGTCAATCGTGATTCGCATCTGACCCCATCACCCTCTCACCCCGTCACCCCATCACCTTGTCACCTTGTCACCCCATCACCCCTCGCAGCAACTCCTCGGCCCGCGCGCAGCGCGCCAGGGCGCGATCCCGCCCCAGGGCGATCATGCTGCTGAAGAGGGGCGGCGCGACGTTCTTGCCGGTGATAGCCACACGCAAGATCCCAAAAAGCTGGCCGGGCTTCAGGCCCAAACGGTCGGCCAGGTCGCGCATCGGCTGCTCGAGCGCGGATTCCTCGAAGGGCAATTCGGCCAGAAGCTGGCGCGCGGCGGCGAGGGCCGTCAGCGAGCCTGCTGCGTCGAGACCCTTCGCGATGAGCATCTGCGGATCGTAGCGGATCTCCTGCGCGAACACGAAATCCACCAGCTCGCCGGCGTCGTTCAGGGTGACCAGCCGCGACTGCATCATGGGCACGAGGAGCGGCAGCGCCGCATGGTTGCGCAGCTCATCATCCGCCATGTCCACTGCTGCGCCCAAGAACGGCAGCAACCGCTCGGCCAGGTCGGCGGGTTCGAGCTCGCGGATGTAGAGCCCGTTCATCCAGTTCAGCTTGGTCATCGGCAGCGCGCCGGCCGCTGCGTTGATGTCCGCGATGTCGAACTTCGCAATGGCCTGCTCGCGATCGAAGACGTCCGTGTTGGGGCTGTAGGACCAGCCCATGATCGCCAGGAAGTTGAACATCGCTTCGGGCAGATAGCCAGCCGCGCGATACTCGCGGATGTAGGTCAGCAACTCCTCGTCCCCCTCGCCCCTCTTCTTGCGCTTGCTCAGCTTGCCCACGCCGCTGGGGTCGAGGATGAGCGGCAGATGCGCAAAGACGGGAACCTCCCAGCCGAGGGCGTTGTACAGGTTCACGTGAAGCGGCACGCTCGAGAGCCACTCGTCTCCGCGCAGGATGTGGGTGATCTCCATGAAGTGATCGTCAATGACGTTGGCGAAATGATAGGTCGGGAACCCGTCGGACTTGATGATGATGGGATCGCGGTAATGATCGTTGTCGAATGGCTTGATCTTGCGCAGCAGATCCACAAAGCGGGTCTCTCCCTCCGTGGGCATCGCAAAGCGGATGACGTGCGCCGCGGCGGTCGCCTCCCGTTCGGCCCGTTGCGCAGTGGTCAGGCTACGACACTGCCGGTCGTAGCCGATCACCGGCGCCTTGCGCGCCAGCTGCTCCTGGCGCAGGGCGGCCAGACGTTCCTCGGAGCAATAGCAGCGGTACGCATGGCCCTGCTGCACCAGTCGCTCGGCCCACCCATGATAGAGCGGCAGGCGTTGCGACTGGAAGTAGGGGCCATGTCTGCCGCCGGCCTCCGGGCCCTCGTCCCAATCCAGGTCCAACCAACGCAGGCTATCCATGATGTCTTGCAGCGAGTCCGGCACAAGGCGCGTGCGATCAGTGTCCTCGATGCGCAGGATGAATGCGCCGCCGGTGTGGCGCGCGTAGAGCCAGTTGAAGAGCGCCGTGCGTGCGCTGCCCAGGTGGAAATAGCCGGTCGGGCTGGGCGCCATGCGCACGCGGACTGGTCTGCTGGTCATGGGTTGGGTTTCTCCTGGAATGATAGGGCGCTGGCCTCGAAGACAGAGGCGAGAATGGCTTTCTGGCCGGGGCCGGCCGTGAAGCTGAGCACCCACAAAGCTGTGTCCGAGATCGCCAGGTATTGCACGCCTTCCGCACTGATCTGCTGGCCGTTGGCCGCAGTCACCGGGAAGTTGTATTCTATCCGGCCGGCCGGCCGGCCGCCGATCCGCAGGTCGGCGGCTGACTGGTGGACCGTGAACCCAAGCTGGCGATACTGGCTCACGATGGCGTCCAGAACGCTCTGCACGGTCGGCGTCTGGCCGCCCAGCGGCGTGCGCCGGATGTTCAGGTTGTCCACCAGCCCGCCCTGGCCGGTCCAGGGGCCTGGCTCCGCGCTCCGCGTGTTGAAGGCCCATAACGAGACGCCCTGCAATGCCTGCGCGTTGCCAATGACCTTCGCATGGTCGGGATTGCGCTTCTGGAAGTCGCCGAAGAGAGTTTCGGCGTCTGTCTGAGTTACCTCCAGCGCCTCCCAGTTCGCCGGCAGCCAGATGACCAGGTTGGCGGTCTCGCGCTTGAGCCACCCGGCCGGGACCGTGGCCGTCCCCGCCGGCGAGACTGTCCCCGTCGGGGAGGCTGTCGCACTGGCGCCCGGCGTGTGGGTTGGGATCGCTGCGACGGTCGTGGCCGTCCCCGATGGGGAGGCTGTCCCCGTCGGGGAGGCTATCGCACTCGCACTCGCGGTCGGCAGCGCCGGGGTCGGCGTCGGCTGCGAGCACCCCACCAACATCAGGGTCGCGAACCAGATCAGCAGCAGTCTACGCAAATGCGAGATCATGTGAGCCTGCCAGAGAGCACACTGCGGCCGTCGCGAAAGGCCCGAAAATTGCAAATGGCAGATCGGCAATCCACAATCCCCTGGACCGGCCAGGGCGGGCGAAATCCAAAATCAGAAATCCCTCACTCGAACTCGATCTTCCGATAGCGCATGGCCACGCTCTCGGCCAGGCCGACGCCGATCAGCATGGTCCAGAGCGCGCTGCCGCCATAGCTGATAAAGGGCAAGGGGATGCCCGCGACCGGCATGATGTTCAGGTTCATGCCGACGTTCACCGTGACTTGGAAGAGGATCATGACCGTCACGCCGGTGACGATCAAGCGGCCATACGCGTCGCGTGCGATGCTGGCGACGTGTACCAGGCGCAGAAGAAGCAGCGCCAGCAGCGCGATCAACAGCAATGCGCCGACGAACCCAAGCTCCTCGGCCGTCACCGAAAAGATGAAGTCGGTATGCCGGATACGCAAGAAGTGCAGTTGGCTTTGCGATCCTCGAAACAGCCCGCGGCCAAGCCAACCGCCAGAGCCGATGCTGATCATGGCCTGGTCCACGTTGTAGCGGTCGGCCGCCGAGACCGCGTGCGGCGTGACAAGCATCAGGATGCGATCCTTCATGTAGTCCTGCAGCGCATACCGCCAGGCCAGAACCGCGCCAGCGACGACCGTCAGAACCATCAGCAGGGCGTGACGCCAGCGCAACCCACCCACGAACAGCATCGCCGCGCCGATGAATACCAGGCTCAGCGCCGTGCCCAGGTTGGGTTGCAGGTAGATCAAAACCACAGCCGGCGCGAGCAGCAGCGCCGCGATCAGCGGGGTCAAGAAGCTCTCCATCTTGGCCTGGCGGGTCGAAAGGAAGTGAGCCAGCGTCAAGATCACGCCCAGCTTCATCAGCTCGGATGGTTGGAGCAGAAACTCACCCATGGCCAGCCAACGTTGCGCGCCGCCCGCGACCGTGCCGACCACCGAGATGACGCCCAAGAGGCCGAGCAGCGCCAGGTAGACCGGATAGGTGATGCTGGCCAGCAGACGATAGTCTAGCGCCGCGGTCAAGAACAGCAATCCCAGCCCCACGACCAGGAAGCCGGCCTGACGCCAGGGCCACGAGGCCAGCACTTCATTGCCGGAGAGCGCGCTGGCGATCATCAGCACGCCGAAGCCGCCGAGCGCCAGCGCCAGGCTTAGCAGATACCAATCGAAACGCCGCCACAGAACCGATCTCATTCTCTACCCAACCTCAACCTTAACCGCAACCTCTATCCCTCCGCATCCAACCGGAAATAGGCGCGAAGGACGCGCGCTGCCACGGGCGCAGCGACCGTCGAGCCCTCGCCGCCGTTATTGACGAAGACTGCGATCACGATCTCGGGATCGCCATAGGGCGCGAACGCAGTGAACCAGGCGTGCGTGGGCAGATTATCCCGTTGGTCGCGGTCCGGTTGGCCGTCCTTGTCCCAATCGCGCGCAAACTCGGCCGTGCCGGTTTTGCCGGCGATCGCGATGCCCGGCAGGCGCGCCAGCGGCGCGGTGCCCTGCGGCCAGTTCACCGCGCCGTACATGCCCTCGCGCACGGTGTCCAGGTGCGCGGCATCCACGGCCACCTCGCGGATCAATTTAGGCTGAAAACCACGGATGACCTTTCCTTCCGCGTCCGTGATGTGGTCTACCAGTTGCGGCTGATATAGATAGCCACGATTGGCGATGACCGCGGTGGCGTTGGCCATCTGCAGCGGCGTCGCCAGCACAAAGCCCTGGCCGATGCTGATATTGTACGTGTCGCCGGTCAGCCAGTTCTCGCGATAGTTGAGCCGTTTCCATTTTGCATCGGGCACCAGGCCGCGCGTCTCGCCGGGCAGCTCGATGCCCGAGAGTTGGCCCAGCCCGAACTGCCGTGCGTAGTAGCCGATCGCTTCCGACCCCAGACCACGGAAGATGTCCAGGTAGCCGCCGCCCAACTGATAGAAGAAA